>Ga0265292_1002364_pt1 | contig 13241 bp, 11 predicted proteins | sample Munlanlewell296A_FD_189080 | JGI IMG/M metagenome (GOLD analysis project Ga0265292, IMG submission 189080) | Leachate microbial communities from a municipal landfill in Southern Ontario, Canada - Leachate well 296A | ecosystem: Engineered > Solid waste > Landfill > Unclassified | place: Canada...
AGAGCCTGTGCATCTTCTCGGCGACCTCGCTGCTCTCCACGCCCACGATCACGCGGTCCGGTTTCATGAAGTCGTTTACCGCATCGCCCTCCTTCAAAAACTCCGGGTTGGACGCGACGGCGAGGAGTTTTGCGGGATCCATGCCTCGGCGCAAAATGCCGTCCGCGATCTTCTCCTTCACTCGCATGGTGGTGCCTACCGGCACGGTGCTCTTTGTCACGACGATCGCGGGATGATCGAGAAGCTCGCCAATCTGCCCTGCAACTCCGAGCACGCTCGTGAGGTCTGCGCGCCCGTCGCCGCCCGGCGGGGTGTCCACGGTGATGAAGCAGACCTCGGCATCGCGAAGGCCCTCGGCGAGATCCGTGGTGAAGAGTATGCGGCCCTCGTCGATGTTGCGGCGGACCACCTCCTCCAGGCCGGACTCGTATATCGGTATGTGATGTTTCTTCAGCGACGCGATCTTTGCGGCGTCTTTGTCCACGCAAACAACCATATTGCCCACGTCGGCCAGACACGCGCCGCTCACGAGCCCAACATAGCCAGTACCTATCACGCACAGCCTCATCGCAACCCCCTTTATCCAGCGCGTTCGCTTCAAGTGCGCAGGCGCGACCATTAACGGATGAAGGCCGCAATATCAATCAGAATCGCCTGTTGCGGGCGATTCGCGATCGCCGGCCCCGCATGCGTACCGGCCGCCCGATATCCCCAAATGCGTCAAATTTTCATGTATTTACAAACCGCAACATTATGATATTTTATATAAATAGGAAACCGACAATCTGCGTAATCAAGGGAGGGGGTATGGAACAGGAACTGGGGTTTGTGGAGCACTTCTTCGGCCACCTGAGCGTCGCGGCGATAAAGATCACCGCAGGAAAGCTCAAGGTAGGCGACACGATCCACGTGAAGGGCCACACCACTGACTTCACGGAGAAGATCATGTCCATGCAGATCGACAATAAGGATGTGATCGAGGCGAACGCCGGCGACGACATCGGCGTAAAGATGGTGGGCAAGTGCCGCGATCACGACAAGGTCTACGTGGTGAAGGAATAAAAAACGGCCGCCGGAATTCTGCTGCAGCCAGTGGGTCATGCAGGATTCGAACCTGCGACCCGTTGATTAAGAGTCAACTGCTCTACCAACTGAGCTAATGACCCCCTGGATGCGGCTGAGATACCAGCGGCCGAGGCGGCGTACCTAGCCAATTTGCCGGAATATGGCAAGAATTTTGTGAGGGTCAAGGCCGCGCTTGCCTGGCGCGGCCTTTTCCATTAGGGTCCGCGCCTCAACCCGGGGAAAATCAATGATAGGCAAACTCATCTCGATCCTTGCAGGTTTCATAATCACGGGCATCTCCACGCTCGGCTATGCGGGCATCGCGGCCATGATGGCCATTGAATCCGCCTGCATCCCCCTGCCGAGCGAGATCATTATGCCCTTCTCGGGTTTTCTCGTCTCGCAGGGCCGCTTCACGCTCTTTGGCGCGGCCCTGGCCGGGGCGATCGGCTGCGTAATCGGATCCGTCGCTGCCTACGCGGTGGGGCGCTACGGCGGCCGAGCATTCATCTGGAAATACGGCAAGTACATCCTGATCTCTCACCACGACGTGGCGCTTGCCGACCGGTGGTTCGAACGCTACGGCGGCTGGGTCATCTTTTTCTCGCGGCTCCTGCCGGTCATACGCACCTTCATATCCCTTCCCGCCGGCATCTCCCGCATGAGGTTCGTGCCGTTCGTGGTGCTCACGTTTGTGGGATCTCTGCCGTGGTGCTACGCCCTGGCCTGGGCAGGCATGGCGCTGGGAAATAGATGGGAAACGCTCGGCGTCTACTTCCATCGCTTCGACACCGCTATAGGGGTCGTGATCATCGCGGGAATCGCGTGGTGGGTCTGGCGTCACGTCAGGGCCGTGCGCAGGCCTATAGGCCGGGACGTGATGTCCATCTAGCAGCCCCCTTCAGCACCACGTCGAACTTCTCCTCCATCTTCAGCGGATAGTACGACTCCTTGTGCCGCCTGAGCCCGGCTATACCAAGATCCTGCTCGAGATTCACGTGCTCGAATCGCGAAAGAGTATTGCGGCACGCTTCGCGGAAGAGCGTCTGCGCGACGCCGTGCATCCCGGGCGAGTGATACTCCAGGTGAACGCACGCGGTCTCTTCAGTAAGCCGGGTCGCCAGCATGAAACCCGCGAGCGCGCCGCCCACCGAGAGCCCGCAGCCGATCATGCCGAGCGAGTCAAATCCCTCGAACGCCCTTTGAAGCGCCCAGCGCTGGCAGTCGAACTCGAGACCGGGGTTATCGCGGTCGCCATCTCCGATCTTGGATGCGCACCACTCTTCAAAGAGCCTCATCGCTTCGCCGCGATCAGCCGCCGTGAGTGTGACGAACTCGTACTTCGGGTGAGAGCGCTCAAATGCCTTGATGTGGTTGCGCTTGCCGTCATACCTGCGGCCCTTGAGCTCGGCGAGATCCCGCACGCGATAGACGTAGTCGAAGTGGTCGCGCATATGCTCGATCCTGCATGCGTCCGCGCGAATGCTCGAGACAAACTCCGAGCTTGCGCGCGATATCCTCCCCGCGTGGTCGAGGCATTTCTTCGCCGCAAGGGCCGCGGTGCCGTTGCCCAGTGGCTCCAGAAAAAAACGCGGCTCGTCCAGCGGGTCGATCAGTACGCAGAGATTCCCGTCTATGGTAGTGAACCTCGGCCTGTCGAAGTCGCGCCAGATAAAGAGGTTTGCAAAAGAGAATTCGCACGCGTGCCTGGGGCTCCTGGCGAGATAGCGCTCCACAGCAGAGCGATCGGAGAGATCAATCTCTTTGAATTCAGGAAATTCAGGGAGCATCGGCCGGCCTCATCATGCAGACGCATTTTTCCGGCTCGCAAGCATCGCAGCCGAAGAGTTTGCGCGGCGGCAGGTCTGCGGGAGCCGCCGCAACAGCAAAGCCCAAGCGCTCGAAAAAACCCGGGATCACGGTGTAGAGCCAGGCCTCCCGCCGCTCGCGGGCCAGCATACCGAGCATGAGCCTTTCGCCCACGCCTCGCCCCTGGCTCGAGACGCCCACGCCCACCGAGCTCACAAAGAGCCTCTCGCCAACGCGCTCCGCGTGCGCTATCCCCACGACGCTACCTGCCTGCTCCGCGACCCAGAAGCCATCGAGGGCGAGCGCCGGACGCACGAGATCGAGCTCGTAGAACAGGCCCTTTATCGCGTCCTCATCCTCGGGAATTGCCTTGCGGATCGTTATCATAGTTGTCGATCGAGGGCACCGGCAAAGGCCGCACCCTCCTGCGGACTGCCGCTCTAGCAGGGGAGTCGCGCCAAGACAAGCAGCGTTTTATGCGATTGTAAAATCTGGGCAAATGCATAAAATCTGGCATACTCCATTACTATGATCACATACCGAGACCTCGTCAGTATTGGAGCGGTTTGTCTCTTCATTATGTCCTGCATCATGCTTGGCGCGGCCCCGGCCCTCGCCGTGATAATTCCCTCCTCCACATGGAACGGAGGCGGCGCGGACGCATACTGGAGCACGGGAGCCAACTGGGTGGTTCCGGCCCCTCCTCCCCCTGATACGGACGCGATCTTCCCTGCAGGTGCTGCCCAGCTCTCAAATATAGACGACCTTGCCGCAGGCACTGCATTCAGCACAATTACATTCAACGGCGCCGGCGGCGGGTATGTCCTGGATGGCAATCCATTCGGGGTGAATACGGCGCTCATTGCGTCCAACACCGCAGGGACGAACACAATCAACAATGACGTGCAGCTCGGCGCTTCAGTCGCCTTCACTTCCACTGTTGCTGGAACGGATTTGATCTTCGAGGGCCAGCTCGACCTCAACGGCAAAACCCTCACGGTCGCGGGTGACGGCGACATGGAGTTCAGGGGGCCGGTGATCGGCACGGGCAGCGGCATCACGAAAAACGGAGGCGGCACCCTGCGGCTCGCGGGCAGCAACGCATATGACGGGGCAACTACGATCAACGCCGGCGTGCTTTTCCTGGAGGACTCCACCATTTCAACAAGCGCGGTGACGCTGACAGGCGGCGCGCTCGCCGGCAACGGCTCCTGCGGCTCTCTCAGCGCCACGGGCGGGACCATAATCCCCGGCTCCAGCGTGGGCCTCATCACCGTTGGCAACGGCCTCACGCTGGGCGCGAATTCCACGCTGCAGATAGAGGTCAACGGCCGCGCGGACGGCGCGGGATTTGACGTGCTCGACGTCACAGGGCCGGTGCAACTCGGCGGCGGGGCGTTCGACGTGACTTTTGGATTCACTCCAGAGGCAGGCGATAAGCTCATCATCGTAAACAACGACGGCACGGACGCTGTGACCGGCGAGTTCGCGTCTTTTCCTCAGGGCAGCCCAATAAATGGGGCCGGCGCGCCGGTGGTCATCAGCTATACCGGAGGCGACGGAAACGATGTATCGCTCGTGGTGCCGACGCTTGGCCTAGACGATATCGAGGTCACTGAGGACGAGCCCGGCATCTCGGTCGATGCGATATTCACGGTTTCGCTTTCGTTGCCCTCTCTGCAGACTATCAGCGTGGATTACGCAACGACCGACGGCACCGCCGTGGCGCCGCTCGACTACGCATCGCAGTCTGGAACCGTGACCTTTGCACCCGGAGAGACCACGAAGGAGATCACGATCCAGATCGCAAGCGACGCGGCAGGAGAAGGAGACGAGACGTTTACGATCGTCCTCTCAAATCCCGCCAACGCGCTGATCGGCCAGGCACAGGGCACATGCACGATCCACAACGCATCTGCACCCGCCGGAAGCAGCGGATGCGGCTGCATTATGAGCAGCGATGATCGAGAAGCGCCCGGACTCGCGGGCTACGCATGGACATCCGCGGTTCTGCTCGCGCTGGCGCTCTCCATCCTCCAGCGCCGGCGCAAGGCTGAACTGCTCAGCGTTGCAATGAGAACCTCAGCGAGACATCCGGATGAAATCGATTAAACTCACATACAAAGTCATAGCAGCCCTTCTGCTCGCCTTTGTCCTGCCTGTAATCATTCTGGGATTCATCGCACATATCTCGATGAGCGCAATAAGCCGCAAGGCCATTGGAGAATCGGTAAATTCGCTGATCGCCTCGGAGCAGGCGAAGCTCCAGGAGAACACCCAGTCAAAGGCTTACGAGATAAATCAATTCTTCCGTGGTTACTATCGGGACGTCGAGTTGCTGAAGGATTACTACCTTTATGTGGATAATAATTACAGCTTCTTCAATTTCGGACGAATCAAGGACCTATACCCGGACAAGCCGCACCAAGGCCTGCCGGGATACGGTTATATAAATCCGGAGTTCGGCGCCTATGCCGACTTCGAGCAGAGAGGTACTGGCTGCCCGTGGCTCCCTAAAAGGACCGTTAACAAGCTTCGGATCGACGCTGATTTCAGGGTCCACGTCGCCGCAACGCTCAACAAGGTGATGTTCCTCGATCACATATTCTCGCAGATGTACAAGAAACGTTCCGAGACCATGGACCTCGTATGGGTGGTCACCGACATCGGCGCGACGAACGTATTTCCTCCATACAACTACTATGACGTCATCAGGAGGAATCCATCCATCGTCGACAAGAACGAGAACGATGAAGATTATGTGCGCCTGTTGAACCCGGAAAACAATCCGGACCGCAAGATCCTGTGGCTCGAGCCGTATCTCGATATGTTCAAGGGAATATGGATGACGAGCTGCGCGGCACCCCTGTACAGAGGCGACGATTTTCTCGGCACCATCGGAATGGACATACTTCTGAAGACGATCACCGAAAAGGTGATCAACTTGAAGATCGGGAAAGAGGGATATGCATTTCTCATTACGGCAAGCGGCAAGATTGTCGCAATCCCCGAGAATAAAATCAACGAGATCATCTGGAATGAGACCCTGCGGAAGGCGTTGCATCAGACCTACCTCTCGCCTACCGATCAGCGGTGGCAGAAGGATGAGATTGATGCTCTCTCCACAATAACGCTCGACCAGACGCCGAACGACGACCTCAGGGAAATCGTGCGCGCAATGATGTCCGGCGCGACTGGGACGAAGCAGATAACGCTGGCCGACGTGCAGAATATCATCTCGTACGCACCAATGCAGAGCACTGGATGGAGCATCGGCCTCGTGGTGCCCATGGAAGAGTTGCTCGCCCAGTCAAACTACATAAGGCTGGCGATCGACAGGGTCTCCCGCGACATCATCGCGAAGTTTTTGATATCCGCCCTGATCCTCCTCGTCATAAGCGTCCTCGTGGGAGCGGGACTGCATTATCAGATCATCAAACCGCTTACCCGTTTCACTTCCGAACTGGGAAGAATCAGCTGGGAGAACCTCGAATTCGACGGAGAAAGCTACACTCGAAATGACGAGATCGGGCAGATGTATTCGAAATTCTGGGAGATGATCCGCATCATCAAGAGCGCGCGGGATGAAATCACCGATAAGGGCAACGCTCTCAAGGGCGCAAACGAAGAGCTCGCAAAGGCAAAGGCGGAGCTTGAAATTTTGGCCGGGGAGCTGGAGAACAAAGTTGAAGAGAGGACGGCAGAGCTCAAGAAGGCGGAGGAGAGCCTGGTGCGCTCGGAAAAAATGGCCGTGCTTGGCCAGCTATCGGGCTCCATTAGCCATGAGCTGCGCAACCCGCTGGCGATACTAAAGAACTCAGTCAAGTTCCTGGAGACAAGCCAGCAAGCCGACGACGCGGACACGCTCCATAAATATCTTGAAATCATCAGGACCCAGGTCGATGCGGCAAACAAAATAATCGGCGATGTTCTCGAATTCTCGAAACCCGCCGCGCTGCACAAGAGTTCCGGGCGGGTTCGGGAGGCCATAGAGACTGCATTGGCCGAGATCCAGGTGCCGGAGAGAATCGAGATCGGGAAGGAGATCGAATTTGACGATGAGTTCCAGTTCGACCAGCTCAAGATAAAGCAGGCGCTCTCCAACGTAATTACCAACAGCGTGCAGGCGATAAGAGAGAAGGGAACGGTAAACATCTCGGTCAAAAAGATCGATGCCACCGTTCGCATCGTTGTCGAAGACGATGGAATCGGCATAGACGAAAAAGATCTAGGCAGAATATTTGAGCCGCTGTTCAGCAGGAAGACAAGGGGCATCGGATTCGGACTCGCCATCGTCATGAACATAATAGAAAAGCACGGCGGATCTGTCCGCGTGGAGAGCACGTTGGGCAAGGGAACGAAGTTCACTATAGACTTGCCGATTGTTTAAGGAGTGATATATTTCAGATATGATGCGAAAGAGCATTTTGATCGTCGATGACGAAGTCGCCATGTGTGAAGTCATGAAGGACCTCCTTAAATTGAGAGGTTATGAGGTTGAATATACCACTGACGGATCGCATGCGATTGCGCTGGCCAGGAAAAGGAATTTCGATGTCGCGCTTATCGACCTGCTCATGGAGGGTATGAACGGCGTCGAGACGCTGAAGGCGATAAAGGCGATACAGCCTGCGATTCACATATTCATCATCACAGCATATAATGAGGGTGAACTGATAGATCAGGCCCTGGCCAATGGCGCCTTGAAGATATTCAACAAACCCTTTGAAATAGACGAGATGTGCGATGTCCTGACAGAATCCGCCGGCAACACAAATTGAATTTTGCCTGCCTTAACCAATGGCCATGAAAAATTATATCGAGACATTGGGTGAGCTTGAGCTCAAGGAGCTGTTGGACAATCAGCTCAGGATTCAGGTGGATTCGTCCTGGCCGCACATCGAAGGGTTCGAGCGCGGCTTTGATTTTGCGTTTTCCCGGCTTGCGATCTATTCAACGCCCAACCGCGAGGCGGTCATCGCATGGGCGCGCGAGCGGCTCCGCGACGGCGGAAAGTTTATGGTGCTCGACGTGGATCACGGCTACATCTGCTCATGGCCCCATTCGGACGCATGGCAGCGGCTCTTCGACGCCATGGAGGAGGAGATGGCGCCCAAGGGTGCTGACCGAAGGATCGGCCATAAGCTGCCGCACATGTTGCTCGCAGCCGGTTTCAAAGACGTGAAGCTGGACATTTTGACGTTGTACTCTTCCTTTGAAATGGAGCCTGAAAAGTTTAGCCGTTTATTCGGCTCGATGTCGCTGCTGATTCACAAGGTGATGCCGGAACGGTTCACTAAGGAGGACATGGACCGCTTCCTGGCATTTATCGAAAACGCGGCGTCGGACAAGACCGCCACCGCCTTCAGCCCGTTCCTCATAGCGAGCGGCGTCAAGTGAACCCGGAATAATCATCAGGCGGAGCGAATTTGGGCAGTGCCGGATTAGCGTTAGATCACATCTTCCAGCACGAGGAAGGTTTGCGTCTGACCGATCCCAGGTATACTGCGCAGTCTGTTCAGCAGGATATGGTTAAAATCATCCATATCCCGCACGCGAAATTTCAACAGGATGTCGTACTGGCCGATGATATATTTAATCTCTTCCACATTGGGCAACGCCATCAACTGTTTTTTCAGTTCATTCCGCGAAGTCTCTGTTCCCCAGATGCTGATGTTATAATGAAGAAATGAGTAAGCGGTGAGCTTAAGCCCCAGTTTCTTGTAATCCAAGAGAGCTGCATACCCCCGGATGATGCCGTTCTTTTCAAGCCGCCGAATGCGATTGAAGACCGTCGTGACTGGAAGTTTTAGCTTCTTGGCGATCTCGCGGTTGGAACTCTTGGCAGAAGACTTGAGAATCTCAACGATTTTCAGATCGATCTTGTCGATTTTCAATGACATATGGCTGGTTCGTATTCGTTCGCCCTCCTGATGTCAAGCAGCGGCGCTTTAATGGATTAATAATCCATTTATTTATTAATAAATGAATTATTACTCTCTTTTTCAGATTGACAATGGAACAAATGAGGGCTAGGGGCGGTGTAGCCGGAGGAGGAGGTCACAGACCCACCCCGAATGGGAGATAGGAGGCCATATGTATAAATGTATTCGGAGTCTGTGTTTAATCGTTTGTTGTGCATGCGGAGTTGCCTCGTGCGGCGGAAGCGGAAGCGAATCATCAAATCCGCCATCACCGGATACAAATTCTCAAGGGCAAACAATAAAGCTCAGTGAAGGCGGCTATGTTGCCAGCGGGGATTCCGGCGTCTATATTCCGCCGCAGGACGCCCCAGGTAACATAACGGTGTACGCAGCAGGCAGTGGAGGCTCTCCTGACGACCCGCTCTTGCTCAAGTTCGCCGCTGTCGGCGATTCGGCGACAAATGCGAAAGGCGCGAGCACTTCGTCCGATCAGGACGTAATATTTTTTCCGATCATAAATTCCACCACCCCCAGTTACCTCCCGGGCAGCTACGGTCGCATCTACACGACGACGGTCAACGGTACCCTGTATGAGTGCACCGACGTGTACCCCCTTCAAAGCTACACGCCGTTCGAGGGCGCCATTGTAGGCGACAATGGAAAACAATACATTGGGTGCGCGAAGGCGCCTTCTGAATTCGAGGCAAATTTCTATCTTGATTCCAACAGCGCGTCTGAAGTCGAGGACGATCTATCATCCAACATAAAGGTAGTTGCGCCTCTGTGCACCGACAAAGACTGTGGAGATCTCGCAGAGCCGATCGACATGGCGCGGCTTCGTTCGGCTTATATCCCAGAATCCAGTGCGAAACTGGACCAGCAGCTTATTACCTGGCTGGTCCGCGAGACCTCCCGCAGGGCGTTGCTCGACGATAACCAGCGGCAGGATGCATACGAGCTCATGCTGACGGAGCTCTTCACCCAGCTGTATCTGTGGAAGGACTATCAGAATGAGATCGAGAATGTGACAGGCCAGAATGTCGGTATCCCGGGGCTCGTGAATGAAATCGCAGACGTAGCCGAGGCATCGTTCCCCATTATGGACGGCAGCAGGATATTGATTGAATTCAGGCCAGAGCTGATCGCCCTCATCAAAACAAAGGTCCTGGATTGGTCTAAATACGCTACAAATAAAAATACGCTCGGTGCAATCGACCCGTATCTCGACGGCCTTCAGATCGCCGCGGGCGTGGGCATAGCAATTGAGCGCGCGGCCTTTGAATTCTCGGTCTATCAGGCGCTGGGCTCATGCTATACCAGGGAATATATAGAAACGTTTGAAAGCGAGATCATTCCGTCCGTCAAGGATCCAGTTCTCAAGACAGCCTTTGCAAACGTGAAGACGAAATTGCTGGGCAGCGATCCTTCAGGTAAGGGCGGGCTGCTCTATGATAAAATGGCGGCCCTGTCCAAGGTCGTGGCGGATGCTGCATTTGCGTCCGGGTATGCGGCGTTTCAGGTCGTGGCTCAGAACGCAATCTCCGGCGGGCTCATCGCGACCGGCGTGGGCGCTGCAGGAGCCGCTGTTCTAGGCATACCGCCTGCTGCTATCCCGCTGACAATCGCCCTCATCGTAATATCTTACGTTGATGACGAGCTGCGCTTTGATCTCGAGAGGAAAATAGTCACCGCGCTCGCTACATTCATCCACAACAATTATCCCGACATCGGCGATGTAGATGAATCATGCCCCACGACAGATGATGGATGGAGCGACGTCATGCTCGCCGAGAAGATGTTCTATGCGGCGAGGCTTTATTTTGACCTGCTCAAGAACAGCTATGACCGATGGCTCATAAGCGGGCAGCTGCTCGGGCAGGACCTCGCGCAGGGTACTGCACAAGGCATCGCGGGCCTTGTGGGTTTAGAGGAGGAGGGCTATCTGTGGGAAGCGCCTCGAAGCGAGTACCTGTCACAGAAAGAGGTAAAATATGCCGCAAAGACGATAAAGGCGATGGCCGTTGTATTCAAATGCGATGGATGCGAGAGCGGATATCCGTCGATTCCGGATCCGATTCCGCCACCCCCGCCTCCACCTCAGCCGTCAAACAATGGCGTTTCGACCGCGCACTTTACGCTCGACTGCTCTGCGGTTGCCGATGCGTGCACTGATAATTGGAAGAACAACACCTGGTCACCCCTGCTCACGAAATTCGAGACGATCTACACCCAGTACCCATCGAAGTTCGGCGCTCATTATACATTCAACGTGACAACTGATTCCTTTGCGCAAGCCTGCTCGGCACAACAGGTCAATGGAAACGCGAATGGCGATGATGATATCAGAATTATGATTTCGAGTGGCACCCAGATAACAACCGTCCTCTCCGATGAGCTGTCGTTTGTCGCCTGCCATGAGCTGGCGCACAGGATCTCCGTCCACGGCGCCAGCGGATTGTCGTTCGATGTGGGGAGCAACGAGCAGCTTGCCGACTGGTTTGCGTACACGATCTGCGGCTACAAGAGCGAGGCAATCAATTCGTTTGAGTCCTTGTCCGACAAGACGATCTACTGCGAAGTAGATCCTCGCAACGATGTCACCAACGACGGAACATATTGCAAAACTAATTGTGCAGCATGCTGTTTTAACAGCAACGGCGAGTGTCGTGGCATGCTCGCTGCATACTGGAAGCACCTGCTGTCAGACCTTGCTGAATATGACGGCGCACGCCTGCTGTGCGGCACGGACTTCGATAATTGCAACTTCTTTGCGAAGGCGACGGAATACAACGGCTCAACGTATAGCGTCGATCTCTCGCAGTGGAGACAGGCGAACCTCAATTGCTCGTCTTGCTCGAACGAATGCGCACAGGGACAGACGAAGTGCGTGAGCGGAAAATTATATGACTGCGTAACCGATGCCGACAACTGCTGGAAGTGGAATTCCGGCACGGTTTGCCCAACGGGCGCGTGCGCGGTAGATGGACTCAAGTGCGGAAACTGCACGCCCAATCATCACAACGCCTGTTACAGTAACGATATATATTCTTACGACAGCTGCAATGCACTGCAGTCGTTAGTGCAGGACTGTGGCGAAAGCGGGTTCAACCAGAGCGCTCCACTGACCTGCCAGAGCGGACATCTCTATCAGCAGTACATTACAAAGGGGTGTACGAATGCTTCATGTACTCAATCTACCGGCAGCCAGAAGAAGCAGGACTGCGGGACCGCAAGTTGCCAGGGAACCTCATGCTGCACAGGCAACAGCACATACAAATGCTCCGGCAGCGATCTGTACTGGTACAGCTCCTGCAATGTGAAGCAATCGATAAAGAACAGCTGTGGGACCGCAGGCTGCTCAGGCACTGCATGCTGCCAAAGCCATACATCAACGCAATGCTCTAATAACGACGTGTACTGGTACAGCTCCTGCAATGCGATGCAGGATTTGAAAGAGGATTGCGGAACGAACACGACCGGCACCAATTATTGCGACGGCAATTCTGTGTACCGCGACGATATCATAAAGGGTTGCTCGAGCGGCGCCTGCACGAGCAATCAGCAGAAAGTGCTGGTTGAAGACTGCGGCGTAAAAAAGCAATGCGGAGGCGGACAGTGCAAGTGCACGATGTCCGTCCCGTGGCCCAACAACACGCTGACAATAACCACTGTCGGCAGCAGCAAGCAGCTCAGCTGGTCCAACCCTTCGCCAAACTGGGTCGATAAATATGTGATCGCGCGCGCACCCGGGGCCACAACGCCTCCGCCCGGCCTCTCAATCGGCAGCACCACAGGGACAAGCTTCACAGACAGCTCGGGCACCAAGGGTCAGTGCTATAATTATGTGGTGTATGCGTTTGACGCGTGCAACCAGAGCCGCAACTCCAGCACGATGGTGAATGCCTGTTGGTAAACTCGGCAGTGGTATCAGTAGCAGTTAAGGAAGAAGGGCCACCGATCCGGTGGCCCTTTTTGTAAGTCATGCTTCACTCTATTTTTGTGTCCGGCACCTTTGTGCCTACGGCCTGATCCATTTGGCGACATCGCAGAAGAAGCTGGAAAGGGATCCGGCCGCATCCGTTCCGCGCCAATAGACATCTTTAGCCTTTTCACTCTCATATGCCGACTGATCGGGCGGTCTGTGGGCCGCAACGCCATCCACGACATCCGCCGCCTTCTCGGCGACCGTTCTGCCGGCCTTATTGACGGGAAAAGACGCGTCGAAAAAAAGATCGGCGATGTGTGTCCTCATGCGGTCGATGAACGAAGGCATATTTTTCTCCAGCCCCCCCCCTCTACTCCTATTATCGGCAGCCGGCACCCTGGAGTTGTGCGCCCCCATCTTTTCATACGCCGAATTGAGCAAGGAGTTGGGCCAAATAAATAAAACTTAGGGATATCAACAAGATACGGGTTTAGCAGGGAGAGGACCCCAAACGCGCT
>Ga0265292_1002365_pt1 | contig 13227 bp, 10 predicted proteins | sample Munlanlewell296A_FD_189080 | JGI IMG/M metagenome (GOLD analysis project Ga0265292, IMG submission 189080) | Leachate microbial communities from a municipal landfill in Southern Ontario, Canada - Leachate well 296A | ecosystem: Engineered > Solid waste > Landfill > Unclassified | place: Canada...
AAAGAAGCTTTTAACCCCAAGGCCTTGGATGATTATCAACAAAAATATAAAGAAAAGAAAATCAATCAACTAAAGAAGAGAATCGCTCAACTTGAAGCTGCTTGAAAAAAGAAGTTATATAAGAGGTTGGCATCTGGAATTTAGAATTCTTTCTTCTGTCTTCTGTCTTCTGACTTCTCAAACTTTTTTGTACTTTTAGAAAAACTTTCCACCCATGCGTCGTCCCAGGATGAAATTCCATATCAGCTATCAGTTAATCGTCTGGGCATTGGTTACAATCGCCATTATCCTGGCCGGTGGTTTCCTGATCATTTCTTACATTTACAAGCTGCAGGACGAAACCAACCTGCTGATCCAGCAAAATATCAGAAGTTCCAAATCAGCCCAGGAACTTAAATTATCATTATACGATATCCGTGCCGCTTCCCTGACTTATCTTTTCGACAGAAGCCCGGAGCGAATAGCCACACTGCAGAATAAACAAAATGAATTTATCCTTTTGCTCGAAATAGCAAAGGCATCTGCTAATACAGATGAAGAGAATATCCTGATCCAGCAAATTTCCGCCTTGTTCTCCAATTACCAGCAAACTCTCAGGAATGCGCTTGAACTTCACCGTATGGGCAGGATATCACAACCTAATGCTTTGATCGTGCATGCCAGCCAGAATCTTATTAACACCATCGAGGAGAAAACCGACAGTTTTATCGCCACGAATGAAAGTGCACAGGCTGCATACGAAAGGAGTATCCAGCTGAATGACGATATTATACGGACAGCCATGTATGCTTTGGGCAGCAGCGGGATAATCCTCGGCCTGATCCTCGGCTGGCTTATTGCCCGGATCATCCTCAATCCCATTTACAAACTGGTGCTCAAGGTGAGGGATGCCGCAGGGAGTGAAGTGGTGGAACACATCAAGATGTCGCCCGGAAAAGAACTGGAAGAACTTGACCTGCACATCAACCGGCTGATCGGGAGGATCAACCAGGCCCATGAGGATTTGCAGAAGAACCGTGAATTGCTGGAGCGTTCCAGCAAGCTGGCAGCTATAGGCAAGATTGCCCCTGCACTGGCCCATGAGATCCGCAACCCTCTCACTGCAATCAAAATGCTGATATACGCCATGATGCAGGAACCTGGCATCAGCAAGGATAAACTGCACGACCTGGAGATCATCACCCATGAGATCGACCGGGTTGAAGGTTTTCTGCAGAATTTCCTCAAATATGCCCGCCCGGCTAAACCCCAGATGCAGATGGTCAGTATCGTTCCGGTTATCAAAGAAACCTTGCAATTGATGCAACCCCGGTTCAGGCAGAGCAATATCAGGCTGACTGAAAACCATGAGCATGAAAATCTCCGGATCAAAGCCGATCCTGACATGATCAAACAAATTGTCATGAATCTGGTGTTGAATGCCATTGAATCTATGGGGCAGGACGGCGAGCTGAGTTTTACTACACAGGTAAAAGCAGATGATCCGGAAAATCAGTTGTTTCAGATTTGCATCAGCGATACAGGATCGGGCATTCCTGACGACATCAAGGATTCCCTTTTTGATCCGTTCGTAAAAGGCAAAGACCAGGGGGTCGGGCTTGGATTGTCAATTTCACAGCGGATTGCTGAACTGCATCACGGATGGATCAGCGCTGCCAACAATTCCGGCAAGGGCGCCACTTTCACGATTCATTTGCCAATGAATAGATAAATGAAGGACATTAAAAAGATTTTGATCGTTGACGATGAGGAAAGCGTCAGGTATTCTTTCCGGAAGCTTTTCCGGGAGCCTGGATGTGAGATTGTCGAAGCTGCCAACGGGCTGGAGGCGCTTTCAGTTATTAAAAAAGAGTTGCCCGACCTGGTGCTGATGGATATCGAGATGCCAGGCCTTAACGGGCTTGATGCTATCCAACGGGTCAAAGCCATGAATCCCCAATTGCCTGTGATCATCATAACCGCATTTGGGACGACGGAACGGGTGATCGCGGCGATGAAATACGGCGCTTATGAATACCTGGAAAAGCCTTTCGATGTTGGCAGATTAAAGGAAGTCATTACGGAAGCCCTTGAGATGAAAAGGCTTTCAGATAAAGATAACAGCATGGAGATCCATCCTCTCGATACCCATACAGGGGAGCAAATCGTCGGGATGAGCCCTGCCATCAAGGAAGTTTACAAGATGATCGGCCGGGTGGCCGCCAGCGATGTAAGCGTTTTGCTCAGCGGTGAAAGCGGGACCGGCAAGGAACTGGTGGCTAAAGCCATTCACCGCTACAGCGACAGGTCAGACAAGCCGTTCATCGCCATCAATTGTGCCGCTATCCCGGATACCCTGCTTGAAAGTGAGCTCTTCGGCTTCGAAAAAGGGTCCTTCACCGACGCCTCGCACATGAAGGAAGGAAAATTTGAAATGGCTGACAAAGGAACTTTGTTCCTCGATGAAGTGGCCGATATGAGCCTGTCATTGCAGGCCAAGCTGTTGCGGGTTTTGCAGGAAGGTACGTTCGAGCGCATCGGCAGCAACAAAGTTATCAAGGTGAATGTCAGGGTGATTTCAGCTACTAATAAAAACCTCGAAAATGCCATTGCACAGAAAACCTTCCGGGAAGATCTTTACTACAGGCTGAAGGTCATTACCATAACCCTGCCCCCTTTGCGGATGCACACGGAAGATATCCCCCTTTTGACCAACTATTTCCTTTCGAGGCATTGCCAGGAGATGAAGAAACCGATGGTCACGGTTCCCCCGGAGACCATGGACGGGCTGTTGAAATATTCCTGGCCGGGGAATGTGCGCGAGTTGGAAAACCTTCTTAAAAGAGCCTTGCTGCTCAGCAAGAGCAATGTGATCACCCCTGACCTCATCTCCGCGGAGATCAATTCCACAGCAACAGTTTTGCCAGGGGTAAGTGCAAAAAACCGTTCCTCACTGCTGCCGGATAAACTCGATGAATACGAAGGCCGGCTTTTCAAGCACGTTATTGACCAGGTCGAGAAAGAATTAATCGAAAAATCGCTGGGCTGTATGAAAGGCAACCAGGTGAAAACAGCAAAACTGCTGGGCATCAGCCGCGCCATGCTTCATGAAAGGATGGAGAAATTCGGATTACTGTCTGAATAAAATACAACCTGCCTGATTTTGTTGCACAAAAGTTTGATCCCAAATTCCAAATTTCAAATTTCAAATTTCTTTTACGCTGTATTTCAATCATTTATAGACGATGTTAGAAGTCTGGCACGCTGTTTGATCAATGGGTGCCGTCCAATCATTTTGATTGAAAATAATGTTTAACTAATAAATAGGAGAATCAAAAAATGAAAAGAAATGTAATGTTAACCCTCGCCTCCCTCGCTGCTATGGCATTCCTGTTCACCAGTTGCGCCAAGCTTCCCGAAATGGAGATGACAAATGCAAAAGCTGCTGTTGAAGCTGCTAAAGCTGCTGAAGCTGACCGTTATGTACCTGCTGAATACAGGGCTGTTCAGGATTCATTGAATGTTGCTATGACCGAAGTTGAGAACCAGAAATCAAAATTCGTTCTCTTCAGAAGCTACAAAAAAGTTACTGTAAAGCTTAACAACGTTGTTACCCTCGCGAATACTGTGAAGGAAAACGCAGGTATCAAAAAAGAAGAAGTTAAGAACCAGGCTCAGCAAACCCTCGCCGAAGCCACCACCTTGGTAGCCGAAGTAAAGGAACTGATCTTGAAAGCCCCTAAAGGCAAAGAAGGTAAAGAAGCCCTCGAAGCCATCCAGAGTGATTTAGCTCTCGTTGAAGCTTCCTTAGCTGAAGTTTCCACCCTGATCAACAATGGTGATTACCTGACTGCTCTTGATAAGGTTAAGGCTGCCAACGACAAGGCCGCTTCCCTCAAAGCCGAGCTGGAAGAAGCTATTGCCAAGAAAACTATGAAGAAGTAATATTCTGAACTTTTCGGCACGATAAAAGTTCTAAATTTGTATCGAAATTGTTAAGCCGGAAAATACTTAAAACCGATAATATATCGTTTTAGCTGGAGACCCCGGTCATGCATGCGCATCCCGGGGTCTTTGGCGATAATACCAGAGATAAAATGAGCAGAAGGAGCAAAATAAAAATTCGAAGGGTTTTAATAGCCTTTATGGCATTTTGCGTCCTGATAGCCATGGTGATGGGCATTCTGCTTGTTTCTTCCGCTAAACCACCCATTGACTCCATCAACCAATGCCAAACAGAGATCAGTCGGGCACGAGAAGTCGAAGCCGATAAATATGCCCCCCATGTACTGGTTTCAGCTGAAGGCACCTGTCAGTTGGCTATGAATGAATGGAAATACCAGAATGACCGCTTGTTCTTCATCAGGGACTATGGGCAAATGCTCGGACTGGCCAAAGAAGCCACGGATAAGGCCAGGGAAGCCGCTGAATTGGCTCTTCATATCAAAGATTCCCTTCATTCCGGTCTGAGTTCAAAACTGGATGCCGTCAGCTATAAGCTTAATCACTTCGATGAATATTATGCCCATCTCCCCTTAAGCGGCACTACGAGGCAGAATTTCACCTCCGCCAAACTGCGATACATGGAGTCGAAAGAAGCTTATGAAAGAGGTGATTATAACCAGGTCGGTATAAACCTCGATGTCGCCAGCCAACTTATCACTAAATCGGTCGCAGAAGCGCATCGTTACCTTTCCAATTACTTTGAAGGTCTTTCAAAATGGCGCCGGTGGGCAGATGAAACACTGGCCTGGTCAAGGAATAATAATGCAAATGTCATCATCATCGATAAATTCGCCCAAAAATGCTATGTTTACAATAATGGTAAACTGAAAAAGGAATTTAATGCCGAACTGGGCCCCCATTGGATCGGCACAAAGCAATACAGGGGCGATAAAGCAACACCTGAAGGCCGCTATCATATCACCAAAAAGAAAACACGCCACGAAACCAAATACTATAAAGCCCTTCTGATCAATTATCCGAACGACGAAGATAAAGCTCGGTATAGCGCCAATGTCAAGAAAGGAAATATTCCCAGAAGAGGAATCGGAAACCTGATTGAAATTCATGGCGGTGGCGGGAGAGGGATTAACTGGACCGATGGTTGTATTGCCCTGACCAATGACGAAATGGACAGGTTATTCGAACTTGTGAGTGCCGGCACACCGGTCACCATTGTGGGCTCGTTAAGAAGCCTGCAGGAAATCAACGGTTTTTAACCTATCTTTGAATCTCAATTTTTTAAACCATGCAGGACAGGACAGTGCAATGGGATGTCACAAATGAAGCGCGAGTGAAAAAGGACAGACCTTCTGCGGGTCGCACCTTTTTAAAAGTATTTCTTGCTTTTATTATGGCAATAGGCCTCTCTATTTTACTCTCCTGGCCTGTTGTCCGAAATTTTAATAAAATCCAGGAAATAGCCCTTCATTTTAAGCCTAAAGCTGAGTTGCAGTCTACGGCTACCCGAATTGGGCTGGGGAATTTAAAAACTTACCAGGAATCGCTGGACAAAGATCTTGCAGGAATTCAGAAAAAACTCTCCGTCTTTTTACCAAAAGGGCCTTTTCTGATTATAAATACATCGGCAAACAATTTCCGGCTGATGAATGAAGCTAAAGTCCTGCGGGAAGGAGTGTGCTCTACCGGCAGTTATACCATTTTGCAGGCCGGAGACAATAAGCAATGGATATTCAAGACCCCGCGCGGCATGTTCAAGATATTAAACAAGGTCAATGACCCTGTCTGGAAAAAACCTGATTGGGCTTTTATTGAAGAGGGTTTACCGGTTCCTTCGGCCAATCATCCGTCAAGATATGAATATGGTGTTCTTGGCGACCACTCCATGATCCTCGGCGATGGTTATATGATCCACGGAACACTTTATAAAAGATTCCTCGGTATGCCGGTTACCCATGGATGTGTCAGGATGGGTGATGCCGACCTTGAAGAAGTTTTTAAAACCATGCAAATCGGGTCAAAAGTTTATATTTATTAATCAAGGGAAACCCATGAATTCAATAGGCTCGTTTTTCAAATGGTTTGGCCGCAACCGGAGGATTCAGGTAATCTTTATTATCCTGGTTCTTTCCCTCCCCTTATTCCTTATTATTTATGGAATTATTCTTCCTGTGAGGAATTATAAACCGTCTCCTGCTTCTTCGACTGTCGCAATGGGATCAACCGATACAACGGGTATTGCCAGTGTCCGGATTGATGATGCCCAGCTGGCAGAGGTGAGAACGATTATCCGGAAGGAAAATGAAAAGGCATTTCAAAAAAACAGGCTTTCCCTGGCTGAAAAAGATTCCATCTACATGGTCCTTGACCTGCCCGATAGCCTGCTCATCCTTGAAATCAAAGGTGTAGCGGTTAAAAAGACTAAAATACTGGATATGGAGATCAGTAACCGGTTTGCCCTGATCCCCCACGAAAACCTCCTGCCCTGGATATCTGAGCCTTTTACCCTTGCGCGTGATCTGTCCACTATTCCAAAATCACCTATCGTTATAAAACAAGCCCCCAAAGATACCATCGAAGCAGCTAAAACTTCAAGTGCGCCCCAGCTGCCAGATTCCACAGGTGTATTTTATACATTTTATTTCGACCGAAACCTGTTAGTGGAAGTTGAACAAGCTAATCCTCCTGAAGAAGACGTCATGGAGAGGGTCAAAGCTTATCGCTCCATCAAAAGGAAAGAATCGACCCGCTCTGTAATTCATATGCTTAAAAAACCGCAGCAGAATGACCAGCCCATGATGATTAAACTGGTTGTAAGTGATGTCGATGCACGTGCCATGTACCGTGCCGTACCTACAAAAACGCACCTGATCCTGAAACTGTAACAAGTCTGGTAGGGAACATTGTTATATTCAAAAAATCTTTATCTTTAATCGCTTTTTGGATATAAAACCCAGTGATCACGAAAAACCTACCACTTTGTTCCGAATAGAGTCAAAAATCGACATCCAGTCCGCGGAGTTTAAGCAAAATAAAGCGCAGTTTCTGCGAATCCTTGAAGAATACCGGACAATCCTCAAACAAGTCAGGCATGGTGCACCGCCCAAGGCCATCGAAAGGCACAAGCAGCGGGGAAAACTATTGGCCCGTGAGCGGATCGACCTGCTGATCGACCCGAACACACCGTTCCTGGAACTGTCACCGCTGGCAGCTTATGGTGAATATGACAACCAATTCCCTTCTGCCGGGATCATTACCGGAATAGGCGTCATCGAAGGCAGGGAAGCCTTGATCATTGCCAATGATGCGACAATCAAAGGCGGCACTTATGTGAAGGAAACCATCAAGAAGCATGTCAGGGCCCAGCAGATTGCTATGGAGAACCATCTTCCCTGTGTTTATATGGTTGACTCGGGGGGCATATTTCTCCCCGAGCAATCAAAGGTATTTGCCGATCGTTTCCACTTCGGCCGCTTTTTCTACAACCAGGCCAGGCTCTCAGCCATGGGCGTTCCCCAGATCGCCTGTGTGATGGGCTTCTGCACGGCCGGCGGTGCCTATGTGCCTGCCATGAGCGATGAAACCATCATTGTCAAGGAGCAGGGAACGATTTATATCGGCGGGCCTCCGCTGGTCAAGGCTGCAACAGGTGAAGTGGTCACCCCGGAAGAATTAGGCGGCGCTTATGTGCATACTTCCATCTCCGGCGTTGCCGACTACCTCGCTGAAAACGACCGCCACGCCATCCAGATATGCCGCAATATCTTCCAGACCCTCGAGAAAAAGGAAAAACAGGTCCTCAATACAGTTCCTATCGAAGAACCCTATTACGATCCTGAAGAACTTTACGGCATCGCTCCCATCGATTTTAAAAAACCGGTTGATTCGCGCGAAATCATAGCCCGGATTGTTGACGGCAGCCGTTTCCAGGAATTCAAGGCCCGTTACGCCCCTACGCTGGTCACAGGCTTTGCTAACATCATGGGCTATCCAGTAGGTATTTTGGCTAACAACGGGGTGCTGTTTTCCGAATCATCCCTGAAAGGAGCACACTTCATCGAGCTTTGCACTTCACGGAATGTTCCTATTTTATTTCTGCAGAACATTACCGGCTTCATGATCGGGAAACAATATGAACATGGCGGTATCGCAAAGGATGGCGCCAAGTTCGTCCATGCCGTGGCCAATGCTGAAGTGCCCAAGTTCACGGTTATCTTCGGCGGTTCTTTCGGCGCCGGCAATTACGCGATGGCCGGCCGGGGATATGATCCCAGGCTGCTATTCATGTGGCCCAACTCCCGGATTTCGGTCATGGGCGGTGAACAGGCTTCCGACGTTCTGATCCAGGTGAAGGAAGAACAGCTTAGAGCACAGGGCAAAGAGATGGACCCGGTGGAACGTGAAAAATTACGCGCGGAAATCCTCAAGAAATACGACCAAGAAGGTTCTCCATACTTCAGCACCTCGCGTTTGTGGGATGATGGTATTATCGACCCGGCGGATACGCGGAAATATATTGCTATGGGCATTGCCGCTTCCCTGAATCTTAAGTTCCCGGAGACGAAGTACGGAGTGTTCAGAATGTAATGTTGAATGTTAAATTTTGAATGTTGAATTAGGGATAGTATAAAATATGACTACTTAATGACCATTTTATGACTAATTATTCCACGATAGAATTCGAGCAGCAGAACGACCTGGGAATCATCTGGCTTAACCGACCTGAGATTCATAATGCGTTTAATGAGGTCATGATCCGGGAACTGATCGATTGCTTTGAAGCAGTCAATTTGATGGAAGATATCCGGATCGTGATTCTCCGCGGCAGGGGGAAGTCGTTCTGTGCCGGCGCCGACCTGAACTGGATGCGGAGTGTGGCCAATTACAGCTTCGAGCAAAATTTCAAAGAAAGCCTGAATCTGTCGAAATGCTTATACATTATCTATACCTGCAAAAAACCCACTATTGCAGTGGTTCACGGCGCTGCCATCGGCGGGGCCAACGGTCTGCTGGCCTCATGCGACTTTGCTTATGCCGACGACAATACGACGTTCTCGCTCAGTGAAGTAAAGATCGGCATAGTGCCTGCCTGCATATCACCTTATGTAACCAAGCGGGTTGGAGAATATGGTTCCCGTGAACTTATGCTCACCGGTCGCAGGATCAAAGGCAAGGAAGCGGAGCATTTCCGGCTGATCAATAAATCGCTACCCTCTGATGAATTGGAAAACTATGTCAATTCAGTAGTTGAACTGCTGCGCACCAGCGGCCCGAAAGCCATGTCGCAGTGCAAAAACCTGATCTTCAACATCAGCAATCTGGAAACGCTGGAACAGGCATTGGAATCGACAGCCAGGATGATAGCCGGGATCCGCGCGTCGAAAGAAGGACAGGAAGGGATGGCGGCTTTTTTAGAGAAGAGGAAACCGAAATGGTAAAATAGATAATTTTGAAAGTACAAGTATGAATCTTTTTCGTAAAATACTAATTGCTAACCGGGGAGAAATCGCGGTGCGCGTTATCCGTGCGGTTCAGGACCTGGGCATCCGGGCGGTGGCCATTCATTCTGAAGCGGATGCATATGCCCTCCACGTTCGCATGGCCGATGAAGCCTACAGCCTGGGTGGAAACGACCTGGCCGATACTTATCTTAACATTGAAAAGATCGTTGGCATCGCAAAAACCTGCGGGGCCGGGGCAATTCATCCCGGGTACGGTTTCTTGTCGGAGAACTCTAAATTTGTTAAAGCCTGCGATGATGCAGGGATTGTTTTCATCGGACCCAATGCCCGTGCGATGAAACTCATGGGCAACAAAATTGAGTCGAGGGAAGCATTGAAAGACTCCGGCATCCCCATGACTGCAGGCATTACGGGAGATATTAAATCCTTATTGAAAAGAGCCGGTGAGATCCCCTTCCCCGTCATGATCAAAGCAGCAGCCGGCGGGGGCGGCAAAGGGATGCGCATCGTGCACGATGCCGGCAACCTGGCCGAACTGCTCGAAAGCACCAGCCGGGAGGCTAAATCTTACTTCGGCGACGGGACAGTCTTTATCGAAAAGTATATCGAAGAACCGCGGCACATTGAAATCCAGGTGCTGGGCGATAATTATGGCAATGTCATCCATCTCTTCGAAAGGGAATGTTCCATCCAGCGAAGACATCAAAAAATAATCGAAGAATCGCCCTCTCCCACCTTGACCCCCGAGATCAGGCGGAAAATGGGTGAGACGGCCGTAAGGATAGCAAAAACCATCGGTTATAACAATGCCGGGACTGTGGAATTCCTGGTGGATAAAGATCTCAACTTCTATTTCCTGGAGATGAACACCCGTGTCCAGGTTGAACATCCTGTTACGGAAATGGTTACCGGCATCGATATTGTCAAGGAACAGATCTACATTGCGGCTGGCAAAAAACTTGACATTGAGCAGGAATCTGTCACGCAGCACGGGCATGCGATCGAGTGCCGTATTTACGCTGAAGACCCTGCAAATAACTTCCTTCCCTCACCGGGAAATATGTCTTATTACCTGGAGTCCGAAGGTGAAGGCATACGTGTCGATACCGGTATCATGGAAGCAACCACTATTCATAGCTTTTATGATCCGCTGATCTGCAAGCTGATCATATGGGATGAAAACAGGGAAGATGCGCGCAATAAGATGATCCGGGCGCTTGACGAATTCATCATCCATGGTATCCGGACCAACATCGGTTACCTGAAGCATCTTTTAAAACATCCGGCCTACATACGGAATCAAATCTCAACTAAATACTGCGACGAGCATACGACTGACCTGGTTACCGCTATACAGGCAGATAAAGAGGCTGTCCCGATTCATATTCCCGGCCTGGCCTATTATCTTTATGATTTTAATTGCCGGCCAGAGCCTGACATAAACACCGGGCATGACATCTGGAACCATATCAGTTACTGGCGCGATATCATGGAACTTGAGGGTCAGGTTGAAGGAAAGCCCTTTCATTTTTCCGTCGAAAGTATTAAAAAAGGCACTTACCATATCACAGGATCAGACGGCCGGCATGAAGCACATGTCAGGATTTGCGGGGAAGGTTACCTGGAAATGATCCTTGATGAAAAACAGTTGGAGTTTTATATCTCGACAGATGAGGATGGCAATGGGTATGTGAGTTACCAGGGTTTTATCTTCCGGGTGAACCGGAATGATTTGCTGCTGAAGAACCAGGAGATCCTTGGAAGCTTTGATTCAGGGGGCGGGAAAAACGACGGGAAGATCATCTCTCCCATGCCGGGCAAGGTGATCAAGGTAAATGTGAAGGAAGGGGATGAAGTGAAGAAAGGAGCTACTTTACTGATCGTGGAAGCTATGAAAATGGAGAATTACATCGCAGCGCCTACTGACGGAGTGGTGGAGCAGGTGAATGTAAAGGTTGGTGAAATGGTGAATTCCAGCACCAGGTTGGTGCAACTGAAGGCAATTGAATTGAACTAACTTTGCGAACCTTTGCGATTCCTCTGCGAAACTCTGCGAAACAATTTATTAAGTTATCACGCAAAGGATCGCAAAGAAATCGCAAAGTAACGCTAAGAAAAAATATCTGATATGAACTTTGAATTAACTGAAGAACAGAATTTGATCCGGGAAACCGTCCGGGAATTTGCAGAGCGTGAAATAAAGCCCGTTGCCAAAGAACTCGATGAAAAAGCCGAGTTTTCCCACGACCTGACCAGGAAAATGGGTGAACTAGGCATTTTCGGCATGTACCTGCCTGAAAAATATGGCGGACAGGGACTTGATTATTTGTCGTACATTATTGCCGTGGAAGAAATAGCCCGGATCGACAGTTCGCAGGCGGCAACGCTGGCTGCACATAATTCTCTGGGCATCGGTCCGCTTTTTTATTACGGCACCGAGGAACAGAAGATGAAATACCTGCCGCCGCTTTGCACAGGGGCAGCACTGTGGGGTTTCGGCCTTACTGAGCCGGATGCAGGCTCCGACTCCCGGGGGACCAAGACCAAAGCATACCTGGAAAACGGAAACTGGGTAATCAACGGGTCCAAGATTTTCATTACCAATGGTTCCGTCGATATTTCCGTCGGTTCGACCGTTCAGACGGTCACCGGTGAAAAAGACGGCCGGAAAGAATACAGCTGCATCATCGTGGAGAAAGACACACCCGGATTCACACGCCGCTCCATGCACGGAAAGATGCTCTGGCGCGCCTCTGATACAGCGGAGCTGTTTTTTGACGACTGCCGTGTGCCCGAAGGAAACCTTTTAGGCAAAGTGGGAGAAGGCTCGCACATCATGCTGAGCACGCTCGACAGCGGCCGGCTTTCCATTGCAGCCATGGGACTGGGACTGGCTCAGGGCGCTTTCGAGCTGGCCCTGCAATATTCCAAAGAACGTAAGCAGTTCGGCCAGCCCATCATCAAGTTCCAGGTAACTGCTTTCAAACTGGCTGATATGGCGACGAAAATCGAACTGGCACGCAACCTTTTGTACAAAGCCTGCTGGCTGAAGGATACCGGCAAGCCATTCGGGAAAGAATCAGCCATGTCGAAGCTGTATTGCTCCGAGATTGCCCGCGAAGTAGCCGACGAGGCTCTTCAGATCCATGGCGGATATGGGCTCATGAAAGACTACGACATCGAGCGCCATTACCGCGACCAGCGGCTTTTGCAGATCGGCGAAGGAACGAGTGAGATTCAGAGGCTTGTGATTTCGAGGTATATCGGGTGCTAGGACATGGACGATTGAACATGGACGCTTGCCCGCCTACTGGCGGGATGTACGATTTAACATTGAAAATTAATGTAAAATCGTCCATGAAAAATCGTCTATCGTACATGAAGGCTGGGAAAAATGATTAAATTTTATTGTTTAATGATTCTCCAGATACAGCAGGTGGAGGAATTAAAAAGATGTTCAATTTTCAACGAGTGCGCTTTTTCCCTTTGCCCGATTATGATTTGTCAGGTGGCAAGGTGAAAGTCACTATAACTGGTAATGTTCTTGACGTTGATTATGCAAATCTTTTGGCCAGAAACCAGGACCTTTCCTTAGAAGAGATCATCATGCTTGATAAAGTACAGAAAAAGATACCAATTAGTAAGTCAGAGGAAAAACATTTGAAATCCAAGCATTTGATAGAGGGGAGAAGGCCTAATTATTTCATTGATAATAAAGTAGCACAGAAAACAGGTCAAAAAGCTGCTTATTCAAAGAATAGAGCATTTGATAAAAAGCACTACCTTGATTTAATTGAGCTAGCTATCAGAGAATGTAAAAGTG
>Ga0265292_1002366_pt1 | contig 13227 bp, 16 predicted proteins | sample Munlanlewell296A_FD_189080 | JGI IMG/M metagenome (GOLD analysis project Ga0265292, IMG submission 189080) | Leachate microbial communities from a municipal landfill in Southern Ontario, Canada - Leachate well 296A | ecosystem: Engineered > Solid waste > Landfill > Unclassified | place: Canada...
CCCTGAACCTGCGCTCCAGCTCGTCCATGAGCCTCCCCGCGAGGCCCCCCCTCCTGAAGGCTTCGGCTACGGCGACGTTCATGACGTGGCCGACCCTGACGCCTTGCCTCCGCTCCACCTCGCCTATCGCGTAGCCGACTATGGAGCCCCCCGACTCGGCGACGAGGAAGAGGTCGGGCGCCCTCCCCCGCATCAGGTAGAAGATGGAGCGCGGCCACGGGTCGGGGTAGCTGCCCGCCTCTATCCTGTGGACCTCGGCGAGGTCCGCCGCGGCGGCGGGGCGGATTGTGGGCTCCAACTCAGCAGACGCTTCGCCCCATCATTATTTATGGGTTGAGGGCCTAAGCTGGGGGTGTGGGGCCGGTGAACAGGGCGGGCGCTATCACTTTGATCGCGGCGGCCGCCTTCGTCGCCTACCTCGTCTGGGCGAACCCCTTCGCCGCCTTCTACGAGGTGGACGGGTTCAACCTCCTCGTCTACGCCTACGCCGTCCTCGTCGACCAGTTTGGGCTCCTACTCTTCGCCGCCTCGTGGTACCTCATCCTGAGGGCGATGAAGGTGGACCTCAGCTTGGACGGCGCGGTCCAGCTCACCTTCACTAGCCTCTTCATAGGCTGGATCGCCCCGCTGCCCCTCATCACGGAGATGGTCAGGGCCTACTTGGTAAAGGACAGGTCTGGGTCGAACCTGGGGAAGGCACTGAGCAGCGTCCTCGTCCACCGCTCCTACTACAACATAGCCTTCGGGGTCATCATCGGGGGCACCGTGTTAGTCACGCTGGCCGGCGGGGGGGAGATTCCGATTAACCCCGGGGTGAGCTGGTTCCTCACCGTCTTCGCGGTGGCAAGTGCGGCGGTGTTCGGCCTCGCCCTTAACACCCGCGTGCTCCGATATGTCTACAGCAGGAGCCCACCCTGGGTCAGGAGGAACGTGTTCGACAGGGTGAGCAACCCGGAGTCTGGAAGGGCGGGCTTCGCCCCCGTCATCGATGACGTGGGGGATGCGGTGCGCTCCCTCAGGGCGGAGATGGGGCTGAACGCGCTGGCCTTCCTGATGCTCGTCTTCCACTGGGGGGCGGGGGCGCTGACCGCCTACCTGAGCGCCGTGGCTCTTGGCGTCCACCTCGACTGGGCGACAGTCGTATTCGCCTACGCCGTCGTCGAGTTCCTGCAGCAGATCAACTTCTTCGTCCCAGGCGGGTTGGGGTTACTCGACGCGGGGCTCGCGGGGGCGTTCGTCCTCGCCGGCCTCCCCCTCTCCACCGCGGCGGCGATCAGCCTACTGACGCGCCTCGCCACCTACTGGCTCGAGATGCTCGTCTGCGCCCCCGTCGCCATCCGCTTCGGCTACAAGGAGTTCCTCGAGAAGTACTTCGCATGAGGCGGGTAGCAACTATTTAACGGGGAAACGGTGTCTATTCTCGGATATGCTCCGCCTGGGAATCATAGGTTGCGGCAGGGTGACGACGATGTTCCACCTCAGGGCCATCGAGGCCTCGGGGGTGGTCGAGCTAGTAAGCATAGCGGATAGGAGCGGCGATCAGCTCGCCGAGGTCAGGGGCGCCACGGGCGTCGGCCACTCATGCGAGGACTACGGCGAACTGCTCAAGAGGCCGGACGTCGAGGCCGTCGCCATAAACACGCCGCCCCGCTTCCACGAGCAGATGACCCTCGACGCCCTCGCGGCGGGGAAGCACGTACTCTGCGAGAAGCCCCTCGCCCAGACCGTGGAGGGCTGCGAAAAGATCAAGGCGAAGAAGGGGAGCCTAGTCGTGCTCCCCGCCCACAACTACGTCTACACACCGGCCCTCGTCAGGATGGAGGAGAAGATAAGGCAGGGAGCCATAGGCTCGGTCAGGAGCGTCAGGCTCAACTTCGAGAACAACCTCGGCATGTACGGCTCCAAGACAGACTTCCGCACCAAGGACCCGAGGGGAATCGTCGAGGACGTAATGCCACACATCCTAAGCGTAGCAGGCATCGTCGCGGGCAAACCCAAGAAGGTCAAAGATGTCTCCGGCATCTGCCGGAAGTACGAGGTCTGCGACAACCTACACGCCACCCTGGAGACGGAGCGCGGCGTAGAGCTCGACTGCACCGCCAGCTGGACGCGCACCGTCCCTACATTCGCCGTCGCCATCGAGGGCGAGAAGGGCAGGCTCACAAGCGACTTCGCCATCAATCCCCACAGCTACACCCTCGAGGCTGGGGGGAGGAAGACGAAGACGAGCGAGAGGGGCCTCGGCTGGTACCTCGACCTCGTCCAGTTCAAGCACCCCAGCTTCCCCGAGCAGTACAGGCACCTAGAGCACCTCATAAGGGAGGGCGGGGAGCCGAGGATCACAATCGACGACGAGATAGCGATGCTCCGGGTCATGAACGAGCTCGGGGACCGGCTCGTCGCGGGGAAGTAGGTGTCAGCGATGGCGAAGGTCGCGTTAGTCAAGGCGGACGGGAACATCGATGCGGCGGTCAGGAGATGCGTCGAACTCGCAGGCGGGCTCCAGATCAGGCCGGGGATGAGGGTCGTCGTCAAGCCGAACGTCTGCAACTCCAAGAACCCCCAGGGCATGGTGCTCACCGACTTCGCCATCGTCGAGGCCGCTATCAAGATGGTCCGCGAGAAGGGGTGCGAGCCCCTCATCGTCGAGTCGGACAACATCGCCGACACCGCCGACAGGCGCGTGAAGGAGTCCGGCCTCATGGCGAGGCTCGAGGAGTTGAAGACGCCCTTTCTCAACCTGAGCGGGGACGAGTGCGTCCCCCACAGCGTGGCGGGCACCGAGATCATGATACCGAGGACGATGCTCGAAGCCGACTACGTCATCAACCTCGCCAAGATAAAGACGTGCGCCCACACGACCGTCACACTCGGCATAAAGAACCTCTACGGCTGCTTCCAGGAGGCTAAGAAGAGCCGCCTACACAAAAAGCTCGACGAGGTCCTCCCATACCTCGCCAAGACCATCAGGACAGACATGACGGTGGTCGATGGGCTAATCTGCATGGAGGGGAACGGCCCCGTCGTGGGCAACCCGCGGAGGATGGGGGTGATAGTGGCGGGTTCCGACGTCGTCGCCGTCGACAGCTTCTGCTGCGGCCTCATGGGGTTCAGGCCCGAGGAGATAAGGCACGTCGCCAACACGGCGCTCCTCGGCGTCGGCCAGATGAGCGGCTACGAGGTCGTGGGCGACCCGTGGGAGGGCTTCGCCTGCCAGTTCGAGCGCCCCTACTCGCTGAAGGCGACCTTCAAGTCGCTCGGGGCCGTCAGGGACGTCTACCTCAAGCGGTAGCCGACCATCGTCTCCCGTCGATGCCCCAATCGATCCCTGTCGATTCGCTTAAATAGAAACCTGTCAACCTATCTCCAAGTTTCCGGAGAGGTTGGAGCAGTTGAAGACTCTCATCAGGGTCGGCATAGCTGGCTACGGCGCCTACGTGCCGATGTACAGGCTCAAGGCCGCCGAGGTCAACCGCATGTGGGGCACCTCGGGTGAGCCCGTCGAGGAGAAGGCCGTGGTGGCGCTCGACGAGGACACAGTCACCATAGCGGTCGAGTGCGCCCGCCAGGCCGTTAGGCGCTCCGGCGTCGACCCCGCCAAGATCGGCGCAGTCTACGTGGGCACCGAGTCGAAGCCCTACGCCGTCAAGCCCTCGGGCACCATAGTCGCCGAGGCCATCGGCGCTACGCCGAGTGTCTCGACGGCGGACATGGAGTTCGCCTGCAAGGCGGGCACCGAGGCGATGCAGACCTGCATAGGCCTCGTCGGCAGCGGTATGCAGAAGTACGCCATGGGCATAGGCGCGGACACGGCGCAGGGGAAGCCCATGGACGCCTTGGAGTACACGGCGGCCTGCGGGGGCGCGGCGTTCCTATTCGGCCCCGCCGATGAGAGCGTCGCCGAGCTGGAGGCCTCGTACAGTTTCGTCACCGACACGCCCGACTTCTGGCGCAGGCCGAAGGAGATGTATCCCCGCCACGGGAACAGGTTCACGGGTGAGCCCGCCTACTTCAAGCACATCACCGGCGCCGGTAATGCGCTCCTCGCCGAGACGGGGTACAAGCCCACCGACTTCAAGTGGGCGGTCTTCCACCAGCCCAACGCCAAGTTCCCCATAAACGTCGCCAAGATGCTCGGCTTCGGGATGGACCAGATCAACCCGGGCCTCGTCTCCCCCGTCGTGGGGAACACATACGCTGGCAGCAGCCCACTCGGCCTCGCGGCCACACTCGACGTCGCCGAGCCCGGCGACCGCATCTTCATGGTCAGCTACGGCAGCGGCGCGGGGAGCGACGCCTTCGTCTGGAAGGTCAGGGACCCCATAAAGCACCGCCGCGGCGGACCCAAGGTCAAGGCCTACATAGACCGCAAGAGGTACGTCGACTACGCGACCTACCTACGCCACAGGGGGCAGATAATAGCATGAGAAAGGTAGCAGTAGCCGGAATCGGCTTCACCAAGGTAGGAGAACCTTGGGAGAGGAACGTCAAGGAGCTCTTCGCCGAGGCGGCCTCCGCCGCCATGAAAGACGCGGCACACACAGAAGTGGAGCAGCTCTACGTCGCCAACATGATGGGGGCGCACCTGCAAGGGCAGATAAGCATGGGCGCGCTCATGGCAGAGGCGATTGGCAGGCCCGGCCTCCCCGCCGTCAGGATCGAGGCGGGGCAGGCGAGCGGCGGAGTCGCCTTCCACGAGGGCGTCAAGGCGGTAGCCTCGGGCCTCAACGACTGGGTCCTCGTCGGGGGAGTCGAGAAGATGAGCGACCTCCTCCCCGAGGCGGTCACAACGGCCCTCGCGGGTGCCGAGGAGCAGGAGTACACAGCCTACACAGGCGTCACGAAGACCGGCCTCTCCGCCATCCTCCACAGGCTCTACAGCCACGAGTACGGCGCCACGCCCGAGGAGATAGGCTGGTTCGCCGCCAGGGGCCACGACAACGCCGTCGGCGTCGCCCACGCCCAGTTCCCCTTCAAGCTCAGCATAGAACGAGTCATGGCGAGCCCCATGGAGGCCGACCCCATCAGGATGATGGAGTGCGCCGCCGTCGCAGACGGTGCCGCCGCCGTCCTCCTCGGACCCGCCGACAAGGTGGCGAACGGCATCGAGGTAGCCGCCTCAGCGGTAGCCACCGACCACCTGTCACTCGCGGCCCGCAAGAACCCGCTCACATTAGAGGCCGTCAGGAAGGCCGGGGCCAAGGCCTACGAGGTCGCCAAGGTCAAGCCGAAGGACATCGACGTCCTGGAGGTCACCGACGACACCACGATCGACGGCGTCCTCAGCCTCGAGGACCTGGGCTTCGCCGAGAAGGGCAGGGGGGCGAAGCTCGTGGCTCAGGGCCACACGGCCCGCACGGGCGAGATACCCACGAACAACTTCGGCGGCCTAAAGGCACGCGGGAACCCCGTCGGGGCCACCGGCCTCTACCAGATAGCGGAGACCGTCATCCAGCTCCGCGGGAAGGCGGGGGCAAACCAGGTCCCCGACGCCAGGATAGGGATGGCACAGAGCATGGCGGGCGTGGGCTCCACCTGCTCCGTCGCCATCCTCAGGAGGGTCTAAGATGAGTGTACCCAGATATTGGCGCGAGGAGAGGCCCCGCTACAGGCTGATTGGGGAGGAGTGCGCCAAGTGCGGCGCCAAGCACTTCCCAAAGACACCCGTCTGCGGCTGCGGCGGCGCCGAGTTCAAGCCCTACAAGCTCCCCGAGACGGGGAAGGTCCTCAGCTGGACCGTCGTAAGGAACGCCCCCCTCGGCTACGAGAGGTTCACTCCGTACATCGTCGCTCTCATAGAGCTGGAGGACGGGACGCGCCTCCTCAGCCAGGTGGTGGACGTCGAGCCCGACGCCGTGAAGGCGGGGATGAGGGTCGAGTACACCTTCAGGAAGGTCACCGAGGACGGGCAGGCGGGGCTGCTCCAGTACGGGTACAAGTTCCGACCCGTCGTCGACTAGGCCTTCTCCTTTTTACATTTACAGTCTTCTAAATAACGCTGAAGTGTTCTTTCGAGTATAGCGTCGTCCCTTCGCCTCTCCTCGTACAGTTCTTTCAACAACTCGTCTGAATCTGGGATGGATATCACTGCTTCATCGAGTAACTCGGGGTGTTTTTCCTTCGGTTTTTTCTTCATCTGTTATAAAAGAGGCTAAAAAAAAATGAAAAAGGCGTTGTTCTTCGATACGCTGTGTGATTCCACAGCTTTTTAGTATCTTTATATTTCTCACCCCCAACAAGTGGTTGGGCTGTAAGGCATGTCCACGGGCAACGTATACGAGACCCTCACCGAGATCGCCAAGCGGCGCGGCTTCTTCTGGCCGAGCTTCGAGATATACGGCAACATAGCGGGCTTCACCACATACGGCGACGTGGGCGTAAAGCTCAAGCGCAACATAGAGGCGTTGTGGAGGGAGAGCTTCGTCAGGCGCCAGGGGTTCTTCGAGATAGAGGACCCCATAGTCAACAGCGGCAAGGTCTTCGAGGCTAGCGGCCACCTCGCCAACTTCAAGGAGTACGCCGCCGCCTGCGGCAAGTGCGGGAGGGGCTTCCGCGCCGACCACCTCATCGAGGAGAAGACGGGGATGGAGCACGTCGAGGCGCAGGGCGGGGACGCGATAAAGAAGCTGCTCGCCGAGAACGACGTAAAGTGCCCCGTCTGCGGGGGGCAGCTGAAGGAGCCGACGCTCGTCCTCACCATGTTCCAGACCCAGATCGGCGCCACCGGCGGCGAGGTGGGATACATGCGCCCCGAGGCCGCCCAGGGCATGTTCACGAACTTTCGGCGCTGCTACCAGGCGAACAGGGAGCGGATTCCCTTCGCGATAAGCCAGCAGGGGAAGGTGATGAGGAACGAGGTCAGCCCCCGCCGCGGCATGCACAGGCTCCGCGAGTTCACCATAATGGAGCTGGAGCTCTTCTTCGACCCCCTCAGCCCCTCGTGCCAGTGGCTGAAGGATGTCGAGGGCGAGAAGGTCCGCCTCATCACGGAGGGGATGGAGGAGAAGGGCGCCAAGGAGCCGCTGGAGGTCACAGTCAGGGACGCAGTCGATCAGAAGCTCATCCTCACCGAGTGGCAGGGTTACTTCATGGCCGTCGGCAAGCGATTCATGGAGGGACTCGGCGTCCCGCCGGAGAGGCAGCAGTTCCGCGCCCACCTACCCAAGGAGAGGAGCCACTACAGCAGCCAGACCTTCGACCACGAGGTCCAGACCCGGAGCTGGGGGTGGATCGAGGTCGCGGGCCACGCCAACAGGACAGACTACGACCTCAAGGCCCACATGAAGGGGAGCGGCGCCGACATGTCGGTTCTAAGGAAGGACGGCACCAGATTCGTCCCCCACGTCATCGAGCCCAGCTACGGCCTCGACAGGCTCACCTTCGTCGCCATGGAGACGGCGTGGGAGCAGAGGGAGACGCCGAAGGAGAAGAGGAACGTCTTCCGCTTCCCCAGGAACCTCGCCCCCTACCAGGTCTCCGTCCAGCCACTCGTCACCAAGGACGGGCTCGCCGAGAGGGCGATGACGGTCTACGACGCCGTCCTCGCCGGGGGCTACAGGGCCGTCTTCGACGACGGCGGCAGCATCGGTCGCCGCTACGCGCGGCAGGACGAGATCGGGACGCCCCTCGCCGTCACGGTAGACTACACGACGATGGAGAAGGGGGTACTCACCATCCGCGAGAGGGACAGCTGGGAGCAGGTCACCGCCCATGTGGACGAGCTGCCCGCGAAGCTACACGCCTACTTCAGCGGCGCAGAGTTCAGGAGCCTCGGGCCGCTCCTTCAGCGCGCCGCAGAGTGATGAACCCGGCGACGCCCTCGACCTCGGCGACGTACACGCCGTCGAGGACCCTCGTCACACCCGAGTCGTCCTTCAGGGCGACACCCTCGCTGTTGGCCTTCAGTAACCTGACATTCTCCATGAAAAGCTCCTTCTCCAGGTAGACGCGGAACAGCAAGGGGTTTCGCCTGAGAAGTAGCGGGGGTAGGGTAAAACGTTTCGGGGCTAGATGCGGCGGATGGTGCCCCCACCCGCGGCGTCGACGCGGCGCTTGTACTCCGCCATGAAGGCATCCATCTTCTCCTCCGCCTCGCGCTTCGTGTCCCCCTGGATGACTATGTCGACCTTTATCTCCTTGACCTTGCTGCGGTCCTCCTCCGCCTCGGGCGGGGTGGCGGCGTTCTTTATGTAGACCTCGGGGTAGTCCAGCTGGAGCTTTGTGTAGACGGGGAAGAAGTCCTTCCAGACCATGGCGACGCCGTATGTGTGGCCGAGCAGCTTGTGCTTGGCCTCCGCCTCGACGACGGGGGCGATGTGCTCGTCGAACATGCCCTGCATCTCCGGGGGGACGCCGGGGAGGGTGAATATGAGCTTCCCGTTGTGGAGGAGCCTCATCCCGACGCTCATGCCGACGTGGTTCTGTATCCCCTCGCTGCCCTCCAGGATGCGTGCCATGCGGGCGCCTCGCTTCAGGTCGCTGCCTCGCCGCTCGTAGATCTCCCTTATCTTGACGAATCCGACGGGGTCGTGGGTCACGGCCCTGCCCAGGGCCCTGCCGATGGCGTCGATTGTGAAGTCGTCCTCGGATGGGCCGAGGCCGCCGGTGAATATGATTATCTCGGTGTCCCGGTCTAGGGCTCCGAGCAGGGCGTCCCTCATGTCGTCGTAGTCGTCGCCGACCATGGTGACTCGGCGTAGCTCGGCACCCATCTCGGCGAGGCGCTTCGCGAGCCAGTTGCTGTTGGTGTCGAGTATCCTGCCGTAGATGAGCTCGTCGCCGGTGGCGATGACCTCGACCCGTGGGCTGCCCTTGTGCTTCACGGCTACTCTGATTCTCGCGGGTATCTTATATGGTATTGCGTCCGAACCACAGTTCGGACACCCGCCGTTATGCGAAGAACTAAATCCTTCACCGAGCACTTCGATCCGTGGTTCTCAAACTCGAACGATACGTCCCACTGCCGCAGCACCAGTCTGGAGGCTTCGACCACGGCGACGTCTACTCGGCGAACGGTTACGTCTACGTCGCCCACACGTCTACGGGGACCGTCGAGATCATAGACGGCCTGAGGGGCACCCACGTCAAGACTATACCCGGCTGCCCGGAGGCGAGCGGAGTCGTCTGCGCCCAGGCGGAGGGCCTCGCCTTCGCCGCGAGCAGGGGGAGCGGCAAGATACTCGTCATCAACGCCGCCAAGGGGACGCTCAACAGGATGATACAGGCGGGGTCCAAGCCGAACGGGCTTGCGTGGGACGACGACCACGGCGTCCTCCTCGCCGCCGACACGGCGGACCTACACGCCCGCTTCGTCGACCCGTTCAAGGGGGAGGTGCTAAAGTCGGTCAAGCTCCCCGGGAGGCCGAGGTGGTGCGTCTACAGCCCCCACCTCGACAGGTTCGTCATCTGCATAAGGGAGCCCGCGGGGTACGTCACCCTCTCACCGAGGACGGGGGAGCTGGGGAAGCTCGTCCCGGTGCCTGTTGCTGGGCCCCACGGGATCGACCTCAACGCCGACGGGAGGGAGGCCTACATAGCGTGTGACGGCGGGGCGGTGGTCGCCATGGACCTGGAGAAGGGGGCGGAGATTTGCAGGGCGAAGATACCCGGGGAGCCCGACGTCACGTGGTTCAACGGCACGCGAAAGTTCCTCTACTGCGCCCTCGCCAAGCCCGGCCTCCTCGCCACAATCGACCTCATAGAGATGAAGATAGTCCAGCAGGTCAAGACCGAGGAGGGAGCCGGCACCTTCGCCTTCGACAGGAGCAGGCAGAGGCTCTACGCCTTCCTCCCAAAGACCTGCAGGGCCGCGGTCTACGTCGAGAGCTGACCACGACAGTTTTCATACATTTTTATACCGTGCCGCGGTTAGGTTAGCCTGATAAACGATGAGCATCGACGGATGGACGGTCGAGAAGGCCCTCAGGGTCGGCGTCACGATGGAGACGGGCGCCTACAACCTCTACACCGGGACGGCGAAGAAGGTGAAGAACCCCGGCTCCAAGAAGCTCCTACAGGAGCTCGCCGCCGACGAGGCGAAGCACAGGGAGTACTTCGAGACGGCTCTGAAGGACCCCAAGAAGGTCCTAAGCGAGGGTAGGATCGGCGACCTGAAGAGGGTCATGGACCTGCGCATCTCCGACCCCCTCAAGGATGCTCCCCTGAGCCCCGACGCCTCATACCAGGACACCCTCATCTTCGCGGCGAAGAGCGAGCAGACGGCGGTTGACTTCTACACGGCGCTCTCCAAGGCCTACTCGGCGCACCCGCTGGGCACGATGTGGGGAGACTTCGCCAAGATGGAGCAGGGGCACAAGCTCAAGATCGAGAAGGAGTACGACGACGTCGTGCTCGCCGACAACTAACCCAACGGGGTCGTTTGACTATTACCCCGCTTAAATGTGGGGAGGGTGGGTTTCGATCCCACTTCTCCTGGGTACCAGACCAGGAAGGCTGACCACTATCCCACCTCCCCCAAGAAGGCATCTGATAACCAATTATTAACTATTTGTGAAAGAAAATGTGGGGCGCCTGGTACGACGCCCCCGCTCGGGTTTTGGGATCGTCCGCTTCCGCGGAAGTGGTCAACCCGAGTTTCTTTTCATTTAGTCCTATTTAGCAATTGTGTTGTTGGGCTCTGCATTGTTATAATTAGAAGTGCGGTAAAAACCGGATTATGGAAGGTTAGCAGTGGCCGAGCAGGTGCTCGGCTGCCCTGTTCCTGCAGAAGACTATGTAGTCGCGGTACCCGAGTGCCTCGGCCTTGGTCTTCTTGCCGTTGGCGGTGTCGATGATGGTCTGGTAGATGCGTTGGCCGACGCTGTTGAGGCTCTCGGAGCCGTCGAGGATGGTGCCGGCGTTTATGTCCATGTTGTCCTCCATCTGCTGGTATGTGACTGGGTTGCCTGTGATCTTGATGACGGGGGCGATGGCGTGGCCCGTGGTGCTGCCCTGCCCGCTCGTGAAGCAGACGACCTGTGCGCCGGCGGCGACCATGTGGGTGACGGATGGGACGTCCCATCCGGTTCCGTCCTGCAGCCAGAGGCCGGGCTTCGTGGGGCGGTCGAATCGGTCCCAGTTGTTCTGGAGCACGCCCTGTATGGGGCGCGTCCCGCCCTTCCTTATGGCGCCGAGGCTCTTCTCCTCGATGGTCGTGAGGCCGCCGTCTATGTTGCCGGCGCTCATCCACCTGCTGTCGATGCCCCTCGCCTTGAGGCGCGCCTCGTCCTCGTCGATCATCCTGTAGACGTCGGCGGCGACCCTCTCGTTCACCGCCCTGCGTGCGAGGATGTGCTGGGTCCCGATCATCTCCTGGGGCTCGCTGAAGATGACGGTGCCTCCCTCGTCGATGAGCTTGTCGCAGGCGACCCCGACGGCGGGGTTGGCGGCGAGGCCGCTGGTGGCGTCGCTGCCGCCGCACTCGACGGCGAGGGTCAGCTTGCTCACTGGGAATGGCTCGGGCCTGTACTCGGCGACCTCCTGCGCCCAGCGCTGGAGGATGCGTAGCGCCTTCTCCTGCGTCTTGAGGGTGCCGCCCTCCTGCTGGAGGACGAGCGTCTCCACGGGCTTGCCGCTCGGCCTCACGCCGTCCGCCACGGTGTCGACGGTCAGGGTCTCGCACCCCAGCCCGAGGACCAGGACGGCGGCGACGTTGGGGTTGAGGGCGGTCCCCACCAGGTTGCTGACGATGACCGGGTCGCTCCCGCAGCCGTGGTACTGTGTGACGGCGACGGCGCCGTCGACCTGCGCCGCGATCTTCTTCGCCGGCTCGAAGCTGCAGTCTATCGGGGCGAGGACGAGCAGGTGGTTGCGGACTCCGACGGTCTTGTCGGGGCGCTGGTAGCCCATGAACTGGGTCACAGTATCCCCGCCTCCTTGCCGCTCGTCGGCATGCGCGCGCTGCCGACGTTGTGGGTGTTGACCCACGCCCCCGCCTCTATGGGCTGTGTGGCGACGCCTATGACCTCGCCGTACTTGACGATGTTCTCGCCCTTCTTGATGGGCTTGATGGCGAGCTTGTGGCCGAAGGGGATGGGCTCGGAGACCCTGGGCCTGAGTATGACCCCGCCGTCGGGGCTTATGACCTCGAGGGCCTCCCCGGCGTCCACCTCGCCGGTCGTCGTGGCGACGTTGTCCTTCTCGTCTATCTGGATCGCCTTCTTGACCATGTCGAGGTATCTGGTGCGCCGGCGCGTGTAAGGTTAACGCCGATCAGGTCAGGAGAGGCGGCCTCTCCAGAGGCACTATCTCCTCCCGGGTGAGGCGGGCTATCTCGGCCCTCGCCCCCTCGAAGTCGTGCTCCCTGTAGGCGCCGCAGGTCTCGAGGCGCGCGCCCGGCAGCTCCCCGATCTCCAGCGCGCCGGGGAGCATCGCCCTCACCGCCTCCGTCGCCCGCGACAGCGGTAGCGCCCCCGCCGGGTTGAGCACGGTCAGGTAGTAGCCGGTCCTGCACCCCATGGGGGAGACGTCCAGCACCTTCAGGTCAAGCTGGTGCTCCTCGCACTCCGCCCTGAGGGCGACGGCGAAGAGGTGCTCCAGCGAGTGCGCCACCTTGGGGGTGAGAAGCTCCGTGTTCGGGGTGCGGACCCTGAAGTCGAAGGTCGATATCTCGTATCCGCTTCCGGGTACCTCGACCCGCTTTGATAGTCTGACGTATGGGGCCTTGATCCTGGTGTGGTCGAGGCTGAATGACTCTAGGCTTATTGTCTTGAGTTGGTTCTACCTCCCATCTGTGGGATGCCCCTATGGGCGGTATTCTGTTATTTATATTATCTTGACGCGTTTAATCGTTGAGGAATAAGAGGGGTTCATTCAGCGGAGGCGAGGCCGCGTAGTATCTCGGCGCCCTTCTCGGTGAGGTATAGCACCTTGCCGTTCCTGTATGTCCTGCGCGAGTTGATTATGCCGTGGAGTCGGAGCTGCCTGAGGACGCCTGGCGGTATGACCTCGGTGAGGCGGCGTGTCGATATGCGCCGCAGGTCGTCGGCGTAGAAGGCGACGAGGTTCCGGGTGCTCATCTCGGTGATCTCCTCCTCCAGCTCGGGGGTCAGCTCGGCGAGTGACTGTGTGGTCTCCAACTTGTTTCACCTATGTGAGGTTCAGGAAGCATGAGCAGCCCTTGACGTCGCTCAGCCCCGGCATCGAGTCCCTGTGCAGCTGGCAGATGAGCCCCTCTGAGCGGGCGGCGGCGCAGGCGCGGCACAGCTTGAGGAGCAGCACGTCGAGGGC
>Ga0265292_1002367_pt1 | contig 13222 bp, 11 predicted proteins | sample Munlanlewell296A_FD_189080 | JGI IMG/M metagenome (GOLD analysis project Ga0265292, IMG submission 189080) | Leachate microbial communities from a municipal landfill in Southern Ontario, Canada - Leachate well 296A | ecosystem: Engineered > Solid waste > Landfill > Unclassified | place: Canada...
CGGGTGCGGAGCGAGAGACATCGTCGGTCATCGCATTACCTCTTCCACGCTCCCGAACTCTGGTTAGGAAACGCTTGGGAACCGGTCAAAAGGGGGTCCCTGCCGTGACTCCACGCGCTGGAGGGGCCCGAAACTGACTTCCAGATGGCCGCGCTGGCATGCTTCCGGTGGAACTCTCGCGGCCCCTCGAACGCTGCTACTCAATGTGGACACGAAGAAAGGGGGAGGGGGTAGTCGCGTGGTCCAAGTCCGCGGCGGCTTGCGCTTCGCTTATCAGTGCGCGGACGCGTCCATGAGTAGGTGCTTCTCACATGATCCTCATTGGCACCAGCGGTTGGAGCCACGCCGCCTGGGTGGGGCCATTCTATCCGGTCTCACTTCGCGACGCGTCCGACGAGTGGCTCGCGTACTACGCCTCGCGCTTCCAATGCGTGGAGCTCAGCAGCACCTTCGATGCACTGCCCGGCGAGGACCTCGTCGCGGATTGGTGCAGACAAGGCATCGACCTCGCGAACGCGGGATACCCCTTCGAGTTCAGCCTCAAGATGCCACGCGAGGTCACGCACGACGCGCTCGCGAAGGGGGACGTGCAGCGCGCTTGGGAGCTCGCGGCGCGCTTCGAGCGCCAAGTGCTCGACCCCCTGTCGGACGAGGGGCTGCTTGGCGCCGTGCTCGTACAACTCCCGCCACGGCTTGAGCCCCATTCCGGTGTACTCCACACTCTGACCGAGGCGCTCTCCGCCCTCGCGGGGCGCTCCGTGGCCATCGAACTGCGGGACCCCGCCTGGGTAACGAGCGACGGCCACGTGGTGGACGAGGCGCTCGACCTCTTCCGTAGCCCAGACGTGTGCCTCGCGGAACTGGACGGCCCTTCGATGCCCAATGTCGCTTCGCCCAGTACGGCTCGGCACTCGTACGTTCGTTTCCACGGGCGCCGCGAGGACCGCTGGCGAAACGACACGGGCGCGACTGACAAGCAAGATGGCGCGCGGTACGACCACCTGTACTCGACGGAAGAGTTGGCGCCGTGGGCCTCCCACGCAGCGAAGCTCGAAGCTGACGACAGGATCGTGCGCATGTTCTTCAACAACACGCCCCACGCACAAGCGGCAGTGAACGCCGTCGAGATGCTGCACCTCCTGGGCGAGGGGCAAACCATCCCGAGGCCACGACTGACCAAGCAGACCCAACTGCCTGGATGAACCCAGAGGGAAAGACTCTCAAACTCCGTATTCCCCGGAAGGTTCTTGTCAACCTCTCATATTCCCGCGGCCGAACAACGGTGGATACATGAGCGGCAAAGGCGGGCTCGAAGGAATCGTTGCAGGCAAGACGGCACTGAGCATGGTGGATGGCCAACAGGGGCGTCTCACACTACGAGGCTACGACATCCACGACCTCGCCACGAACGCATCATTCGAGGAGGTCACGCACCTCCTTTGGCACGGCCACTTGCCCAACAGCCGCGAGCTTGGAGACATCAGGGAGAAGCTGGCCAAGGAACGCCCGCTTGCGACCGACATCGTCGCCACGCTCAAGATGATCTCGGGGCGTTCGCCCCCCATGGAAGCGCTCCGAACGGCGGTCAGCATGGCCGCAAGCTACGACCCGGACGTCGAGCGCAACGACCCCGCCGCGAACATGCGGAAGGCCCACCGTATCACGGCCAAGACGAGCACCATCATCGCGGCGTACCACCGCCTCCGCGAGGGGCACGACCCCATCGCGCCCAAGGCTGACTTGGACCACGCCAGCAACTTCCTCTACATGCTGACGGGCAAGGAGCCCGATGGTGAGATATCGCGCGACTTCGACGTGGCGCTCGTGCTTCACGTGGACCACGGGTTCAACGCGAGCACCTTCACGGCGCGCTGCATCGCCAGCACGCTTAGCGACATGCACTCGGCCGTCACGGGCGCGATCGGCTCGTTGAAGGGCCCACTGCACGGCGGCGCCAACGAGGCCGTCATGCACATGCTCGAGGACATCGGGAGCGCTGACCGCGTCGAGAAGTACATCATGGAGAAGCTCGCCAACAAGGAAAAGATCCCGGGCTTTGGCCACCGCATCTACAAGGTGCTCGACCCACGCGCGCCGCACCTCAAGAGCATGAGCGAACGCCTCGGCAAGCGCGGCGGGAACCTCAAGTGGTACGAGATGAGCACCGCCATCCAGCAGAAGGTCAAGGCGCTCAAGGGACTCGACGCCAACGTCGATTTCTACAGCGCCTCCACGTACCACTCGATGAACATCGCCACGGACCTCTTCACGCCCATCTTCGCGGTGAGCCGCGTCTCCGGCTGGACCGCTCACATCATGGAGCAGATGAGCGAGAACCGCCTCATCCGCCCCGACGCCGAGTACACCGGCCAAGACCGGATGCCGTGGGTGCCCATCGACAAGCGGGCGTAGCCTCATGATGCCGGACCGTGACTGGCGCCAGGTCAAGTGGTATGCGATCGGGAGCGCTGCTGCCGTCGTCGTCATCGCCATCCTCTATTGGGTCCGCGGTTGAGCGCTCAGTGTCCCTCATAGGCTTCCAGGCCACTTGGCGGACTTGACCGAAAACGAGCCGCCCGAGCGCCCAGAACACGCGACGTCCGCCGTGGTCGCCACGCGCGCCAACTGAGTTGGACATCATGGAGCCACAAAGAGTGGCGTTCGTGGCGGGCGTAGCGCCAGTGGCGTGGTCTGGTCGCCTGCACGCGGACAAGTCATCCAGTGCAGCCGCCCGCGGGCCCTCTCGGTCAAGGCCGGTTCACGCCAAGACCCCAAGACGCCAAAACGCCAAGGCGCCCCATGTGGACTGAATGCTTCCCCGCTTGGTGTCTTGGTTTCCTGGAGTCTTGGCGCGATCTACGGACACGTTCCGAAGATCCACTAGGGCGGTAACGGAAGCGGGACACCCCCAAAGGGGGCGGAGGGCGCGATATCGAGCTCGTCGCCCGCGAACAACGCGATCCTCATGGAACGCGAAGCGGCGCAGGAGGACCGTTGTCCGCGACTCGTGCCCCTTCGACCCCCCGACCCTCCCCTTCCGACCCGCAGGACCAGGGACCCTTTCGACTCCGCTGCGAATCGCCGATGATGTTCCCCACGGGAAGAGCCGGATGGCGTGGGGAACGACCCGCGTGTGACGGAGCCAATCCCCGGGTGGAAGCAACCCTTTTTCATGGTAGCGCCTGAATAGGCCCGCATGTGCCGCATGATGGCCGTCGTGGGCTCGCGAGCGTCCGCGGCCCAGCTCGTCACGCGCTTCCGCGCGGAGGCCCACGTGGGGCGCGTGGGCGCCGGCATGGCGCCCGGGCACAAGGACGGTTGGGGCATCGTGTTCGCGGACGCGGAGGGCCAACTCTGCTACGCGGGGCGCTCCACGCTCGACGCGGTGGTCGATGACGAGTACCCGCGCGCTGTCGCGCGCTTGGGTGCCGCGCGCGGCACAGTGCTCGCGCACGTGCGCAAAGCATCGCTTGGCTCAAGGAAGCTCGACAACACGCACCCATTCATCGAGGAGGGACTCGCGCTGGCGCACAATGGCACCGTGTGGGGCTACGCGCCCGAGGGCGAGAACGACTCGCGCGCGCTCTTCGCGGCGATCCTCGCGGAGCGCCGGAAGGGCGCAAGCGTGGAGGACGCGCTCTCGACGCTTGCCCGCGACGTGGATGCGCGGTGCCGATACAGCTCGCTCACGTTGCTCCTGACCGACGGCCGCTCTGCGTGGGGCCTGCGCCGCATAGGGAACGACCCCGCCGCGTGCGCGCCCGAAGCGTGCGCACCGGATTACTACACGCTGGGGCACGCGAAGCTCCCCGACGGAACGGTCGTCCTGAGTCAAGAGCACGAGGTCCTCCATATAGACGGGTGGAGAGGCGTCGCGGATGGCGACATCATCACGGTGGCCCCGACGGGCCACGTGACGATGCGGTCGGCGCTGTGACCGAAAGCGTTTAGCCCCGCCAACGGGGGTCCTCCCCTATGGCGCCCTCACGCGCGGAGAAGCCCAAGGACGTCCTCGGCGAGTTGCGCGCTTCGAATGACTCGCGCATCAAGGTCGCCGTCACGGACATCGATGGGATCCTCCGTGGCAAGTACTTGGACAAGGCCAAGTTCCTCAGCGCCGCCGAGTCGGGCTTGGGCTTCTGCAACGTCGTTTTCGGATGGGACTCGTCCGACGCGTGCTACGACAACTCGCAGTACACGGGCTGGCACACGGGCTATCCAGACGCGACGGCACGCATCGACCTGAGCACGATGCGCCGCATCCCCTGGGAAGGCGGCACGCCCTTCTTCCTTGGCGAGTTCGTGGACGCGCAAGGAGCACCCCTTGACGTCTGCCCGCGCCAACTCCTCCAGACCACCGTGCGAAAGGCCAATGCGCTGGGCTTCACGCCCATGTTCGGCATGGAGTTCGAGTGGTTCAATTTCCGCGAGACTCCGAGGAGTCTCGCGGACAAGGGATATCGCGCGCCAGAGCCCTTGACGCCCGGCATGTTCGGGTACTCCGTGCAGCGCATGGGGCAGAACCCGGACTTCTTCGCCGCCATCATGACGGACCTGCCTGCGCTTGGCGTGCCCATCGAGGGCCTTCACACCGAGACCGGTCCAGGTGTGCTCGAAGCGGCGCTTGGCGTCGCGGGAGCCGTGGAGGCCGCGGATCGCGCGGTGCTCTTCAAGAGCGGCATCAAGGACGTCGCCAGGAGGTTCGGCATCATGCCCAGCTTCATGGCCAAGTGGAACCAAAACCTGCCTGGTTGCTCAGGACACGTGCATCAATCTCTTTATGATAGCGTAGGCACGAAGAACCTCTTCCACGACGACAAAGCGGAGCACAAGATGAGCAAGACGTTCCGCAGCTATCTTGCGGGGCAGATGCAGGCCCTGCCGGACATCTTGCCGATGTTCGCGCCAACCGTGAACTCCTACAAGCGCCTCGTGGACGGCTACTGGGCGCCAACGAAGGTCACGTGGGGCGTGGACAACCGCACGACGGCGCTGCGCGCCATCCCTGCGGGCCCAAAGTCCACGCGCCTCGAAACGCGCGTGCCAGGGAGCGACGTGAACCCATACCTCGCAGTCGCCGCGTGCCTCGCCAGTGGCCTCCACGGCATCGAGGAGGGCCTCGAACTGCGTGAAGCGCCCATCGTGGGCAGCGCGTACAACGACAAGAAGGCCGAGCGCCTCCCTCACACGCTGCAGGAGGCGACGGCGCGCATGCGCGACTCGAAGCTCGCTCGCTCCCTCTTCGGCGATGGCTTCGTGGATCACTTCGTGAGGACACGAGAGTGGGAATGGCGCCAGTTCCAGGACGCCGTCACGGATTGGGAGACGAAGAGGTACTTCGAGATCATCTAGCGCGGCCCTTCCGCGGCCCTTTTCGGACTCGGGCGCTCGCCTGCGGGCTCGGCCCTCGCCCCTGCGGGGGCGCTCGCTGCGGCTCGCGTCCGAAAAGCGTCCGGCGTAAACCGTGCACGACGAGACCACGACCGCAGGCGTTCGCAGCCCATTGGTCCAGCGTCAAGCGAGGAAAATGCTTTGCGCGAAGCGGGTTGGTTCTCGCTTGTGGTCGTCTCCTTCACCTTCCCCACCCCCATCCGCTTCGGGCCCGGCGCTTCTGGCGAGGTGCGCGCGCACTTGGAGCAGCGCGGGTTCACTCGCCCGCTCATCGTGACCGACGCGGGGCTTGCACGACTCCCGCTCTTCAAGGCATTCGCGGATTCCCTCGCGTCCCTTGATAGCAGCACGTTTTGCGACTTCTCGGGGAACCCCGTCGAGTCGCACGTCACATCGGGGGCCACCGCGTTCCGCACGCACCGCGCGGATTGCATCATCGGGATCGGGGGCGGCGCGGCGCTGGACGTCGCGAAGGCCATCGCGCTCATGGCCAGTCACCCAGGCGCCATCCTCGATTATGAGGACGGGAAGCCGGGAGCGCGCCCCATCGACAAGGACGTCCCGTACTGGGTCGCAATCCCCACCACGAGCGGAACGGGCAGCGAGGTCGGCCGCAGCACGGTCATCTCGGACGAGCACCACGTGAAACGGATCGTCTTCGACCCCAAGCTCCTGGCCCGCTGCGTGTTCGCCGACCCCCAGCTCACGCTCGACTTGCCCCCGAAGATCACTGCGGCCACTGGCATGGACGCCATCACGCATTGCGTCGAGGCGTACCTCGCGAAGGACTACCACCCAATCTGCGATGGCATCGCCCTTGAGGGATTGCGGATGGCGGCGCGCGCGTTGCCGCGCTGCAACGCACACCCCAAAGACATCGAGGCGCGAAGCGAAATCATGATGGCGAGCATGATGGGCGCCATCGCCTTCCAGAAGGGGCTGGGCGTCGCGCACTCGTGCGCCCACGCGCTGGGCGCTGTCGCGGACATGCACCACGGTCTCGCGTGCGGCATCATGATCGACCACGCGGTCCGGATGAACTCAGCGGCACGCGCGGACCGGTTCACGGAGATGGCGCGCATCGTCGGCGCCAAAGAGAACTCTCCCGAGGGATTCCTCCGCTTCCTCGCGGACCTCAAGGCCGAGATCGGCATCCCCGCGAAGCTCTCGCATGGGGGCGTCACGCGGGAGCACTTGGCGCGCTGCCCAGCCGTGGCGTTTGCGGACTCGTGCCACCAGAACAACCCCGTGCCAGTGACGCTCGCCGACTTCGAGCGCATCTTCCGAGAGGCCATGTAGATGCTCGATATCACGAATCCGGCCACGGGCGCGCTCGTGGAGCGCGTCGAGACGGACTCGCTGGTCGCTATCGGCGAGAAGGCCAAGCGCGCCCGCGCCGCTCAGCCAGGGTGGGCCGCGCTTCCGCTGGACGAGCGCACCGCGATGGTGCGCCGCTTCCGCGACGCGCTCGTGAAGCGCCGCGAGGAGCTCTCGCGCACGCTCACGACCGAGGTCGGCAAACCCATCAAGCAATCGCGCAGCGAGCTGACCGCCGTCGTTGGACGCATCGATTACTTCCTGGCAGAAGTGCCGCAGGCGCTGCGCGAGGAGGAAGTTTCCAGCGAGGCGGGCTTGCGCGAGGCCATCACGCGCGAGCCGCTGGGCGTCATCGCGAACATCAGCGCGTGGAACTACCCGTACTTCGTTGGGTCCAACGTGTTCGTGCCGGCGCTCCTCACGGGAAATGCCGTGCTCTACAAGCCCAGCGAATTCTCGACCCTTACGGGCCTCGCGATCGCGGATGCCTTGCACGACGCGGGCGTGCCTCAGGATGTTTTCGCGCCCATCATCGGCGCGGGGGACGTTGGCGCAAGCCTCCTCCAGCAGCCCATCGACGGCGTCTTCTTCACGGGCAGCTACGCCACGGGAAAGCTCGTGGCCGCCGCGTCAGGCGCCGCGATGGTGCGCGTGCAGCTGGAGCTTGGGGGGAAGGACCCAGTCTATGTCACGGACGACGTGGACGTCCCGAAGGCAGCAGCCTCGCTTGCGGATGGCGCGTTCTACAACACGGGCCAAAGCTGCTGCAGCGTCGAGCGAATCTACCTGCACGAGGACATCCACGAGCACTTCGCGGACGAGTTCCTCAAGAACGTGAGGAGCTTCGTCATGGGCGATCCTGCAGATGAGCGAACGTATATCGGCCCGGTCACGCGGCGCGCTCAGCTCGGCGTGCTGGACCGCCAAGTCGCGGACGCCCGGACCAAGGGCGCGCACGTGAGGCTCGGCGGTGCGCGGCGCGCTGGTCCCGGGAACTGGTTCGAGCCAACCGTCCTCACTGATGTCACACACGCGATGGAGGTGATGCGGGAGGAAAGCTTCGGCCCGATCATCGGCCTGCAAGCCGTGGGGAACGACGAAGAAGCGCTCCGCCTGATGCAGGACACGCCCTATGGCCTGACTGCTGGCGTCTATTCGCGGAGCGAGGCGCGCGCGCGGTCGTTGTTGTCGCATCTGAGCGTGGGTTCTGCGTACTGGAACGCGTGCGACCGGGTGAGCCCGCGCTTGCCTTGGTCGGGACGCGGGCACAGCGGCGTGGGCGTGACGCTTGGCCGCGAGGGCATCCTTGCGATGACGCAGCCGAAGGCGTGGCACTTGCGGTCTGCATGAGCCCAGAGTTCCGGGAAAGCTGAAACGCGACACTGGACATGGCTCATCGTGCGATGGCTCGTCCTCCTTTGCGTCCTCATGTTTTCTGGATGCGCGGGCGCGCCCACTGCGGGGACGCCGTCTGGTCAGGCAACCGAATCGAACACCACGAGCCCCACGAGCCCCAACGCGACAACGCCCGTGACCGCGATGGGCCCGCGGGGAGACCTCGTCACGGAGCACTTCGTCCTGACGGCGGACCATGCGCTCACGTTCGTCGAACCCAACACCAAGGAGGTGCCCCCCACGAGCATCCCTGAGTCATTCACGGGCGTCGCGTTCTTCACGAGTGGGGACATGGCGGGCACGATGAAACCATGGGTGGGGCCGAGCGCGCAACGGACATTCGAGGTGTTCGGCGACGTTCCCATCACGCTCCGCTTCACGAGCGCCCAGCCTGCCGCAAGCATAACGAAGGGGATCCAGTTCCCTCCCGTTGGCGGTTGGTTCGGCACGAAGGAACGGTGGGCCGTGTACTTCACAGCGACCGACGCGCCCGACACGATCGAAGCAGGGAAGACGTACACGGTGCACATGACCGCGAAGATGCCGCCCGCCGGCTTCTTCCTGCGAGCGGGTGAAGCGCTCGCGCTGCACACGTACTTGGGCTATCAGACGGCCGACAACGCGCCGCCATCCTACGTCGTCGGCGGCCATGATCCCGCAGGTTTCACGCTTCCGCACGTCCACTTCAACATCACCGCACCCAACGCGACCGTCATCCTCGACAAGACCGGGGCGCTCGCCCCCAACCCCGCGCAGACGACCGCACAAGACCAACAACCCACGGACCTCGCCTTCGAAGTCCCACCGGGCACATTGTATCTCGTAGCGGACGTCGCAGGGACGCCAACGGGCGGCGGGACGATCGACGTGGACCTCGCGCTCCGCGCCGGTTCCGACGTGCTTGGCGCGGGGGTCGGGCCCTCGGCGCACGAGGTGGTCGAGCTTGGTCCAATGGCACTTGCGAAGGCCGGAGGCAGACTCACGGCGCACGTCGCTGGCGCCACACCGACCGGGGGCTCGTTCAAGCTGACCATAACCGCGTTTGGGCCGTGAGCGTGCGCATGACGAGGCGAGAGCGGCTCCGTCGAGAGGGCATCGTCACGCACGTGGGGGCCGACTTCTGGGAAGCACTGCTATCGCAGTGACGGTTCTGGCGGCGGCCACGCCACCCTCATGCCCCGCTGAGCTGCGAACACGAGGAACGCGCTCCCAAGCGCGCTTGGTCGCGCGACGATGTCATCCGGACTCGTGCCGAGCGCTTCGAGGAAATCTCCCTGCAGCATGAGGCCGAGTGGTTCCATGCAGGCCTCGCGCGCCGCGTGCTCGACCGCCGTGAAGTCCACGTCCGCCGTGATATCGCGCTCGCCCACTTCTTCGAAAGCGTCGTAGAACCTGCCGTGCGACTTATAGACGGCGAGCGTCCCATTGAGCCTCGTGGGCGCGTAGAGCTTCTTGGCGACGTCGCCATAATCGATCAGAACGAGCACCCCCGGGTCAGCGAGGCGCGCTGCGTCACGAACGAGGTCCTCAAGCGCGGGGGCCACGTCGATGATCTGCCCCCGCTGGGGAAGAACTCCCTCGCGGCGAAGACGCGCGTGGACCGCGGCATCCCGCATCGGCAGCAAGCGCTCGCGGAACTTGCCGTCATTCGACAGCGCGACGTGGACCTCGAGCAACGTCTCGTCTGGCCCGCCCACGACGCGGCGCACGGGGAGCGCGTCCAGAAGTTCGTTGGCGAACACGAGCGTAGGTCCAGGCGCCAGTTCCCGCGTCGTCGCGACCGCACGAACGCCAGGTACTCGCGTCTGCTGAGCGCGCAGGCCCGGACTCACATCCACAGTGACGTACTCGACGTCTGGCACGCGCTCCTTCACGGTGCGGGCAAGCAGTCCCGTGCCAGCGCCCAGCTCCACGACGCGCGGGAGCGCGAGGCGTTCGACGAGCGTTGCGATGGCATCGCGAAAAGACTCGAAGGAAACACTCGTGGAGAAGTCGGCGCCAGTCCCCCCAATGCGGGGCCCGCGCGCATAGTAGCCGCCATCAGGGTCGTACAGCGCGGCTTCCATGTAGTCGTGGAACGTGATGGGGCCCTCGCGCTCGATACGCTCACGCAATCGGTCCGCGAGCGTCACCGGCGCGACGCCCCAGGATAGATGTCCTTCCTGAAGCCCGGCAAGGGCGGGTCCGCGTGCACGTCTCGCGCGAGGAGCAACGCTTGGAAGCGCTCGCCCATCCCAGTCGGCATCAGGAGATTCTTGCCGGCGAGGTACGCCTGCATGTCGCCGCGAGCCAGCGCGGCTTGGAGATCGTCCACGAGGCCCAGATCCGCGAGGAACTCTCCCTGCAGCATGATGCCGGCGCTCGCGTAGCCAGCTTCGGCTGCGAGCGTCGCGATCCACGAGAAGTCCACGTCGGCGGTGATGTCCTGCTCGCCAGGCCTTTCGAGCGGCGGCGTGACCTTGTGCGCGCGGAAGCCACGAAGCGTGCCGTCCATCGCGTGCTCGCCGTAGAGACGCTCAGACTGCCGTGCCCCATAATCGAGGAAGAGCGCGAGCGACTTGGGCCCCGCGCGTGCCATCGCGACAAGAAGCTCACGCGCGGCGAGGTTGACTTCGGCGCGCGCACCGATCGGGAGCCACGCGAGCCGCCTCGCAGCGGTATCCAGCGCGGGCGAGAGCGCGCCCTCGACCTCCCTGAAACTCGCGTCCACGTACAGCTCGCGCAGCCCGCTCACGGCCATGACGACCCTGTGCACGGGAAGCGCGTCGAGCACCTCGTTCGCGATGAAGATGGTAGGCGCCTCGCGCAGCTCGTCGAGGCCGCGCACGACCTGGAGCCCCATGGCTTCCTGCTTCTTCGCGAGGCCGGCGCTCACCTCGACCACTGTGATTTCGAAGCCGAGGCGCTTGGCAAGGTCGCCTTCGCCCGCGCCAAGCTCGACCACGCGGGCGACGCCGCCCATGCGCTCTACGGCCGCCTTCACGAAGCGGCCCAGCGCGTTAGGAAAGAGCGAAACGTTGCTGGCAGTGTAGAAGTCAGCGCCCTCGCCACCGATGCGCGGGCCCTTGGAGTAGTACCCCTCGTCTGCGTCGTACAGCGCGGCATCCATGAAGTCGCGCACGGTGATGGGGCCGTCCGCAACGATGCGCGCATGCAGGCGCTGGGCGAGCGTCACAGCACCACACCCAGCGCACGCAATTGCTTCTCGGCCTGCTGCGCCCACCCCTTGTTCGCGAGCGGACTCGCAGGGCTGGGGTGCAAGATGCCCCCCACGCCCATCGTGTGCCCGCGTTCGGCCATCACATGCCGCGCCTTCTGCTCAGCGTACGCGCCGATGCCCACAACGAGCGAGGGCTCGATGGCTTCGACCACGTCGGACAGGTGCGCTTCGCACGCCTCGTCCACCGCCCGCCGCGTCGCGACGGGAAGCTGCGGTGGCGTGAGGTTCTTCCCTTCATCGTCGAAGAAGAGGAGCGGGCAATAGTTCGCGACGAAGAACCGATCGAAGAACGATGCGGCAGTACCGAAGCGTGCGCTCGCCCAACCATAGAGCCGCGACCCAGAAGGCTCCCGCCGCGTCGTCGCGAAGCCAGTGATCGGGCGCTTGGGGTGCTGGTGCTTGGGCTGCGTGACCGCACCTGTGATGCCCATCCAGTCGCGCACGTACTCCACGTCACCGAATGGAACGCCGGTCTGCCCCATCCCGTTCGGGCCGGGGTTCATGCCGATGAGAAGCACGCGGCCGGCCTTGCTGATATCACCGTACTGCGTGACGTACGCAGCGTGGGGCCCCCAGGCGTACTGGAGCGGGTCGTAAACGAAGGGCACGTCGAGGCGCGTCGATTCGAGCGCGTCGCGCAAGCGCTCGGCAGCCTTCAGCACGCTCACCTTCCACTCAAGCTGGCGTCTGCGGAAAAGGGTGGCGTCGCTTGGCATCCCACCGAAAGATTCCTCGACTCATCCGACTTGCGCCTGGATGTCCATGAATCTGACCAACGAGACCTACGTTATCCTGATCGGCACCAAGACGGCCACAGAACGGTACTACCGCGAGAAGGCGGGCTGGGTGAAGGTGAGCACGCGTGGCCGAAAGTTCCGCGCGACAGCTGAGCAGGTCTTGAATCATCTCCTTCCCGCCCTATCTGGGGTCAAGCCGAACCTGACCGTCAAGGTGGAGCACCACGAGCCAGTGGGCGTCGTGACCAAAGCCGCCCGTGGCGTGAGGAAGAAGCGCGCCTTCGAGCCAGCCTCAGAGGATGATGGCATCCGCATCCTCGTGGACCGCTTGTGGCCGCGGGGCGTCTCGAAGGAGCGCGCGCGCATCCACACGTGGCTCCGCGAGGTCGCACCGTCGGACGGCTTGTGCAAGTACTATGGTCACGACCCCAAGAAGAGCACGGAGTTCAAGCGACGTTACGAGCAGGAGCTGGCAGATGACCCTGTGAAGCAACGCGCGTTGCGGGACTTGCGGGCGTTGGTGCGGAGGGAGCGGGTCACGCTCGTCTATGCTTCGCGCGACGACACCGTCACTAATGCAGAAGTGCTGCTGAGGGTCTTGACCCGGAAGCGCTCGCGCGGCTCGCCAGCGGAATGACGCGGTGGGGGCCTGCGATGGCCATCCGCGGTTCGTGTCGGGTGACGCGGTTTGGACGGCGCCACACAAATCGACAATCCTGAAACCGCGCTTGGGCCTTCCGACATGCATGCGCTTGCTCCTCGGTCTTCCACTCGTCCTCGCGCTCGCGGGGTGCGTCCAGCCAGGCGTGGCCGCGCCGCTTCTTCGCGCCGAAGCCTTCGACACCGCGACTCCCGCATTGTTCCTGGTGCTCGGAGGCGGCTGCGGCTTCTGCCCGGGTCAGAGCGGTTTCGACAAAACGAGCGAGTCGTTCGTCATCGCCGTCATGGACGATGGCCGCGTGGTGCGTGCGGACGTGAACGGCGGCTGGGGTGCGGACGGAGGGCTGCACGTCGAGCCCAACATCACGTTCGACCCCGAGCACCTCCTCAGATTGGTATCACCATCCGACCGCGCCAGGGGCGAGACTTGGGTACTCCGAGTCCTCACGGCGAGGCTTATTGACGAAGGCGAACCCGCTCGGCTCGCAGCTATGTGGCGCGA
>Ga0265292_1002368_pt1 | contig 13215 bp, 12 predicted proteins | sample Munlanlewell296A_FD_189080 | JGI IMG/M metagenome (GOLD analysis project Ga0265292, IMG submission 189080) | Leachate microbial communities from a municipal landfill in Southern Ontario, Canada - Leachate well 296A | ecosystem: Engineered > Solid waste > Landfill > Unclassified | place: Canada...
GATGCGACCAAAACATTGGCTGTTTTTAAGCGCGACTATGATCGCCGCCGCTTAAAAAAAATTCTCCCCCAAGGTTTAACCCAACCTCTTAATCAGCCGTTTTTTGCTTCCGCCGCCGGCCGCAACCTTTTAGCCGCGGGCTTGATTATTATTATTTTAATTATCTATCTCAGCTTGACCATGTTTAAGCTTTACCGGCCGCCGAAATTAATAATTGATCAGCCTGCTGAAGCCCAGGAACTTAACTCGCCGGTTTTAATCAAAGGTAAAACTGATCGCGATGCCAACCTGACTTTAAATGATAAAACTGTTAATTTAGAGCCGGACGGTCAATTTACCACTATCTATAGTACTCAATCCGGCACCCTAAATCTTAACTTTAAAGCTACTTCCCGGCGGGGCAAGTCCCGGGAGCTTGTCCGCCATGTTATCATTGTTCAATGATAATCAAACGCATTTTACTCACTGGCGATGATGGCTATAACTCGATTGGCATCCGCTTGCTGGTCCATTTCTTAAAAAATAAATATGATTTGGAGATTGTCGCCACCAAAGTTCAGCAAAGCGGCGTCGGCGGCAAGCTCAATATTAAAGAGGGCGGCAAATGGGGCAAAGTTCAAGTTGACGGCGTTCCCGCCCTTTGGGTCAGCGGCACTCCCGGTGATGCCATGGAGCTGGCCAATACTTACTTTAAGAAATCTTTTGACCTGGTCCTTTCCGGCATTAATCTTGGTCCTAATATTGTCGGCGATTTGGCTTCCGGCACTTTTACCGCCGCTGTCCGGGCGATTAAGCTAAAACTGGCCCCCAAGGCCATTGCCTTTTCCTGGATCGCGCCCGGCGCTTTTTGGTACCGCGATCATCAGGGAGACGAAGACTTAGGGATTTACCGCGCCTTTCCCGGCGAAGCGGCTTATAAACTGATTAACCTGGCCATCAAAAATAATTTTTGGGATAATTATTTACTCAACATTAACTTTCCCGATCAGCCGACCAAAGAAGCCAAATTTACCCGCTTTGCCTATTATTTCGGCGACTTTTTCTGCCCCTTAAAAATTGACAAAGTTAATCAAGCCTATTCTTACCCCAAAGGCTTTCAGCCGGAATTAAAAGGTTTTGTCAACACTGATGCCGATGCCCTAAGAAGTGGTTATATTTCCATCACTCCCTGCAAACCGGATTTGTTAAACGATGCCAGCTTTCAGGCCCTCAAAGGCCAAGTGATTACGCTGTAAAATAGTATCTATTGATAGTAGGAATAAATCATATATGATGCATTACACAGTATGAAAAGTACCATTTTATCAGAAAAAGACGCTTCATTGATCGAAAGAGCCATTCTAAAATATGGCCGGATTTTGAACATTAGCGATTTAATGAGTGTATTTCAAGAGACGTATTCCCAATCTTCGGCTCACAATCGCATTAATTTGCTTTCCTGCGCCGGCTGGTTTCGGCGCCTTAAACAGGGGCTGTACCTTATCATTGACAGCCTTACGGCCAGATCACAGGTTGATGTATCGCTTTTGAGCATTGCCAATGCTTTAGTAAAAAATTCCTATGTGAGCCTATCTCACGCCTTAAACTATTATCAACTTTTTGACCAATACAGCAATACTGTAGTCAGCGTTACTACGAAAGTAAACAAAAAATATCTTTTTGACAACTATATTTTTAGATATTCAAAAGTCAAGCAAGAAATGTATTTTGGTTTTACGGAAAAAATTGTCAACGGAAGAAAAGTTTGCCTGGCCGAAGCGGAAAAGGCGCTGATAGATTATCTATACCTGGATAAAAGTTTTACTAGCGCCAACTTGGTATTTGAGAAATTAAAAGAGAATCACCAAGAGCTTGATTTTAAGAAGCTCCAGGAATATGCTTCGCGGTCAGGACTCGCTATCGCCCGTAAAATCGGCTTCATGATTGATCAATTAAATCTTGACTCCACGTTACTTCACCGAATCGTCCAAAACAACCGCAGTGTCTCCCGCTTTGCCGCCGATTCTAAATTGTTTAATGCCAAATGGCGCCTATACTATGATCATCGAATTATTGGATAAATCAACCTTGGTCCTTATCAACAAAAAACTCAAATTTCCTTTAGCTGTTGCCGAAAAGGATTATTTTTTGGCCGTTGTTTCTAAAATTATCTTCGATTCGCCCTTGAAAAACAGACTAATCTTCAAAGGCGGTACGGCTCTATATCATACATATCTGCCGCAATTACGCTTTTCCGAAGATTTGGATTTTTCCTCCAATCAAAATCCGATGAGCTTAGATGAACTAAAAGCCATTTTTGCGCCGTATGAGTTTTTATCGGTTAAAAAAGAATATCTATCAAAGGCCACGATCAAAATTGAACGCCTGCTTTTTACCGGGCCTTTAGGTCAAAGTAATTCACTAAAAGTGGAGGTAGATTTTTTACAGAACGTAATCTTGCCGCCGCGCGAAAAGAAATATCACAATATTTATGGCGTCAAGACTAAAGTTAGGGTGATGGATATTAGAGAGATTGCGGCCGAAAAAATCCGCGCTATGAATGATCGAGTGCGTTATCGCGACTTTTACGATTTTTCTATGATTTGCCGGAAGCTCGACATTAATTTGGCAGAAGCGGTAGCGCTGGTGCGGCAAAAAGAAGTGCGTAAACCGATCAACCCGCAGACTATTTTAAGCAATTGGCAATTGGCCAAAAAAGACAAAGTTAACGAACTCACCGCCATCCATTATTCCGAGGAACTTTCAGATGAGAGTCTTGAAACGCAACTTAGGTGTTTACGATTTGCAAAAATTAATAAAACACATTCCAGGCCCTCAAAGGCCAGGTAATTAATTTATAATTTTATGTTATACTTTTAATATATGTTAACTTTATCCCAAGTCATTTTGGTCATTGTTGTTACCATTCTTTCCATTTTATTGATTATTTTTTCCATCTATATTTTCCGGATCCTGGAAGAGTTGAAAAAGACCCTGCAAAAAACCAACTCCATGCTGGATGACATGAAGCGGATTACTAAATCTGTGGCTGACCCGATTGAACACGCTTCCGAGTTTATTTCCGGTCTTAAAAAAGGGGCGAAGTTGGTTGAGCTGGCTGGGGAATTGGTTTCCAAAAAACAAGAACATGACCGAAGAAGAAAATAATAACTCATTCCGCTATGCCGCCGGCTTGCTGTTAGGGTTGACTACTGCTGTTGCCGCTGCCTTTTTATATAAAACCGAGTCCGGTAAAAAATTCAACAAAATCCTTAAAACTTATTACCGGGAGGCCAAGGAGCACTTTAACGAACTTGTTAAAGATTTCTCCAGTTCCAAGACTGTTGATCAAGTGGTTACCAAAGAAGTCAAGAAGATTCGCAAAAAAATTAGCCTCATCAAAAAAAACGTCTTCTCCAAATCCGGCAAACCTCTGGTAAAATAACTTCATGGACTCTAACGAAATTCGTTCTGCGTATTTAAAGTTTTTTAAAGATAAAGGCCACGCGATTATTCCGCCGGCGCCCTTGGTGCCGCCCAACGATTCGACTACCTTATTCACGCCTTTCGGCATGCAGCAGATGGTGCCGTATTTAAAAGGCGAGCCTCACCCGATGGGTAAGCGTTTAGTTGATTCCCAGCCCTGTTTTCGTAGCGAAGACATCGACGAAGTCGGCGACAACCGCCACACTACTTTTTTTGAAATGCTTGGCAACTGGTCTTTAGGCGATTATTTTAAAGATGAGCAATTAAATTGGTTTTGGGAGTTTTTAATCCAAGTTTTAAAGCTACCTAAAGATAAACTTTACGTCACGGTTTTTGAAGGCGGCAGTGGTGTTCCTAAAGACGAAGCATCTTTTAATATTTGGAAAAAAATTGGTTTACCTGAATCGCATATTTTTTATTACCCGGCCGAAAAAAACTGGTGGTCTCGTTGCGGCGCGCCGGACAAAATGCCTCCTGGAGAAATCGGCGGTCCGGACTCGGAAGTTTTTTATGAATTTAGTGAAGTTAAGCACCGTCAGAAATTTGGCGCTAAATGTTACCCGAACTGTGATTGCGGTCGTTTTATGGAAATCGGCAACTCGGTTTTTATGGAATATGAAAAGCAGGCCGACGGTTCTTTTAAGCCTTTGCCCAAAAAAAATGTTGACTTCGGCGGCGGCCTGGAGCGCTTGGCCGCGGCCTGCCAAAACACTCCGGATATTTTTAAAATTGATATTTTCCAACCCTTGATGCAGGCGATTAACACTAAATCCTTAGCTGACAGCCGTTTGATTGCTGACCATTTGCGCGCCAGCGCCGCCATGCTTAACGAGGGGGTTTTGCCTTCCAATAAAAAACAAGGGTATGTTTTACGCCGCTTAATCCGCCGCGCGGCAGTTAAACTGGAAAACCCGCAAACTCTGGCCGATTATCTTGGTTTACTAAAAACCGGAGAAGAGGCCCGGATAATTTTAAACAACGAAATTAATAAATTCTCCCACAGCCTGAAAGAAGGTATAAAAATCTTAAATAAAGCCAAAGTTATTGATGAAGCTTTGGCTTTTAATTTATTTCAGTCTTATGGCTTGCCGCTGGAAGTGATCAGTGCGGTGACTAAAGTAAAATTATCCAAGGATAAATTTAACGCTTTATTGGAAAAACACAGTCAAAAATCTCGCACTGCTTCGGTGGGCATGTTTAAGGCCGGATTGGCCGATCATTCCGAAGTTGTTACTAAACTACATACGACGACACACTTGCTTCATGCGGCTTTGCGGCAAGTTTTAGGCAGTCATGTCCGGCAGGAGGGTAGTAATATTACTAGTGAACGCTTGCGCTTTGATTTTTCTCACCCTCAAGCTTTAACCTCGGTAGAAATTAGCCAAATTGAAGTTTTAATTAATCAAAAAATTAAAGAGGGCTTGACGGTCACAAAAACTATTATAGATAAAGAGACTGCTTTACAGTCCGGCGCCCTGGCTTTTTTTAAGGAAACCTATCCGGATAAAGTCTCGGTTTACACGATTGGCAATTTTTCTAAAGAACTTTGCGGCGGTCCGCACGTTGACTCGACAGCCAAGATAGGCAGTGTTAAGATAATTAAGCAGGAGTCTATAGGTGCTGGTAAGCGCCGACTTTATGCTGTTTTAAATCATGGAACTCAAAAACCTGCTCATCAAACTTAAACGTAAAGAAGAAAATCGTCAGGAATATTTTTTTGCGGTGGAAATCACTGAAGAAATAATTAAAACCGCTATTTGGACAGTGACTGACGGACAAACACAGGTGGTTAAGGTCGGTCAGTCTCAAGCCTGGGACGGACAAACTCAGGAAAAATTAGTCAGCGCCATTGATCAATCGATTTCGGCTATCTCTGCTAATATTTCTCCGGAGCCTTCCGGGGTGATTTTTGGTTTGCCGGAAGCCTGGATGGACTCAGACAACATTATTCCGGAAAAAAAGAACTACCTGAAAGCAGTGTGCCAGGAATTAGAGCTTAAACCCCTGGGTTTTGTTATTTCCAATACGGCCGTGATTCAATCCTTAAAGATCGATGAAGGCACCCCACCCAGCGCTATCTTTTTACAGCTTAATTCTACGGAAATAAATTTATCTTTAGTTAAATTGGGTAAACTTATTGGTACGCAATTAGTTGGTCGGTCCGAAGACTTAGGCCAGGATGTTGAAGAAGGTTTATCCCGCTTTGATAAGGTTGACACTTTACCCTCCCGCATGATTCTTTATGACGGCCAGATTGATTTTGAGGAAGATAAACAACAGTTGACCTCCTATGATTGGGAAGAAAAACTTCCCTTTATCCATGTTCCCAAAGTCGAAGTCTTACCGCCTGACGCCTCGATTAAAGCGATTTGCTTAGCCGGAGGCAGTGAAGTGGCTAAATCTTTAGGCTTTGAGATTAAAACACAACCGCAGCCGCCGGTTGAACCGACAGCGGCTGATTTGGGTTTTAGTCCGCAGGACATAGCTTTAACTAAAACTCCGGAACCAAAACTAGAGCCGGAGCCGGAGCCAAATCCGCCAACTGGCGGACCAAATCTAATTCAATTAATTAAAGAAAAACTTTCCCGTCTTAAATTCCCGTCTGCCCCTAAAGCCATTATTTGGATTTCGGCCGGTTTTATTGGGTTATTAATTATTGTTATTAGCGCTTATTGGTACTTGCCTAAGGCCCAAATTACTCTTTATTTTGAACCTAAAACCATCGAAACTAACTTAACTTTAACCATTGACCCGAAAGCTACCACCCTGGATCCGGTTAAAGCCATTTTACCCGGAGAGTCCGTGGATATTTCCGTTGAAGGCAGCAAATCCCTTCCCGCTACCGGAACTGCCTTAATTGGCGATCCGGCTACTGGAAACATTACCATTTACAATATTACTAATCAGGTTAAAAGTTTTCCCAAAGATACGGTTTTAATCGGCCCTAATAATTTAACTTTTTCTCTTGACGAAGACACCACGGTTGCCTCCAGTTCTTCTCGAAAAGAAGGTGAAGATATTATTACATCTCCGGGTAAAGCTGACGTCTCAATCACCGCGCAAAACATTGGCCCGGACAGTAACTTGTCAGCCGAGTCCCGTTTATCTTTTAAACAGTTTTCGGAAAACGACTATTATGCCAAAACCTCCGGTCTTTCCGGCGGCACCAGCCAGGAAGTTAAGGCTGTTAGCCAAGCCGACCAGGATAAATTATTAGCTGCCATTACTACGGAATTAATCAATAAAGCGCAAACCGAACTCCAAAGCCGTCAAGGTGGCGATAAAATCCTGGTTTCCATCCAAGATCAGGAAAAATTTATTTCTAAAAAGTTCAACCACGCCGTCAATGAAAAGGCCGACACTTTAGTCCTTGAAGCCAAACTGGAATACACTGCTTTAAGTTATAATCAAAAAGACTTACAGCTTTTGCTTAGCGAGGCGGTCAAGGAAAAAATTCCTGAGAACTTCCAGGTTAGTGATTCCAGTGAGACCAAGCTGGAACCGGCCAAACTTAACAAAGATAAAACCGCCACTATTCAGGCCGCCTTTAAAGCCAAACTGTTGCCCAAACTTGACCTTGAGGCGATTAAAAAACAAATTAAAGGTCATTATCCTGCCGCCATTCAGGATTACTTAACTTCTTTGCCCAGCTTTTTAAGCGCTGATATTATTATTAAGCCCAACCTACCCTCCGGTTTAAAAACCTTGCCCCGTGTTACTAAAAATATTCTTTTGGAAGTGAACTCAAAATAAACTATGACTTATCTTTATTTAAAGCAGCCTCCGGCTGATCCGGCTCATCTTTATCGTCATTTACAATGGTTTTCGGCCTGGTCAAGATTTAAAGCGCTTTTTCCGACGATTATGATTGTTGTTGGCGCCAGCCTGATTATTGCGGTTGGCTATCCGATTATTTCTTATGAATTAACTATTGGCCAGCGTTCCCGGCGTCAGACAATCCTTAAGCCGGTTCCGGATACCTCTTTGGCTGAAAACAAAGGCATTCTTAGTCCCATCAATCCTCAAAACCCCCAAGTTTTAGCTCAAACTTCCACTGACGCAGATTTTACCAAAGTCACCGCCTGGTTTAATTTTTCCAAACCCCAAACTTTTTTAAGCCCTTCCAACATTACTCATTACACTGTCAGCATTCCTCGATTAAGGATTAAAGATGCTTTAGTGACTGTTGGCGGCGATGATTTAAGCAGGAGCTTGATTCAATATGGCGGCACTGCCAATCCGGGGGAATTCGGCAGCACGGTGATTTTTGGTCACTCAATTTTACCCCAATTCTATAATCCGCAATCCTATCGTTCGATTTTTTCTTTATTGCCCACCCTTCGGTCAGGCGATGAAATTTTAGTTAATTTTGACGGGATTCTGTATAAGTATGTGGTTTATGACTATTTTGAAGTCTCTCCGGACGAGATTGATATTTTGGAACAGCGGTATAACCGCAAAGAGTTAACTTTGGTTACCTGCGTGCCTCCAGGAACGTATCTGCGCCGCGGCATTATTAAGGCTAAGTTAGTGGAGATGTAATTTATGCGTTACCTAGGTATTGATTTTGGATTAAAACATTTAGGTTTAGCCATGGCCGATGGGCCATTGGCAGAACCTTTCGGTGAAAAAGCTTACCGACAAGAAATTCAAGCACTCCAATTTATTGTTCAGCTCTGTCAGGAACACCAGGTCAATGCGATTGTGCTGGGTTTGCCTGAAGGCCAATTAACTAACACCGTCAGGAATTTTGCCGACCAATTAAAACAATTAACCAGCTTGCCGGTTTTTTTCCAGGATGAAACCTTATCTACTCAGGAAGCTAAAGCTAAGTTAATTGCCGCTCATGCTCCGCAAAAAAAACGCCGTTTTGACCATAGCGCCGCCGCCGCCTTGATTTTGCAGGATTATCTTGATACGATTAATTAATAAAGGAGGGAAGTAAAAATGTTTAAAAATGTTATTGCTCCGGTTCAAGCCTGGTTATTATCGCGCGGTCAATGTGTTGGCTGCGGTATGCCTTTAAGCAAGGGGAAAGTCAGTTCCATTAAACCGGGTTTGGAAAAAATAACCTGCAAGTGCGGCCGCATTTTTATTAAAGATACTAACACCAATAAATTCCGCCGGGCTTTGTTTGAAGAAGTTTAAATCATGCTGAAAAAACTTTTTTTCCTGGGCTTTTTAAGCCTGATAGTATTTATTGCTGGCGTTTATTTATTTTGGCAATGGGCGATTAAGCCGGTTGATCCGCAGAATCAAACTCCTCAAGTTTTTGTTGTTCCCCAGGGTCAATCAGCCAGGATTATCGGCAAACGCTTGCAGGCAGAAGGCTTGATTAAGAATCAACTGGTTTTTAATCTTTTAGTTGATCAGCAGAATTTAAGTAACCAGCTTCAAGCCGGGGATTTTCGCTTATCCCCTTCAATGGATTTGAAAACCATGATTGACTCTCTAACCCATGGCAGTCTGGACTACTGGATTACTTTCCCGGAAGGTTTAAGGGTGGAGGAGTATGCCGAAAGGTTGTCGGCCAAATCTAACCTTGACCCCCAGGTTTTTATTTTAGCGGCCAAACCCTTTGAAGGTCAGCTTTTCCCTGATACTTACTTAATTCCCCAAACCGCCTCCGCCGAAGATATTGTTGCTCTTTTAACTGAAACTTTTACCCAGAAAAGCCCCACCCAAGACAAAGACTTGATTATTTTAGCTTCTTTAATTGAGCGCGAAGCTAAACATAGCCAAGACCGCCCAATAGTTTCCAGCGTCTTGCATAATCGTTTAAAAATCAACATGGCCTTACAAGTCGATGCCACTGTGCAGTATCTCGTCGGCAAGCCCAACGCTTGGTGGAAAAAAGAGTTAACCAAACAAGATTTAGCCGTTAACTCTCCTTATAATACCTATCTGCGTCCTGGCTTGCCGCCTCAGCCAATTGCCAACCCCGGCCTGGCTGCTCTGCAGGCCGCTGTCAATCCAACATCGACGAATTATTTATATTATGTCTCCGACTCTTCCGGTTATAATCACTATGCCGAAGACTTAACCGGACACCAGGCGAACATTGCCCAATATCTTAAATAATTTCCCTCTTGACAAGATTGGTTAATTTGCTATATTACCTTTATCCTAGCCTGTTAAGGTATCAGGTTAGTTTTTGTTCGTCAATTTCCAAGTTACGCCTTAAACAAGGAAACCAAGTGTTTTTAAACAACCTTTTTATTGACAATTAATTATCTATTTGAGATAAAACGGGTTCGCCGCCCGTTTTTTGTGTTTATTTTTTACAAAAAATGATTAAAACCAACTCTCGCATTTTCTGGAAAAAACAGCCCACAAACCTACCTCAATTAAATCTTTTAGATGTTCAAAAAGATTCTTATCAATGGTTTTTAGGTCAAGGGATTAAAGAGGCTCTGGCAAGTATTTCCCCGATTTTCGACTTTACCGGCAAGAATTGGCAGTTAGAGTTTGGCGAACATTCAATTGGTCAAGCTAAATATTCAGCCAATCAAGCTTTAAAAAAAGGTTTAACTTATGAAATTCCTTTAAAAGTTAAAGCTCAATTAACCAACCTGCAAACCGCTGAAGTGATTAAACAAGAAGTCTTTATGGGGGATATTCCCCAGATGACCGATGTTGGCACTTTTATTATTAATGGGATTGAGCGGTCTGTGGTCAACCAGCTGGTTCGCTCTCCGGGAGTTTTCTTTTCCGGTACCGTTGATTTGTCTACTGGCCGAAATCTTTACCAAGCCGAGTTGCGTCCTTTGCGTGGTTCCTGGCTGGAAATTAATATTTCTCGTTACAACACCATTTCTGTTAAAATTGACCGTCACCGCAAGCTTCCGGCCACTACCTTTTTGCGGGCTATTCGGCCTTTTGATGATGAAGAACTCTTGAAAATTTTTAATGAAGTTGATACTGATCAAAAACACCCGTACATTTTTTCTACTTTAGAAAAAGATCCCACCAAAACCCACGAAGAAGCCTTAATCGAAATTTATCAGAAAATGAGGCCTGGAGAACCGGCTGTTTTAGAAAACGCTAAAGAGCTTTTACATCGGATGTTTTTTGACCCCAAGCGCTATGATTTAGGTGACGTTGGCCGCTATAAAACTAATCGCCGATTAAAACTTAACCTTGATTTAAATACTCGAGTTTTAACCCCTGATGATATTATTGCCTCCATTAAATACTTAATTGCCCTGCAAAATGGTCAAGGTCGGGTCGATGATATTGATAGTTTATCTAATCGTCGGGTTCGTCGGGTCGGGGAACTAGTTGCCACCAGTGCTTTTAGAGTTGGCCTGCTTCGTTTAGAGCGTTCTATAAGGGAAAAAATGAGTTTAGCCAAGGCTGATGTCGAAGTCACTCCCAGTACTTTAGTCAATCCTCGACCGGTAATTGCTTCAGTCTCTGACTTTTTTAGACGTAATCGTCTCTCCACAATTTTAGATCAAACTAATCCTTTAGCTGAAATTGATAACCTTCGTCGCTTATCAGTCATGGGTCCGGGAGGGGTCACTCGTGAACGCGCTTCTTTTTCCATGCGTGATATTAACTCCAGTCAATACGGCCGTATTTGTCCTGTTAGGTCTCCGGAGGGTCCAAACATTGGCCTCGTTACTTATCTAGCTCTTTACGCTCGGGTTAATCAGTTTGGGTTTTTAGAAACTCCTTATAGAAAAGTTGTTAAAGAAACGAAAAATAACAAAATCAAAATGCGCGTTACTGACGAAATTGTTTATTTAGCTTCCGATGAAGAAGAAAACCACTATATTACTCACGCAGAAATCCAAGTGGACAAACAGGGCTATATTATTAAAGATTGGGTTCCCGCTCGATATCAAACAGAATTTATTGAAATCTCAGCCAGCCAAATTGAATATATTGACGTCGTGCCTCGGCAGGTTGTTGGTACTTCTGCTTCTTTGATTCCTTTTATCGCTCATGACGAAGCTAATCGGGCCCTCATGGGTACGCACATGCAATGTCAAGCAGTACCCTTAGTCAATCCAGAATCTCCGATTGTTGGTACAAGCATGGAGACAGAGGTTGTGTCAGCCATGAAGCGCACCGTCCAAGCCCTAGTTTCCGGCACAGTTACCTATGTAGATAGTCAAAGAATTACTATTAAAACCAACCCTCAAGACGTAAAAAAACTTAAAGACTTAAAACCTTTTCTTCAGGAAACTATCACCATTGAAGGCAGCAATATTCATTATCAAGTGGTTAAATTTAGCCGCACAACCCAATCTACTTGTTATTCTCAAAAACCATTGGTTGAAGTCGGCGACAAAGTCAAGGTCGGTGACTTGATTATTGATGGTCCCGCCTGCGACCATGGTGAACTAGCCTTAGGTCAAAATCTCACCATTGCTTACATGAGTTATGAAGGCTTAGGTTATGAAGATGCGGTTATTATCTCCGACCGTTTAGTTAAAGAAGATATTTTAACTTCAGTGATGATTAATGAATATGAAGCCAAGGTGATGGATACTAAACTTGGACCAGAAGAACTTACCAGAGATATTCCCAATGTTGGGGAAACAGAACTTTCTAATTTAGGCGATGACGGCATTGTTGTGATTGGCAGCCAAGTGGAACCTAACGATATTCTGGTTGGCAAAATTGCTCCTAAGGGTGAAACTGAATTGACCGCCGAAGAGCGGCTCTTAAGGGCGATTTTCGGTGAAAAAGCCCGGGAGGTTAGAGATACCAGTTTGCGCGTACCTCATGGAGAAGGCGGTACGGTTATTGAAGTCAAAGTCTTTGACCGCGACAAAGGTGATGAATTAGATCCTGGTGTAATTAAGAAAGTTATCGTTCAAGTTGCTCAAATGCGGAAAATTGTTATCGGGGATAAATTAGCCGGCCGTCATGGCAACAAAGGAGTTATTAGTAAAATTGTTCCTGTGGCGGACATGCCTTATTTTGATGATGGCACCCCCGTTGATATTATTATTTCTCCCTTATCAGTCTTAGCCAGAATGAATTTAGGTCAACTTCTGGAAGCTCAACTAGGCTGGGCAGGTAAAAAATTAGGCAAAAAATTTGCTTTGCCGGTTTTTGAACCTGTTGACGAAAATCTCATTATTGATCAGCTCAAAAAAGCTCAATTGCCTATTTCCGGCAAAACTCAGCTCTATGATGGCCGCACCGGCGAACCGTTTACTTCAGAAACAGCTGTTGGCGTTGCCTATTTCTTAAAACTTATCCACATGGTTGAGGACAAAACTCATGCTCGCTCCACCGGTCCCTATTCTTTAGTCACTCAGCAACCCTTAGGCGGCAAAGCCCAAATGGGTGGTCAAAGATTAGGCGAAATGGAAGTTTGGGCCCTTGAAGCTCATCGGGCCGCTCACACTCTACAAGAAATGTTAACGATTAAATCTGACGACGTGGTCGGCCGGGCCAAGGCCTTCGAAGCGATTGTTAAAAGCCTGGACATTCCTGAAGCCACTGTTCCCGAATCTTTCCGGGTTTTAGTTAAAGAACTTCAAAGTCTCAGTCTTAATATTATTCCCGGCGGAGTTACCGAAGAGGAATTAGATGACTAAATTAACCGACTTTTCCACCTTACAGATAAAACTCGCCTCGCCCGAGGTAATTAAAAGCTGGTCTCACGGCGAAATTCTCAAACCGGAAACCATTAACTACCGGACCCTCAAACCGGAAAAAGACGGCTTATTCTGCGAGCGCATTTTTGGTCCGACCAAAGATTGGGAATGCTATTGCGGCAAATATAAA
>Ga0265292_1002369_pt1 | contig 13197 bp, 8 predicted proteins | sample Munlanlewell296A_FD_189080 | JGI IMG/M metagenome (GOLD analysis project Ga0265292, IMG submission 189080) | Leachate microbial communities from a municipal landfill in Southern Ontario, Canada - Leachate well 296A | ecosystem: Engineered > Solid waste > Landfill > Unclassified | place: Canada...
TTCATTCTCCGCATCTTCCCGATCATGCCGATCGGGACCAGGATTAGTCCGAGTATCAGAAATGCAGGAAGGATGATATAAGTGAACAGTCCGAGATAGGAACTTCCCTGCTGATAGAAGAGGCTCAAGGTAAAGAAGAACAGGATGAACATTAGGCTGATAAAAGCCACAATGGCTCCTGTCATGGAAAGCCTGTTGTTAACCGATTTGGGTAATTTCATAGGTCAGGAATTTGCCCCCAAATTACAACATATATCGATAGGTGATTTTACTTCAGACTCCGGGGTCGGAAGATTTCAATATTAGCATAGTAACAATTTCCTTATATATTTGGATCTATTGAAGGATGATAAAATGAGCGACAAAAAACTGTTGTTGAGTTTTGGCACCGAATCATCCCGATCCGGGGCGCCGTTGGAATGGTGGTATTTTCATGGTTGTTTGCAGGAGGATGAAACCATTTATTTCATGTTATGTGTTTTCCGGAACAGGATGGAACGCGCAAATGAATTATCCAAACATGGATACACTGCGATCTTTTCTCTTATGAACGATGATAAATCACTATACAGATCAGCTAGTTGGGTTGATCCTGATTTTTATTCTTATTACATTGATAATAAAGAAATTGCGTTACGGACCGAAATTAATTCACAGTTGGTGGAAGCTATTTTTTATGAATATAAAATTAGCGGTCCCCCGGAACCCATTAAAATCAATTATTCTCCGATTTTATTCAAACGAGATCCATTTGAATTTCATTGGGACACCATTCACATTGTCCAAAATCCCGATTATCTTTTACTTTCATTCTCAGATCCCAAAGACGGTACACCACATGACCTGAAGATCATCCCAAGGTCTCCCCATCTGGAGCCGAAACATACAATAAATCTTCCATCAGGCCAGGGAATGAGCTATTTATGTTATCCTGATAATGATCTGGCAATTGTCGGAGGTCAACAGCCTGTTTCGGCTACCGCGTGGTTTGACCATCAGTGGGGAGATTATAGCTGGTTAGTAAGGAATGATGAACAACATTCTGTTTTAGGCTGGGATTGGCTCGGTATTAACTTGGAAGACGGATCCGAAATTATTGTTATAGTTCATAGGGAAATGCCTGGTCTCCATCCTATTGGTGCCTATGCACTCATACGCAACCAAGATCGTGAAATCCTGGAGACACATGATGTGGTAATAAAACCGCAGCGATATTGGTTAAGCCCAAAGACGGGCATCCTTTATCCGGTGGCAATGCTGGTATTAATCCCGGAATTAAAGGCAGAATTTCAGTTTACACCTGTAACCGATAACCAGGAGATTCCCGTATTCGGCTTACAAAGAGCGGTTTGGCAGGGAGCGGGAAATGTATCAGGGCAGATTGATAATAAATCCATTATTGGGACTGCACGAGGAGAGCTTAATGGTTATGGTTATTTGTTCAAGCTGGATGATTATTTAAAACATCAGGCTGAAAAGATTGATCCGATCATTGAATCATTTTTCCCGAAAATTATCAGGGAAGAGCATTTGCAATCTTATGCCGGAAAAGCCGAAGGAGAGTATTTCCCGTCTGCTGTCAGTGAATTTCTGGCTGAACCGGTCTGGGATCTTCTCTCACGCAAGGGAAAAAGGTGGAGGCCGATTTTTACCCAGTTATTGATGGGGGCACTTGGTAAGGATTCCGGACCTTATGAAGCGATGCTTTATTGCCTGGCCGAGCTGGTTCATACAGGCTCCCTGATTATAGATGACATTGAGGATGCTTCCCTGCTCCGCCGGGGAGAGGAAGCTATCCATATCCGGTATGGCCAGGATCTGGCAATCAATGCTGCAAATACTCTTTATTTCCTTCCGATTACCCTTTTATTCGAACATCCCGCTCTGGATGAAAAACAAAAACTGGAGATTTACCAATTGATGACCCGGCAGTATATTCGCGCTCACCTCGGACAGGGTCAGGATTTGTATTTTACCCGGAATATGAATCCGCACAATCTGGATAAATGGATGAATGATTCTCTTGAGCCCAAACTTTTCCAAACGTACTCCTTAAAAACGGGCGCTCCGCTTCAGGGATTGGCTGAAACTGCAGCAATCATTGCGAGGGCAGGACAAGAATGCAGAAAAGCTTGCGGCAGTTTTGCCAGTGCTTTCGGAGTGACTTTTCAAATTATCGATGACATTCACAATTTCAGTCATTCGCCTAATTGGACTAAAACAAGCGGGGAAGACCTGACGGAAGGGAAAATGACTTATGTAATTTATGAGAGCCTTAAAAATGCCCCGGAAAATGACCGAATCAAACTTTATAATATATTGACATCAAAGGAATTAAGAAAAGACCCTGATCTCATTCAGGAGGGAGTGAGCATAATAATGGAATCTGGATCCCTGGATATTTGCCGCGAAAAAGCCCGCAGTATTATTCGACCTGCCTGGGAAAGTGTATCGGTTTACCTGCAGCCTACCGAGCAGCGATTGTTGTTAAAGCTGTTGACTATCCACCTGGTTGACATGGATTTAGAAAAATAAAAAAACAGTTTAGGTGAACATTTGAATAACATGGAGAATTATTCTAACACCCATGTTTATTTCGTAAGTCTTTCAATAATTGGTGTGGTTATGTACCTGACAGGAATTCTGTTGTTCAGGAGATTTGCATTATCAATAATAATCAGCAGTTTAGCAGCCGTTCCACAGGCTCTTTTTGGTTCCCATTTTTTTACTGATTATTGGCAGAACCCGAGAATCACAGAGGGATCCGCAACCCTGGAAGATTTTCTTTTTTGTTTTATCGCTGGAGGTGGAGCCTGGATCTCCGTTTTAGAAGTTCTTCATAAACAGATTTATATTAATCTTGATTTCCGTCGGTTCATGATCCGTTCGTTTCAAATTCTCCTTGTCGGGATCGTTTCGATGGCGATATTCTTTATAATGGGAATCAGGAATTTTATTAGTCCTTACCTGGCTATGGCAATGTGTGGATTGTTGCCTGTCCTGGTCAAAAGGGAATACCTGGTTATCTGGATCAGTGGTTCTTTACTTTTCTCGATCAACTATCTTGCCGCTTTTTTAATCGTTAATGCCATCTGGCCGGAATTCATATTAAGCTGGAACTTCCCGGAATTGTCAGGTTCGCTGTTCCTGGGGATCCCGCTTGAAGAGTATCTGTTTGGGATTCTTTACGGAGGTAGCATGGGGACTTGCATGGCCTATGTTTTCGACACCGGTATTATTCAGGGTAAGATGATATCCGGATGGTTTAGTAAACCTCAAAAACAGCAAGAAGCTTCGTCCAATCATAATGCTCTGCTTTATCTTTTCAGTTTAACAATTATTAAAACCGGATTGCTCTCTTCGGTGAGAGTGGAAACGAATTTACGGTATGCCTCCTGTTTTTTCGGGTACCTGTTCTTCCACCGACCAGTTGTTTTGTTTGAAGTAGTACCTGGGTCTGATTTTGAAATCCGGGGCGATTCCGTAAATGGTGTCCATCCGTCGGGTAAAAAAGCTCAGGGTATCCCGGAAATTGTACGGTCCATAAACCTGGAGATTAGCGGTGGCATTGAAATTACTCTCGGAAAGGTGTAAGAATTGTTTCTGTATCTTACCATTAAGGTCTGTAAGATTAAATGAATACCCTTGATTTCTAAGGTTGTTTGGGTAACCATATGCCATAAGATAATTCTCCCCAAGATCAGTAAAACCTGATGGCATGGGATCAAGTTTTATTGTACCCAGGAATTCCCCAAGAGGACCGAATTTATGCAGGTATGGGGCGTTAAGGATCAGGATTGACAGATGGTCCTTAGAAAATGAAATTTGATTTGGGTACGTATATTCTCCTGGTCCTTTCCCAAAACGGGATATTGGCCTCAGGAACTTACCTTTCCTTTCAAACAAATAGATTTTATTGATCATGTAATCATAAATCAGTATGTATTTATCTGTTACGGAAAATGACCGGATCTGTTTAATAAAACAATCCGGATTGGTTTCGAGTGGTACGTACTCGATATCCGTGGCTATATCGCTGAGTTTAAAAACTTCCTTGCTGACCGGTCCGGTGAGGTCGATTACCTGGAGGGATCCGGGATTGTTTTTGTGGGAGCAGGAGGTTAAAAAGAAGGTGAACACAATTAAACTCGCCAAAGAGAAGTGATTCATGGGATTGGAGGTTAACACTATAAAGGTATTAAATAAGGGATCAAGTTTTAAAAGAAGGAAGAAGGAAGAATTTCTAGATTCGAGGAATCTAAAATCCTCGCCATTGCCCGGTAATTCTCCAACGCCTGATCTCCCAATTCCCTGCCATAGGGCGATGCGGAGGGCATCAGGACGAAGCCGCGGCCGGAGCCCGAGGTTCCTTCATCGAGAGCACGTCTGATCTTTTTTTCAAATTCCGGGGTCGAAAGGTTTTCAATATCAGCACATTCAAGATTGCCAAACAGGACCAGCCGGTCACCATATTTTTCCCGAACATACCCCAGCTCAACATCGCCCTGGGGCGGTGGTTCGATCGGGTCGACGGCATCGGCGCCCATTGCCACAATATCACTAAGGATGTCGCGGATGTTGCCATGGCAATGGATCCGTGCATATCCGCCGGATTGATGGATGATATCGATCATGGGTTGCACATACCGGCAGACATATTCGCGAAAAAGCGACGGCGGAAGATAGGGCGGAGAGGCGAATTCGGGACCGTAAATGCGCCACAGGCGACCGGGTAGGAGCCGGGCAACCTCCCTGGTTTTGGTGATAAGCACATCCGCAAAACGGTTCAATAGCCGGTGAAAACGCTCCTGCTCCGTGAGGGCAATCATCGTATAATTGCTCATGTTGAACAGGAGTGCAGCCAGACAAAGCGGATCGGGAGTGTCGATCATGACCAGGCCGGTATCGCCGATATCAGATTCAGCTTTCAGAAAGGCAGTCGCATCAACGGTTTCGCCCGCCCCGAAAACCGGGAGCTCCAGAAAAGTATCGAGATCATGTACATCTTTCAGCAAAGGTTCGGTAGTCCAGATGGTATTGATATCCGGATCCTGCCGGGTTTCCATAGTCAGGATGCGGCTTCCCGCTTGTACCGTTCGTCTGATATACCGTCTCCCATTGCGAATCGTGGTTTGATCTGTAGCAATGTGTCCGATCGGATCGGGGGCAATCTCTTTGAATGCCACACCCCGCATCACTATCCGGTCGGTTTTTTCCCGTGCCAGATCGATCAGCGCTTGCCAGGAAGGATGGGAAAAGATGTTGAAGGGATCCAGATCATTCGGATGCTCGTCGTATCCGTTGATCTCATAGAAGCAGACGGCAGGCCGGTCGACAGGTTTGCCCTGGAGAGTGGCTAATAACCGTTCGCGACGGGTCATTTGTTTTTAGGTAAAGCCTGATAAAGTCCGATTACCTTTTCGAAATCCCAACGCATAAATTGGGGTTTCCGGGTTTCAACAGTAACACCCGGAATGGTGTTGATCAGAGGGCGGTTATCGGGGAGATGGAGTACAATGCGCGCGGGCTTTTCGCGCATGGGCCCATCAAACTTGACCTCAACGCCTTTGGCTGTGCCTGTGACGATGAGCGACACGTTGCCGAACCAGGTAGGCAGCTTTTCGATCCTGATCTGCTCACCATCGGCCAGCCACCAGTCGGGCACAGCCTTTAAAAGGTGCAATTCATTGCCCTCTTCATGTACCAGCATGTGACGTAGCATAATAGCATAATTACAGGCCCCTGTCACATGCGGGATCGTGGTGCCCCAGGCGGTCTGCTTCTTATAAAAGATCCCTTCCGGAAACGCATGGGCCGCGGTGGAGTGGAGGAGGTACCAGTAGAAATCCTGTACCACCCGCTCATCATTACCCAGACTCAGGTCAGCCATCGTGGTGTATGCACCCATGTAAGGATGTATCACATCTGGAAGTCCCATCCAGCGGATCGTTCCTTCTACATAACCACCTGAAAAATCCTTCCGCAGGAAATCAATCAGGCCTGATACCCTTGGATCGGTTTTCGGGTAAATCGGAGTTGGCCAGAGGGTTTCGGTATTGCCCCAGTGGGTGCCGGCGAGTTCCCAGCTTGGCGGAAAATGACCGAGCCCGTTCTTTTTCATCGCAGCATCAACCGCGGTCCGGTATTGATCTGCCTGTTTCATCAGTTCGGTAGCCTCATCAGTTTTGCCCAGTAACCGGGCGGCATCGGCCGTGACCAGCATCCCGCGGAGGTTCCAGAAATCATATCCGACGATATGATTCTTTCCTGCCCAAAGATATTCGCCATCGGCCAGAGCCTTGGGCAGCAGGCCCGGAAATTCCGGATCGTTCTGCGTTTCTTTAAGGGTTTTGATCGTCCAGTCGACCGACTTGCGCATGGAAGGATAGACGCGTTCGAGGAAGGCCTTGTCGGCCGACATTTTGTAATATTGCCATAATACCCACAACGCCTGGCCGTTGGCATCGAACTGACCGGCCTGGGATTCGAATCGGCCATCCTCACGCTGGCGGGGAAGGTATAATTCGATCGATTTCTTTGCGGCATCCCACATTCCGGCTTCCTCCAGCTCCATCACCTGGTAGGCACCATCGCGGATATAGAACTCATCGTAAAACCCTTCGCCTCCGCGTACTTCCCCCAGATCGTTGGCAATCATCTGGCAGACATGCGCTGTCTTCAGCGCATCGGTGGCCTTTTTCTCCGGAACCTCGATAGAGGCGATTGATTGTTTCATTCCATGCCAATAGTCGATGGTCCGGGTGAACCAGGTTTTGTAATCAGCACTTTGAATGGCCAACGGTTCCTTCACCGGAAAAAAGGCAAAGCGGGCCGCCTCTTCAAGAGTTTCGCCCGGAGACAGCATCTTGTTGATATAATGGGTACCGTATGGAGCCTGGGGTTTTTTCAGGATCTCCATCCGGGCCTTGGCCGGCACTGCAAACGTGTTGGTAACCATATACTTTACCCACACCGTGAAATTCTCACCCTCCGTTGGCCAGTCGAATGCTTTCTGCCAATCCTTAACATCGGGCATCGGGGTGGCCCAGATCGTGAACTCATACCGGATACCGCCTTCCTCTGCATTCACCAGCATGACTGGCATCCAGCCATCAAAGGCCAGCTTACCCTGTTTCCGGCTGAGCGGGGAAAGATTCTCTCCAAACCGGATCTCAACGGTCCCGTTTGATTCATCGAGAAGTATGGTGTTTTCAGGGCTGATACGCGCTCCGCGGGTGTAGTCCTTTAATCCGACCACGTTCCAGTTGTTGGCAAAATAGTCGAAGGTTGAGGTGTTTTGGGCCTGGCTGGTGAAGAGGCTACAGGAGAGGAAGGAAAATAGAATCAGGAGGTTTGGTTTCATCACAGATTAGAGTTGGCAACTCTATAAAGTTGGCAATTTTTATTGAATTAAGCGCTACGTTCACACTCACACCCAAACTCCAACCCACACTCTTTTTCTGGTTGATTTTGGTTGTAGAGGCGACCCTTGCGGTCGCCCATGGATTATTTTGGATACACATTGACATTACCTTGTAATCTGGTTGGTCACCTTTGCCATGCCTTGCGAATATTTCAGACAACCCGCGTGATGCCCAGCAAATATTGCGGGCGACCGCAAGGGTCACCCGAAGCGGGTGTGAATGTGGGTGTGGGTGTGGGTGTGAGTGTGGGTTTGACCGACAACTGACAACCGGCAACCGAAAACAAAAAGTGCTATTTTCGTATCAATAATTTATTAACCCATGACCCGGTTCACCAAATCATTCATTCTCATCTCTGCCCTCCTCGGTGGAATGCTGATCCAAACCGTAAAGGCCCAGACCGGGGAGGATTCCTATATCTGGCCGAAGGATCAGAAAGTGATGGAAAACCTCAAAGCCTGGCAGGGTTACAAATTCGGATTGCTGATCCACATGGGATTGTATTCGGTGGATGGGGTCATCGAGTCGTGGGGACTTTGTCCGGAAGACTGGGTAACCCGGCCCGGCTACGATGATTATTTCAAGTATGCCACGGATTACCGGAACAACAAATCGAAATTCAATCCGGTTCAGTTTGATCCGCGGAAATGGGCGAAAGCATTCAGGGGATCAGGGGCAAAGTATATGATTTACAGCACTAAGCATCACGATGGATTTTGCCTGTACGATACCAAATACACTGATTTCAAAGTGACCGACAAGGGCTGTCCGTTCTCGGTAAACCCGAAAGCCAATGTGTACAAGGAGATCCTGGAGGCCAGCCGCAAGGAAGGACTCGCCGTAGGGGCCTATTTCTCGAAGCCCGACTGGACTTCTCCCTTTTTCTGGTGGCCCTATTATCCGCCGAAGGACCGGAACCCATCCTATGACATCACCAAATATCCCGATAGGTGGAAGAAGTTTGTTGAGTACACACAGAATCAGATCAATGAGATCACCACGGAATACGGGAAAGTGGATATCCTCTGGCTCGATGGCTGCTGGGTGTGGGCCCGAGGGGTACCGGCGAATTTGAGCCGGCCGTGTATGACCGTCTGGAGGGAATGGGGAAATGGCTGACCGCTAACGGGGAAGCTATTTATGGAACCGTGCCGGTTGAACCCTTCCAGGAAGGCAGGATCGCCTATACCGCCAGGGGACCGGGTACCATTTATGCGATCTATATGCCGGATAAAAATGAAACCGCTTTGCCGGAAACGCTGACCATCAGGACCAATCAGACAGGCAAGTTGTCGGTTGTCCTGTTGTCAGTTCAGAAAAAGCTGAAAAGCAAGATGACGCAGGATGGGCTGGTAGTTACGATTCCGCATTCGATGAGGGCGGCGCTGGCACATCAGGAGAGCGTGGTTGTAAAAATCGCAATGGAACGCTGATGACGCGGATGCTGCGCAGCGCGGATTTTCGCGGATTTTTTAATTTGGGTCTATCCAATTTATGTATTCAATCGATTATTTCTCCATCCGGTTTTTTTATTGAGAATTTTTTCCAATCCTATTTGCTGTCACATTTTCTGGTAATCTCACTAAAAAAAGCATATTGTGATTCCACCTCAGCATTTCTTTTTCTCTTATAAACAGCATACCCGATGCTTTCCGCAAACATTACGTATTTGCCGTCAATCCTGGCTTTTTCACGGTAATGGCCAAGAGCAACATGCGGATCGGTGCGACTGTTTTTCTGATAAGGAGGAAACCTCGCATTCGTATTTTTCATATCCCAGGAGTGCGAACAGGATGGTATCATCCGGAAATGAATTATTTATGGTCAATTTGAATTGCGCACACCCACCCTCACACCCACACTCTCTCTATTTTCCCCTCGCAATCTTGTCATCCCCGCGAAAGCGGGGACCGCTTGACGCTATTACTGGGGCAATCGGCTTTACCCTCCCAAGAGCATCCGTGGTCAGCGACACGGTCCCCGCTTTCGCGGGGATGACACTTCTCTGCAGGTAATTTGGTGATCGCTCTAAAAAGAACAGCTCAGCTCGAATGATCCGCAACAATCCGCCATTGCCCGTTAATCTTCTTCCACTGCAGGGTAAAATGCCCGGATAATGTTTCTTTTTCCCGGACCAAGGTGTATTTTCCGACCTGGAACCAGGCATCCCCGCTGATTTTTTCCAGATGGATGAAAACGAATTTCAGGGTTCCCTGCTTGGCTTTATCCGGAAAGCTTGCCTTGTAGCGTTTCAGTGTGGCATCCCAACCATACGTGATATCTGTCTTGCCGATGAATTTCAGTGAATCCGAGAGCCAGTAATTGTGCATGAATCCGTCGAGATTGCTTGCGTTCCAGTAATCCTGCGACTGGCGCATGGAGGTCATGATCTCCTCTTTGGCCTGCTGATCCGGATCGATCCCGGAGGATTTCAAATAAAGGCCGAACTCTGATATGGCCTGGCAAACGGGCGATTTGGTGATCCGGAAGCGGACCCGGGTGGTGGTTACCGGCTCTGATTGAATGATCCGGCAGGACCCGATGGAGGCACCTTTGGATAAGAGTTTCCAGGAACTTCCGGTCCAGGTATCGATCTGCCATCCTTCAACACGCTGTCCCAAAGGCAGATATTCGCGGAATCGTACAATATCAAAGGTGACCGGTTCCGGAAAATCGAAAACGATACCGCAATTGGTAACAGCATCGTCGGTTGCCCAATAGGTATCAGTTTTATTGTCCGTGAGATTTGCCGTGCCAAAGGACGAATGTTGGCTCCGGGTATTTCCGGCAGTGATTTTAGCCTTGGCAGCCAGGTTGGTGCGGAAGGTGCCAGTCAGGATTTTTCCGAATCCTTCCAATGCTGTAACATCTTCATCGCAAATCAGACCGCGGGTATCCGGGGCCAGTCCGATGTTCATCGATGCACCGCGGCCCACGGATTCGACGTACACTTTCCAGAGGTTTTCGGGAGATCTGGGGTGCTCTTTGGGATGGTAGAACCAGCCATTCCGCAGCGGAAAATCGGATTCGGCGGGGATCCAGTATTTGCCGTCGCGGTGGCCGGCTTCCCCTTCCTGATACTTTGTGTTACCGGGAGTTGCCGGCAGACGCTCATCGTCGCGGTTTTTTGGAGTAAAGGTGGCCCAGCAGGTGGCGCCAGCCATTCCCGATTCATTGCCCACCCAGCGGGCATCGGGACCGATATCGCTGAAGATGACGGCATTGGGCTGCAACTGGCGAACCAGTGCAAATATCTTATCGAAAGGATAATAGGAATTTTTATCGATGGTCCGTTTTTCCTTGGCGCCTCCGTACCATCCGTCGCCGCCGTTGGCGCCATCGAGCCAGACTTCGCAAATCGGGCCATAATTGGTGAGCAATTCCCGAAGCTGGTTCAGGTAGTAGGTGATATATTCCGGGTGGCCATAATCCTTGTGGTTGCGATCCCATGGGGAAAGATACACGCCGAAATTCAGGCCATATTTGTGACAGGCATCGGCATATTCTTTCACCATATCGCCTTTACCTTCTCTCCAGGGCGAGTTTTTTACCGAATAGGAATCGTTGTATTTCGATGGCCAGAGGCAGAATCCGCAATGGTGCTTGGCGACGAGGATCAGACCCTTCAGTCCGCCGGCTTTGGCCGCGGCTGCGATCTGATCAGCATTGAATTCCTTCGGGTTGAAATCGGCGGCGGGTTCATTTCCGTAACCCCACTCCAGGTTGGCATAGGTAGTGGTGGAGAAGTGAACGAGTCCGTATAGTTCAGACTGATGCCACTTTAGCTGGGCTGCACTGGGAAGCGGCCCATAAGGTTTGGGTGCATCAACAGGCAGATACCTGATTTTAACCATTGCGCAGCCCCGGATCAGTGGAACTTTAATCTCCAGAATGCCAAGGGTGAAAGAGGATTCCATGACAAACGGGCTGTCGATCCCGGGGTAGAGGGCTTCGCATCTGACAGCGGATAACCCGGGAATATTTCGGATTCTCAGGCTCACGGTTGAGCCGGACGTTCCGAAAACGACCGGGACCACATATCCGCCGGGCACTTCAAACAGATTCGCCTTGGCAGCCCCATCCTTCACTTCCAGGCAATGAGGTTCCAGTACCCACTTTTTGCCCCGCATGGCGGCCATCAGCGGTCCGTAATCGAGATATTGCCGGTCGGTCCAGTCATCGGGAAGGATGCTGTGGTCGTTGCCCGGGAAAGGAGCCATCGGGTAAACGCCCATATAGAGATACTTCTGAAAAAACGCATCGGAACCCTCTTTATGGATATTCGAACTGTCAGAAGTCCAGCCCAGCGCAGGTTTATTGATGCACATCAGTGCCGTTGTGTTCAGCGGGGCACCGGCATAAGTGAACTCATCGAAGATTCCATCAGTATTTTTCAGCAAATCAATTCGTTTCACATGATTATTGACAAAGATGGTCTTTCCGGCATCGTGCATGATCGGTGCAAGTTCTTTCATCAGATCCTTCCAGGAGGTTATCAATGACCTCGCCGGCCGGTCGACGAACCAGGTGATACCGTCGTCGCGGGTTTCATTATACATCCTGAGCCAGTCCATCCTATCGATGGCAATCCCTGATGCTTCCGGCAGATACTTCACATGCTTGCGGGCCTGGTCGAGGAGGAATTCCTTATAAACTGGTTCACCGGGATCCGTTACGATACCGCCTTCCCAGGTAAGATGCGTTCCACCCGGCAGCGTCTCCCTATGAAAAAATACTGAATCCTTCAGCACCCGGTCGGGTACCGGAAGCCAGGATTCGGGCAGTTTGTAATAGAAAAAGTCATTCGGATCTTTCCAGATCTCCTTGTCGTCCGAGGTTTTACGGGGAGGGACCGGTCGTTCCATCCTGGTGCCGAATTCGGTGACATTGAAATAATTCAGTACATAGAATCCCATCTCTTTCATTGTCCGGGCGTATTCACGCATAGCGGCAATCGAGGTGGTATCGCCGCCAAAGCGGATCCATTTCACGTTTTCTCCGACAGGAGGGATAAACATGCCCATATATGGAAAATCAAAGCTGGCCTGCCAGTTGGTGGTGAAGGCCATCTTTTTCATTTTGGCGATATCGAAGTGGGTATCGAAGTTCGAATAAGCACTGGTTCCGGCCATATCATCCGCTTTTGCGATTACCGGGTTGAAATAGTCGGGATACTGACGGCTCATCCAGCGCAGTCCGCCGCGCCAATCGGCTTCATGTGCGACCAGATTCATCGAAAAATGCAGCGGACGGGCGGCCGAGATACGGTTATAGATCCGGTTGAATATAAGGGTGCCATCGTCGGACGTGGTCAGAGTGAGATCAAGAATTTCATCATTGGGGTTGAGCACCAGGCTCAAACCGGTATCGGAATCCGGCTGGATTGCAGACACCATCGGGATGGAGAACAGGTCCCACTGAAAAGGGATATATATCACGTGCGGCTCTTCATACCGAAAATAGGGTGCGCCATACCAAAATGTATCGTTGACGAAGGTATGCGGAATCAGGGGGTCACCCCAGTTGAAGGCTAGCTCGGGGGTGGAAAGTTGTTCATGTACTGGTGTTCCTGCCGGTGAGGTTTCTTTCCTTCCAAGGCGCGGATCGCTCCAGGGAGCCCAGAAACGGGACTTTACAGTTACCGGCCACCGGAGACCCGACTGGATTTTGGTGGTCCAGGGTTCACCCGCTCCCCGGATTTCGATTTCCCAGCGGATAGTTTCACCGGCCGGCAGAAAGCGTTCGACCAGGGTGCAGCGTTCTTTTGTTTTCT
>Ga0265292_1002370_pt1 | contig 13191 bp, 14 predicted proteins | sample Munlanlewell296A_FD_189080 | JGI IMG/M metagenome (GOLD analysis project Ga0265292, IMG submission 189080) | Leachate microbial communities from a municipal landfill in Southern Ontario, Canada - Leachate well 296A | ecosystem: Engineered > Solid waste > Landfill > Unclassified | place: Canada...
ATTGGACCGGCATTTTTAATAGCAGTATCAAATATCTCAAGCGGATTTGAATTACCTGTTTTTTCTTTGATAATTTCAAAAGCTTTATAAACAGATTTTCGGGCGGTTTCTTTCTTTCCATTAAGCATTATATTATTAATAAACTTCGCAAGTTTTTGAGATTTATAAACTATATCTGGCTCTATAATATTTTTATTTTTTATTTTTCTTCTCATAACTGATTTTTAAGGAGGTTACGACTATAAAAATCATTATCCGCCTTAAATTTATATATTAATTTAAAATTTTATCCACATGTTAAATACTTGTATTACCCTATCATATCTCTTTATTATAATCAATAAATTTATTGGCGGATTAAGAAAAATATATTTCGTTTCTCTTCATTATTTTTCTAAATTATTTTTTTACTACGGCCTTAGGGGTTTTTGTACCATATAGACTTCTTGACTGTCGGCGCTTTTCTACTCCCGTGGTATCAAGACGCCCACGAACAATATGATAACGAACTCCAATTAAGTCTTTCACACGTCCTCCACGAATCATAACTACTGAGTGCTCTTGTAGATTATGTCCTTCCCCTGGAATATAAGCGGTGACTTCCATACCATTTGTAAGACGAACACGGGCAATCTTTCTGAGAGCTGAGTTAGGCTTTTTGGGAGTTGTAGTAGAAACTTTCGTGCAAACTCCACGCTTAAATGGAGCAGGAAAATAGACCGGCTTGTTTTTAATTGAATTAAAACCGCGAGCAAGAGCTACGGCTTTAGATTTTTTTTTAGTTGTTTTACGGCTTTTTCGAACCAATTGATTGATTGTAGGCATAATTTTCTAATGAAACAAGTATTTTAAAACAAAAATAGTCAGAGATGACTAGTAAAGATACTTTACTATAACATCAGTAAAAAAGCAAGTATTTAAGATAGACCTGTTATAAAAGAAAAGGCAGTAAAAACAATAGGAGAAACTGTACTCCATATAAAAATTATAAAGAAAAGTAAAAGGAAAATTCCCCATTGTTCTAAAAAATTTTCAATATAGTGAAACTTTGAAGAAATAAAAGAAAATAAAATTTTTGAACCATCTAATGGCGGAATAGGAATTAAATTAAATAAAGCTAAAACCAAATTCATTATTACTATAATTGATGAAATTTTATAAAAAGGATGGAGTAATAGTGGGTCAGGATTATACAAAGGTAAACCCAACATTGGAGCAAATCTTATAAGAAGGCCAAAAAAAATGGCAATTATTAAATTCGCAGCTATTCCAGAGATAGAGACAATAAAATTCCCAACTCTACCTTTCCGAAGATTTGCAGGGTTATAAGGTACTGGGCGAGCCCAACCAATAACAAAACCTGCTTTCATTAATATTAATAATAAGGGCAAAATAATAGAACCGAAAGGGTCAAGGTGTTTGATAGGATTTAGCGTAAGTCTTCCATTTAAACGAGCTGTATCATCACCAAGAAGATATGCTGAGTAGCCATGAGCAAACTCATGTATTATCACAGATATAATTAAAACAGAAATATAAAATATTCCATCTATAAATTGGACTTGCATGGGCATATTTTATATGATAGCATATTAGAACTTATTAATAAAAGGTATGACGCCCGCCTATGGCGGATGCTCATAAATTATAATCATTTCATTCTTTAATTTATGGCAAAAGTTTGTGACATAACAAAAAAGGGCTCAATAATGGCGGGAGGATATTCCAATGTTGTTCGTGCTACTAAATTTAATCCAACCGGTATGGTTCGTAAATATACAAACCTCCAAAAGAAAAGAATTTATGTTCCTGAACTTAAAAAATATTTTCCTCTTACAATTTCAACCAAAGCTATCAAAACTATCAACAAACGCGGGGCTTATGTAGTTCTAAAAAAAGCCGGAATTATAAAATAATTTTTTTGGATTTTAAGCGAAATAAATTATTTTATAAAAAACTAGTCTAGCCCCTCGTCCTCCCTCGTCCGAGGACTTTTTTTAGAATATAATTTGTGTAGCTTTTAAAAAAAATTATTTTATGAATGTTATATTCTTTCCATCACTTTTGAAAATTATATTGCCTTTTTCAGATGTACTTAAATATGGAATATGAAGAGAGAAAAGCCTATCTAGTAATTCTTTATGTGGGTGACCGTAACTATTATTCTTACCGGCAGAAACAATTACAATATTTGGATTAACTTTTTCAAGCCACAAAATACTAGACGATGAACGTGCCCCGTGATGCGCCAATTTTAAAACATCAGAATGTAAAGTATTTTCTTTTTCATTCCATTCTATTAGATTCTCAGTATAAAGATTTGCATCTCCGGTAAACATGAAAGAATTTAAACCATAAACTAACTTTCCTACTATTGAGGCGTCATTGCTTTCAAAATTTGAAACATCTCTATCGGGAAATAAAATATCAAAATAAATATTTTTCTTTTCATCTATAATTATATGCATACCCCTACGTGCAATAATTTTATTTATTTTCTTCTTTGAAATTTTTTCTTTTAAACTAGAAGAAATTTCAGATGAAGCAGTAGTTCCATTTTCTATTATGCTTGTAACTTTATAATTATCTATCAATAAAGGAAATCCCCCTATATGATCCATATCAGGATGAGTGGCTATTATCATATCTATAGACCTATCAGCAAAAGGCATTACTTCCGCTAAGCTAGAAAGCACTTTGGCATCAGGTCCTCCATCTATAAGCACCTGTTTGCCATTCGGAGCTTCTATATAAATAGCATCTCCTTGCCCAACATCTAGAAATACAACTTTTAAATAGTTATTATGATTATTACTTTTGTAAACAAAAAACCAAATATAAATAGTAAAAATAAGAAGAAAAATAATGAGTATATATGGTAGATATTTTTTAATATATTTCATAATACATTTTATATAATATCATTTAAAAACTCCAACGAATAGCTCTTCTCAAAGGGTACTCAAATTTTTTGGTAAAAATTTGCTCAATCCTCGCTCCGTCGAGCCTCAGAAGCCCCTTTGATAAGACTATTCGTCTTCGTTTTTTTAAACACCCACCAAAGTAAATAAATATAGATTAAAATTGTTAGTAGAAGTGGGAAAGATTGTATTGTGACACTGGCAAATGATAATGAGCCCAAAAAGTGAATAACGGAAAGTATATATAAAAGTATTAAATAAGAAATAAAACCAAAAGGAATTGCTAATAAGGGCGAAATGAAGCCAAAAATTCCAGTAATAAAAATAAGAAGCATTGCTGTTGGAATAAATAAAAGTATTAAAACATTTGCTGGAATAGAAATAAGAGATAATACTCCTGTAAGATAAAGTAATATAGGGAGAACAGATATTGTTGCAGCGATAGTACTTGCTACCATTTCTCTAAAACCAAAACGCATTGGCAAAAATCTAAACCAATTTATAACTTTCGGTGTTAAGAAAAGCACTCCGCCAGTCGCAATAAAAGATAATTGAAAAGACATATCAACTAAAACTCTTGGGTCATAAGCAATCATTAAAAGTCCTGCTATAACAAGGGCGCGACCTGCTAGATAATTTCGGCCAGTCATTCGACCTAAAAGCATAATCGTCGCCATAATTCCTGCACGAATTGCCGTTGCAGATGCTCCAGTCATTATTATAAATAAAAGAATAACAAATACTCCAAAAATAATTGATATAACTTGTGAAAAAATTAAACCGAAAGCTTTCATAACATTATTTGCAACAATAGAAACATTGTAGCCAGATAAAGCGATAATGTGTATAGTTCCCGTATCTATGAATTCTTGTTTAGTATCTTCATCAAAACCACCTCTGGCTCCGAGTATCAAACCATTCGCTAAGTCACTTTCTGGTGGTGAGATAACTTGGTTAATATTTCTCATAAAAGAGTTGCGCAATTTAAAAAGTAATGATTTTATTTTACTGCCATTTCCACTTGAAAGAATTTCTATGTCGGCATTTTTAATCATAAAATAAATATCCTGATTAGCTAGATATCTCTTATAATTAAATTCTTTACCAGAATTTGTTGTAAAATTCTCTGGCTCTTCAAGTATCCCCTTTACTCTTACGCTATCTCCATAATTAACTTCTACTTCTCTGCCAACAATAGTTAAAATATTAACTTTTTTATTTAGTAACTTTATATTTAAATGCTGATTCTTCAAACGTATATCTGGGTCGTCATTTACTATACCTTCTAATTCTACAGTTTTACCAATAGCCTCATTATATAAAGGTGCTTTGGGTATAAAAAAGAAAAATCGCATTAATGCGACACTTATTAAAATAATTATTATAATAATTTCTTTTTTGGACATTTGAATTCCAAGTTGGAATTTCTTAAAGTCCTATGAGTAAGGTCTGGCTCCTCGTCCTCCCTCATCCGAGGACCTTGCGAAGAGGAGCTTTGAGAAATTCCAACTAAAAAACTTTACTTCTGTAACAACGCTTTACTTGTAGCGATTTCATCTGCTTTATTATTATAAATATGCCTTGAATGCCCTTTCACTTTCCGCCAGATAATTTTTCCTTTAAATTTTCTGACAAGTAAAATTAATTCTTTCCATAATTCTTGATTAAGAACTGGTTTTTTATTAGCAGTTCTCCACCCATTTTTCTCCCAATTATGTATCCAAGAAGTAATACCAGTGAGGACATAATTAGAATCAGCATGAATCTTAACTTCTTTGATATTTAGGAAGTCTGATTTCTTAAGATATTTTAAAGCTTCTATCACAGCTTGAAGTTCCATGCGATTATTTGTTGTATTTTTTTCGTATCCACCAAATTCGTGAATTATTTTACCTTCACAAATAAAAACTACCCCCCACCCTCCCGGTCCTGGATTCCCCAGCGATGATCCATCTGTATATATTGTAATTTCTTTTTTATTCATACCTCTATAGTATATCAACAATTCTTAATCTAAGCTCGTCACGACCAGCAAAACTATTCTTTTCAAATGTTGCAACTAGATTTATATTATTCCCCTCTTCAAGTATTGTGTCAAAACTATTATGTGTTTTAAAGAAAACAATTGCTTTTATTTGTATTCCGCGACTATTTTTAAATGATAATTCAAGATGATTTTTCTCTTTGCCAAATTCTTTAATTGCAAATATTGGTAAATTTTTAAAAAGGAATTTCGGCTTCGGATTTCCTACCCCATAAGGAGCAAGCTTCTCTATAATACTATAATTGGCATTCGTTATATCATTTATATTTATAATTGCTTCCACCCCATCTTCTTTAGCAATTTCTTCTACATCTTCATCCTCACTATATACCTTCAAAATTCTTTCCTCAAGGAAATGTATTTCTGCGTGAGAAATAGAAAATCCCCCTGCTCCCGCATGTCCACCAAAATCAACTAAACTATTATTAGGCAAGGAATTCATAATATTTATAAGATTTACCTTCCCCCACGAACGACACGAGCCCCGTAACATATCACTTCCATCAGATCCCCAAACAAAAACCGGTTTCTTATATTCTTCAACAATTTTTGAAGCTATAATTCCTAAAACACCAATTCGCCAAAGAGGGTTGCCGATAACTATCACTTTTTTGTCTTCCCTTTTACTTAAAATTTTTTTAACTTCTTTCATCATATGAGTAACTATAATTTTCCTTTCATTATTTATTTTAGATAAATTATCCGCAAAAGTTCTAGCTAGAACTGCATCCACAGTAGATAATGCTTCAAAAGCAATCATTGGATCTGCCATCCTAGAAGCAGCATTTATGCGAGGAGCTAAAGTAAACGAAATATCTTCTTCGTTTAATTTAGAAATTTCTACGCCAGCTTTACGAAAAATTTCTACAAGCCCAGGTCGGCGTCCTTTCTGTAAAACTTTCAATCCATAGTATGCCAATACACGATTCTCATCTAAAAGTGGAACTTGGTCAGCTAGTGTTGCTACGCCTACCATATCAAGTAACCATTTTTCCCATCCTTTATTTATTTTCCAATATTCTCCATATTTTTTTATCAAAGCTTGTATCAACTTAAAAGCAATTCCAGCACCGCAGAGATTTTTATCTGGATATTCACACCCTTCTTGCTTAGGATTTAAAATGGCGTAAGCCCGAGGAAGTTCATCTTGGGTAGGCCCGCCTTCGCTTTTGCTACAGCGAGGTAAACCTGCCTTGCCTGACGCAAGTCGAGGCAGGTGATGGTCCGTAATAATAACATCAATACCTGCTGATTGCGCTTTTACTACTTCTTCCACAGCCGTGATACCTAGGTCAAAAGTGATTAAAAGTTTTATTTCGTCTTTGATAAATTGATCTATCGCTTCCAAGTGAAGTCCATAACCTTCATCGTGACGATCTGGGATATATATACTAAAATTTTTAAAACCAATTTTATTAAAAAAATCATGCATCATAACAGAAGCAGGAATGCCATCACAATCATAATCACTATAGATAAGAATTTTTTCTTTGGCTTCCACCGCTTCAAAAATCCGCACACAAGCCCTCTCCATATCTTTCATTAAAAATGGGTCATAAAGATGTTTATCAAAAGATGGACTAAGAAATTTCTCCCTTTCTTCCTTTAATATTCCCCTATTAGAAAGTAATATATCGAGCAATTCAACTTCATTTGGCATACTTTTGATTTTACCATATAATGGTTATATGGGTAACAAAAAAGATTGCATATTTTGCAAAATTGCAAAAGGAGAAATACCTTGTGATAAAATTCTTGAGAACAAAAGTTTTTTGGTCTTTCTAGATATAAAACCAGTAAATCATGGACATCTTTTAATAATTCCTAAAAAACATTTTATTTGGATGCAGGAAGCAGATGATAAGACAATATCAGATATATTTAAACTGACAAAAAAGATGATGTTGGCTCTTAAAAAATCCTTAAAATGTGATTACGTGCAAGAATCAGTCGTAGGTAATGAAATTCCCCATTTTCATATACATTTAATACCAAGATATTACGGAGACAATTTCAGAAATTTCCCAACAAAAGAATATAAAGAATTAGAAGCTAAAAAAGTACTAAATAAAATTATCCAAGCAATATAATATTATTTTTAAATTACTTCTTGTTGATAACATTTTTCACAATACATTATTGGAGCAACTTCTTCGGTCAGGTTAGTATGAGTATCTTTCCCACAATGCGAACATTTGCGAATGGAAAATTTAAATGGTCCACGACGATGAATACGGTCTCTATGTCGGCAGAAAAAACATTTTCTTGGAATTGGTAAAATCATTTTTCTATAAAAAAGTAATTCTTGTTCGGTAATTTTATAATTTCTTTCACAATTTATACATTTTAATATTTCATTTGTAATGGAATCAGAAACATCTTTTATGTGGTCTGGAATATTCTCAGTTTTTAATGTTTCCTTCCCTTTTGTCATCTGAATATCATCTTCCCAACGGAAACCCTGAGAAAGTGCTTCTTCTTTAGTTAGTGGCATATTATCCTGTGCAATTGTCTCATTATAAGCAAATGGGGCAATTTCTGGTGGCATTATTAAACCATGTATTCCCTTTTCAGTAAGTTCTTTAATTATATGTTCTTTTAGTTTTTCGTATTCTTCTTTGGTGTATTGTTTGTTTAGAATACAGTATTCAGCGTTTCTTAATCCATCACAACCAATGCAGTCATGACAGTTTCGTAGAAAATATGAATACATGATGTCTTGGCAGTTAGAAAATGCACATGATCCAATGACATTAAAAGAAAAACCTACACCTACACATTCTAGTAGTCTTTCTGAGTGAGAAGAATACCCTGTTGTACCATATGAATCCTTTGTATCTTTGCTAAAAAATAAAAATTTACTGTCTTCAGCTTTTGTTACTTCAAAGGAATTCCTAACATTCTTACATTCAAAAAGATAATCTCCAGTAGAATTAATTGATTTTATATTATGACTTTCTCTCATTGGAAGAGTTTTTTCAAATTCAATAAATTGTTTTTTAAATTTTTCTATTTTTTTATAACTACCTAAAATATCATTAATGGTTTTATAATATTCCTCTTTTGAGACTTGTTTATTAAAAATTTGATGAGAAGCATTGCGTAAATTAACACACCCAAAACAGTTAATGCAACCACTTGTGTTTGTCAAAAAATGGCAATCTACACAACTAACAACATTTCTGCTATAGGTCACTTTGGATGATTTTTGACAATTAACACATTCATACATTAGTTCTGATCCAACTCCAAAATAACAATCTAAAACTTCTTTAGCAAATCTGATACCTCGAGTATAAAGTGATTCTTCCATTGGACCAGAATTGAAAGCAAAATAACAATTTTTTAATCCACCTGCATAATTTGAATAGGGACTATTTATATTTGGACCATCACCAACAGAAAGAAAAGTTGCTGGTTTAGGGACAATTTTAAGAAGTTCTCCAAGTTGTTTAAAAAATGTTTTTTTAAAATCATATTCTATCGCAAAATCTCGAGCATCCCAATCATCTGAATTGTAATATTCATGGGAAACAACACAGTAGAAAGACTTTGGATTATATGATGAAATAATTGATTCGTCAGTTTTTGCACATTTACGATTATATAAAGACATTTCATTTCTCCACATTGCTCGCATTTTAAAACGACAATCAGGACAAACATTTGGTGGAGGGACTTTCATTTTCTCATAAAATGAAAAATCGTCTGGCTCAATAATGAAGTCTTTATGGCAATTCTGGCAGTTTTTTATTTCACTTTTCATATTTTTTTATCTTTACCAAGTCGAGGCGATAGCGTTGAGTTGGTAATTGATAATTTATTTAATTATTTCAAAACTCTAATTCCGGGCAAGGTTCCTTTGGATAAGAAATCAAGCATTGCTCCGCCACCAGTGGAGACAAAATCTAGTTTGTTTTCAATTTTTAGTTTTGAAATTAAAGCTACGGTATCTCCTCCTCCAATAACACTTTTGGCTTTACTTTTTGAAATAATTTTAAGAACTTCTTCTGTCGCCCCGCCAAAACCATTTTCATATTTACCAAGTGGTCCATTCCATAAAATAAACGCGGATTTATTAATTAAATTTTTGAGAAGTTCAATGGTTTGTGGACCGATATCCACAATATTTTCATCTGGCAATACTTCATTTGATTTAACAAAACGATTTTTAGAATTTTTGGTAACTTCCACATCAATAGGAAGTATTAAATTCTTGGCTTTTAAAAATAAAGGCACTTGGAAATTAGTATTACCAATAAGAGAAAATCCAACTTCATAACCTTTGGCTTTGAAAAAATCATTGGCAATCGCGCCAGCGATAAAGATGTGGTCCGCAGAACGAAGAAATCTCTTAATCAAAGGAATCTTTGTTTCAAATTTTGCTCCACCAAGAATAAATAAAAATGGGTGTGGTACATTAAAAACTTTAGATAAATTTTTTACTTCAGCTAAAAATTGCAAACCGGCATACCCAGGAAGATGCTTGGTAATACCGACAATTGAGGCATGTTCTCTATGAGAAACTGAAAAGGCATCATTTACATAAATTTCCCCATATCGAGACAATGCTCTAGCAAAAGAAGGTGAATTTTTCTTTTCTCCAGTTTCGTGGCGTAAGTTCTCTAGTAGAATTATTTCTCCTTTTTTTAACGAATTAATTCTTTTTTCAGTTTCATCAGAAAAAATTGGTGTTTGAATAAAATCAATTGTTTTAATATATTTTTTAATTCTTTGAGCCACAGGAAGAAGACTATCTTTACCATCTTCTCCTAAATGAGAAATAATAATAACTCTTGCTCCTTTTTTCTTTAAAAATAAAATAGTTGGAATTACTTTTTTAATACGAAAATCATCAAGAACTTTCCCGTTTTTTATGGGAACATTAAAGTCAACTCTTAGAATCACTCTTTTGCCTGATAAATTTTTTAAATCTTTTATTGATTTCATTTTATTTAACTAATCGCATTTAATATTGAACCAAATTTTTTAGAATTAATACTATCACGACCAACTAATAATCCGTCAGCTCCTCCTTCTTGTATAAAAGATTTGGTATTTATAGAATTAACTGAACCTCCATAAAGAATAGGCACACTATGAGCTATTTTAGAATCATAAATATCTGAAACTACTTTTTTTATAAAAATTTTCATTTCTATAAATTCTTCTTTTGTCGCTTCCCGTACAGCACTTGCTCCAATAGCCCATATTGGCTCATACGCAATAATAAGATTTTTCATTTGCGCTCTAGGAATTCCGTCTAGACAATTTTTAATTTGCTCTTCAACAAAAGAAAGATATGCTCCATCTTTATCTCTAATACTTTCTCCTACACAAAGAATCGGTGAGAGTTTAAATTTAAGTAAATTTAATATTTTTTCATTTACAACTTCATTTGTTTCACCTTGCAGACGACATTCTCCATGACCAACAATGACATAACTAACCCCTATGTCAGTAAGCATTTGAGGTGATACTTCTCCGGTATAAGACCCACCCTGTTTTTGGGAAACATTTTGAGCTCCAAGAAAAATCTTTTTATTTTTAAATTTTTGAGAAACAAATAAAAATGGAAATGGCGGGCAAATGACAATTTTAGTATTTCTTATATTTTTTGTAAGAAAAGAGGCTTCTTTAAAAAGAATCTCCGCTTCTTTTTGAGATTGCGGGTTCATTTTCCAGTTAGCAACAATAATTTTACTCATGTTACTATTATACCATAAAATAACCAATTTTGAAAGGTTATTATTCTGACTCCCCCCAGCTATCTATCCCCCATGAACCTGAAGGGCCACTAGAAAAATTAACATCCGCAAGACCATTAATATATGTAATAATTGTATTATTTTCCGCCACTATAGTTTTAGCCGTTGCTTCATTCACTTCGGCATTGTTTGAAAATGAAATGGTTCCTTGTTGGGCATTAAGAATCACTGCGTTTGCATTATTGTCAATAGTAATAGCATTAGCACTACCTCCGCCACAAGATGGACCAATAGGACAGGTGCTTGTGGTAACAAGAAGTATATAACTTCCAGTTTGCCCAGAACCTTCAACCCCATTATTGCCAGAAAGATTTATATTCCCGTCAGCAACAATAACGCCACTATCGGGACCATAAGAGGAACTCAATTTTACTATCGCATTATTAGAAATATTAATATTACCATGAACCCAAATAGTTCCGGTAATTGTAAGAATTGCGTTGCCATCTATTGTAAAATTACCCGTTATTTCTTTTTGGCTAAGAGAATCAATATTATTACTATCTAGTAAATAATTGCCAACATATGGGTCGCCGATTGAAGCCTCTCCTTTCCAATCCAAAATATTTTGGTCTGAAATAGGCATTGTTGTCGCTATTGGATCCGGCTGGCTTGTATCGCAAACTTTATTATTTCCTGTCCCAGTTTGGCAGTAGTTTATGCCACGAATTGTAGAATTATTAACCGTATGAGCTTTTGCATTTCCAGTTGTACCTGTTCCTATTGTCATTCCGCTAATGGTCCCTGTTGAAATTGCTGTGCCAGTAATAGCTGTGTTGTTCTCCCCCGTAATGTTACCATTTGAATAAACATTTCCAATTACTTTAGCATTACCAGTAAGATTAAAACCTCCTATTCCAACCTGTACACCATAATTAAAAGAAACTCCAGTGGTAGTGGTAAGAATTAAATTAACCTTGCGTTGATTTGAATTTACATCTCCTGTAGTTATTATTTGTTTCTGTCCCCCAAAAATGCTATTAAATTCAGTAGGGATAGAAACAAAAGAATTATTCAAAAAAAGAGTTCTACTTTCACCGATGGTACCAACTTCCATATTGTTTTTTATACGATACATCATATCTTCTGCCCCCGATTCAGCAATAAAATAAGATTGTTTTGAATCAAAATTATCACCAGCAATTCTAAATTCACGAACAACCGGAGTGACAATGCCAATTAAAATAGTTAAGCTGATGAACATGAAAAAGAAAACGACAATCATCATCGCAGCTCCTTTATTTCTTTGAATTTTGATTTTATTTTTCATTTTTAATTCGTAATTCTTAATTATTTTCTTCCTACTTTCTACTTATTTCTAATAACTACCCCGCAAAATAACCGTATCATAAAAATTTTCTATTTTAGTCTTGTGCCCTCCAGAGTATTGCAAAGTCATTTTTATTTTTACTGCTTGACTTACTGTTGTAGTAATACGATTGAACACCAAATTTGTCACGGATAAATTATCTCCAAGTAAATTACCTTGCAAGGTATTATCTTTATAAAGATTTAATTCTCCATTTTCATCTATGAACTTAATTATCATGTCAGTTCCCGAATTATCATGACTATTTAAAACTAACATCGTCTGGGTGCTACTGGCATCAACACTCTCGGCTTGACGGATTTCTCGAGAAATACGCTCCATAGATACTACGCCTGACTCAAGCAGTTTACGATTCATATTGGTTGTGTTAAATGAAGACAAAATAACAATAAAAGAATTAATTACTAAAATCGAAAGAGCGGTGAAAATAGCTAAATAAACCATAATTTCAACTATACTGAAACCTTTTTTATTTTGTGTTTTCATTTAATTAAAAAATATTGGCTAAATAAAATGTTATACTTTTTGAATTTATTCCACTAGGAGTTGGCCACTCAACTGTAACATTTACTCTTTTAATTCCCGTATCAAGTGTTCCAGAAACAGCGATATCATCATTACTATCACGATTAACCTCCGAGAAAATAACTTTTCTAGTAAAAATTTCATCTATTTGTGATACTGGAGTTGTACCAAGAGTCCAAATACTTGAAAAAGACAAATAATAATCTGTATTTAAAATTAAACCTGAAATTGTTGTCCAATTAGTATCTCGAATTGATTTAACTGCTTCAACTCCTTCTTCCATAAGCATACTTGCTTGCATTTGTCTTAATGCTTTAGTTGAAAGTTCTATTCCTTTTGAAGTGGCAGACATTAGAGCAAGAGTTGTCGTCGTTATTATTACACAAGCTACTAGTACTTCTATAATAGTAAACCCCGATACCAACTTTTTCTTTTTTTTGAAAATATTTTTCATTTAATTTGAACCTATTACTCCAATTTTACTAATAGTAATAATTTTTTGTTGAGTGGTATCACTTACAAGTTGTATAACAATTGTACCATTATTTGTGGTATCCCCTGTTATCCTAGCAAAGATAATATCACTTCCTCCACCATTTAAAT
>Ga0265292_1002372_pt1 | contig 13189 bp, 11 predicted proteins | sample Munlanlewell296A_FD_189080 | JGI IMG/M metagenome (GOLD analysis project Ga0265292, IMG submission 189080) | Leachate microbial communities from a municipal landfill in Southern Ontario, Canada - Leachate well 296A | ecosystem: Engineered > Solid waste > Landfill > Unclassified | place: Canada...
GTACGAGAAGGATATTCGCGCGAGGATATCGTGCGGAAATTGGAGAGCGTGGGGTTTGAGGTCGTGGTGGCGTCCGGCGGTGTGGGAAGGATCGGCCGCTTCGCCTATGGCATGGCTACCGCTGTGAGCAGGATGTCGCGCGGGATGAACGCAGGTGTCCTCGTGTTTCCCCTCACGTATTCATTAATTGCGCTCGAAAATCTTGTAAGTTATTGCCGCACCCGACCCCTTGCCTTCGAGCATTCCCCCTTCGTGGTCGCCGGAAAACCTCTGTGAATCATCGAAAATATACTATTCTCGTTCTTGGGTGTGTGCCACACATCGGCGGCGTGGAAACGCAATTGGCCATTCGGAAGAACGTCGACGAAATGCAGTATGTCTATACCGGTCTTCTTGAACGGCCGAGGTGAGGATATGATGATTAAACGCGCGTTACGATATCCGCTGCTTGCGCTTCAGAAAATGGGCGCTTTTAGAATGTTGGACCTGCACGTGATGCCCATTCATTATTATTCGTCGCTACCGGAGTTCGAGGATGTACAGAATAATCCGGTCTGGGATAGCCGTCCAAAGAGTATGTACGGGATCGATCTTAATGAGGCGGAGCAGCTCAGATTCCTGCGCGACGAATGTCCGCATTATACGCATGAGTTTGACCGTCCGCTGCAACAGCGCGCAGGAAACAATAAGAATGAATTCTATTTCGATAACCACATGTTCGCGAATACCGATGCGGAAGTCTATTATTGTATGATTCGACATTTCAAGCCGAAGACCATTATCGAGATAGGTGCCGGCCGCTCGACACAGGTATGCGCCGCGGCGGTGAAGAGGAACCATGAACTGCATGGTGTCAACGCATCGGTGCGGGCGATCGAACCATGTCCAAGTGACCTCTTGCGGAATATGCAGGGCGAATCGATAGAGCTCATCGCATGCAAGGTGCAGAAACTTGGGTACGAGTATTTTAATCTTCTGACACGAAACGATATCTTGTTTATCGATTCGTCGCACATCGTGAAGTCGGGTGGCGACGTCAATTATCTGTTCCTGGAAGTGCTTCCGCAGCTCGATCGCGGTGTCGTCGTGCACGTACACGATATACGGCTTCCCTACGAGGTGATGAAATCGACTATTCTGAGCGGTCCTTATTTCAATGAACAATATTTACTCCAAGCGCTTCTGATAAATAACAGGGATTACGAAGTGTTGTGGGGGACGCATTACATGTCGATGAAGCATAAGGACGAAGTCGGGAGTGTATTTCGCAGCTCGAACGGAGGAACGTATAAAGGCTCATCGTTCTGGATACGGCGGAGGGATGCATAAGTCTACGCATATGACCGCGTGCACGGGGCACAATGTGACGCATGACATTGTGTGGCATGTCCTCTTTGATTGGGATGACTCTAGGCGAAGGAATTACCTTATCCTTTCGTCGTTCTGGATTTGTTTTGAATGCAGCCCTGCTGTTGTGGCCATGCAACCTTGTGAATAAACGAAAACACAATCTCCTGTTTCTGAGCTTCGTTCCGGAGATCGGCGGCGCGGAGATCAGCACGCTCTTGTTGCTGGAGAAGATGGACAGGAATATCTGGAACCCAGTGTATGTGATGCCTTCTGAAGGGCCCTTATCAAAGCGTGCAAGGGCGCTGGACGTTCGCGTCGACACGATGCAGTTAGAAAAGATAACACTACCTTTCCCAGGCCGTTACATGGGCACGGTATGGCGTCTGGCGAGGTTTATCAGAAATAACCATATTGACCTCGTCGCCTGCACTGTCGAGATATGTAACCAGTATGGTCTTCCGGCAGCGCGATTGAATCGAATTCCCATCGTATGCCACACAAGAAATATGATTCCTGATTACAGGTCCTTTTGGCGGACGCTTCTCCATTTCCCTGATCTTTTAATAGCAAACTCACGCGCCACTGCTGAAAGCTACAGAGGATATCTGCGGCGGGGTCAGAAGGTTGTTACAATTCACAATGGCGTTGACCTGACTGAGTTTGCACCGATGTCCAATAATAACGGGTTCAGGAAGAGATACGGAATAAACCGCGATGACTATCTCATAGGCGTGATTGCAAGGATAAGCCCTCATAAGCGACAGGATCTCTTTATTACGGCTATGGTTGAGGTCGTCCGGGTATGCCCAAATGCAAAAGCGGTGATTGTTGGAGAGACCTTCATCGACCGCAGCGCTGATTATATGGAGAAGCTGAGACGAATGGTGACTGACTATGGACTGGAGAAACGAATTATATTTACGGGCTTTGTTGAAAACATGCGCGAGTTGTATGCAGCATTGGATATGCTTGTTCTCCCATCAACGGCCGAGCCGTTTGGCCGAGTTCTTATTGAAGCGATGGCAATGGAGCTGCCTATTGTAGCAACAAGGTCGGGTGGTGCAGTAGAAATCGTGGATGATGAAAAAACGGGACGCCTTGTCAATCCAGATGACCCAGTAAAGCTGGCGGACGCTATCAAGACATTATATGGTGCGCCTCTCAGTTGTGCGGTTATGGGAAAAGCGGGTCGAGAACGCGTTGAATTACTGTTTTCGATCGAGAAGAACATCGAAAAAACACAGGCTGCCTATTTATCAGTATTGGGGAATGTCTAATGATAGTGAAAAGGATAGGCGTCTTGTTTAAAGGAAAATATTATAAGTACGCGGCAAGATTGGGAGCGCCATCGAACGCACGCATAGTGCTGGGGGATGTATTTGGTAGAAGATATCGTGAATTCGAAAATCACGCACATCTTCAATGCGCGATGGAATGGCTTTGCCGTGCGCAGGATATAACAATAGATGGTGGCGTTTCAGCCGGATATTCAATACTTCATGGTTGGCAGCCTTCTCACAGGGAAACGACCGGCTATATAATTCCAACATTCTTTGATTATGCTCGATATTCAGGTGATCGGAGTTATTCGGATAGAGCGCTGAGGATGGCTGGTTGGGAATTATCGGTTCAGCTGAAAAATGGAGCTATCCCATATGGTGCCGAAGTTGGAAACCTCGAACCGCTCGTTTTTGATACGGGACAGGTTATCTTTGGTTGGTTGCGCGCATATGAAGAGACAGGCAACGTAGAATACCTTGGTGCAGCCAAGAATGCGGGGAAGTGGCTCTGTTCAGTGATGGATAAGGATGGGTGTTGGCGACAGCATGTATTTAATGGCGTTCCGCATGCGTATAATACGAGGGTTTCGTGGGCGTTGTTGGAGCTGTTTAGGTTATCAGGTGAAAATATGTATAGAGATGCTGCCATTCGCAACATTGAGTGGACACTCGATAATCAGTTGAAAAACGGCTGGTTCCGATATTGTGCATTTTTAGAAAACGAGAACCCCATTACACATACGATCGCATATACGATCAGAGGTATATTAGAGAGTGGCCTTGCCCTTGACTCTAATCAATATATCGCGAGGGCAACGGTTGCCGCTGATGCGCTTCTGAATGAGCAAAAATCAGACGGTTCACTGCGGGGAGTTTATGATTCTGATTGGCAGTCCACCGTACGATGGAGCTGTCTTACGGGTAATGCGCAGATGTCAATAATATGGTTAACACTATATCAATTGACTAAGGAAACAAGGTATCTTGAAGCTGCTCGACTGGCGAATCGTTATCTTAGGGGCATGCAGAATATCAACGCGCGGAATGCAAATATACGTGGCGCAATAAGCGGGTCGTATCCCATATGGGGTGGATATAATCCATTTGCCTACCAGAACTGGATGACAAAATTCTTTGTAGATGCACTCCTTCTTGAGGAAAAGGCAGTAGCATCTCCAAACCATTCGTAAATGAGCATCCCCTTTGACATCGTGTGGTATCTGTCTGGGGAATGGGAGACTGATCATAGGCGATCTATGATCTCGTCCTTTGCCAGAAATATGCCTGAAGGGGGAAAGATTCTCTGTGTCAATCGACCGATCTGTCTTCCACTCGCCCTGTTTAAAGACAGGAAGCGATTGATAAAGAGAATGAATGAGTCTGCGGTCCAGAAGCAGTCGGGGAATCTCTACACTTATACTCCTATCGTATATATCCATGACCAAATTGCAAGTAGGACGCCCATTGTTAGAGTACTACAACGGTGGCGGATGCAATTGCATCTGAGAAGGATAATGAGCGAGCTTGGTTTTGCCTCGAGAGTGAGACTTTCATGGATATACAATCCATGGCAGAAGCATTGCATCGGTTTGGCGGGGGAGGTTGCCTACATATATGAGTGTTATGATGCCTATTCGGAATTCGGCTCCGCGTTGATGGGCAGAGAGGAAATCCGAAAGACTGATGAGGAGATGGCGCGCGGCGCGATGGCGGTATTTGCAACCGCCAAGAAGCTCTATGCCGATAAGGTAAAGCTAAATGAGAATTGCTGGTATATCCCAAATGCGGTGGATAGCAGCGTATGCGAACACACGAGAGCTTCGCAATCAGTGCCGGATGGAATGAAAAGCATTTCAAGGCCGATAGTCGGCTTCGTGGGCCATGTCGATGACTGCTTCATCGATTGCGACCTGCTCGAATATCTTGCCACTTCCAATCCAGCCATATCATTTGTATTCATTGGAGATATCCGTACAAACGCTAGGGCGAGAGCTCTGTGGAGAATGCATAACGTCCGTGCACTCGGCTATAGGAAATATGAAGAGCTTCCCGGGTATCTAGCGCACTTTGATGTGGGTATCATGCCGTTTCGACGAAATAGAATTACAGAGTCACTGTGTCCCTTGAAGTTGTACGAATACATGGCGGCAGGATGTCCGACGGTTTCGACCACCATTCCTGAGGTCGCAGGATGTGGCGACCTAATATCCATAGCAGAGACCCATGAAGGCTTTGATGCGTTGCTGAAGAAGGCAGTCGAAACAGGTAAAGATGCTGTTGGAAAGCGTCTCATCGAAGAAAGCCGACATCACACATGGGATAACAGGACCCCTTCCATGATTACACATATAGGGGTTTGCATAAAAGAGAGTAATCTCATGGTGTCCTGAAGAGTATATGAGAAAAGCGTTACTCGATATTCTAAAATGTACGAGGTGTGGCGGCGATGATATATCGTGCGTCAGCGTCGAGCATGGTGACGTGCATGTGATACACGCGGGTGCGTTTGTATGCTCTTCCTGCGGTCGGGAGTATCGCTGCGATGATGGCATATTGAATATGTTGAAAAATGATGAGCCCGCAACGCGCTATAATTCAGGAGATTCCGTTGGGAAGAATGAAGCAATAAAGCGGGAGATTGAAGCGGGCGCTGAAAAAGAGTTGATTGCTACACGGGCCAATCTAGAACCAAAATGGGTGTTGAGCTCAACAAAAGATTTTGAGCAGGTATTTGCTGACATATCTCTGACAGGAAAAGAACGGGTTCTGGAAATTGGTGCGGGAACCGGATGGGCTACCAGTTTGTTTTCTGAGCGAGGCTGCGAATGCGTAGCTACGGATGTTATCAAAGCTAATAAATTATCTGTGGCTGATTATTGGTATGGTAAAAAGAAGATATATTTCGATAGAGTGCTTACCGACATGGATGCCCCCTGTTTTAAGGGGAGCTCTTTCGACATAATATTTGGAGTCTCAACATTCATGTATTCAAGAGATGTATGTTCTGTGATGAGGGAGCTCTATAGAGTGCTTAAACCGGGGGGCATGCTTTTACTTATTGATGAGCCCGTGGTGCCAATATACAAGAGGGATAAGTCTAAAAGGTGCATGGGTTCAGGAAAAGCCTGCGATATTGTCCAATGGAATCGATATATTAAGGGTGCTGGATTCAAGATAGCGAGGCGTCATATTGCGCATTCGGTTGGCTTGAGATTTGCGCGGCCCGAGCTGATCCTCAATAGGAGAAAATGGTATTATTATGTTGCGGTGATGGGGAATAAATTGGGAATTCAAAATATGTTAGACCTAATAAATCATAGCGCCACAGCTTATGTTCTACAGACATTTGGAGTCGCACCACTGATTGTAATTGCTGTGAAATGACAAGGATAAAGAGCATGCAGTCACGTGATTGTCAGAATAGAGACGCTGAAGAGGGAGCGCATGTATTCTATGCATATGTGAAGTCCCTTGGAATAAATGAGCATACCTTCAATATGGCTAGGTCGATTGGATCGTCCAATATTATTGTCGTGTATGATAAGATGTACGGGAAAAACTGTCCGTATATTGAAGGATTCAGAAAAAGTAAGATCGTATGTGTGGATAAGACCGAGTTGATCGACATAATAAACAGTGATTATAAGAATATTCCAATACTCTTTCAATGCAATGGATTTTCGCATCTGAGGCATGCAAAGCACATTCGCCGACCTTATGATAAAATAATGTTGAGCGTTCATTGTTATTGGGGTGGTCTATGGTATGAGAGGGGAGTTTCACTTCTTACATATCTCTATTACGCGAATACGGTCGATTTATGGCATTTTATGAGTAAGCGGAGCAAAGAGGAGTACTTTTGGTTTCGGCGCGCCCCTTTGAATTCCTGCGTATTGCCCTTGGGTGTTGAGGGGATGTTTATGGAAAGGAAAACAAGGGACGGCGAGAAAAGGGACGTTGCTGGAAACAAAATTGAACATATCAATAGAACGGAAAACATCGTCTATATTGCGCGCTTTGAACCGTGGAAGCGACATGCGTTTTTGTTGAAATCGTTGGCGCCGATTCTGAAAGGTAATGTGCGGCTGTATCTTCTTGGCGATGGATCGATTAGAAATAACATTGAGCATCTTGTTGAGAGGTTAGGCGTCGGCGACAATGTCATTTTTACTGGCAATGTGGACCGATCGACTGTCCATTCGATCCTTGGCAATGCGCGGTTGGCGGTGACTGTGTCTCCGTCGGAGACCTTCGGCTGGTGCCTGTTGGAACCTTACTGCATGGATGTTCCCCTCGTGACGACGAATGTGGGCATTGCGGGAGAAATCGTGCAGGACTATCGCAACGGCTTTGTGCTCCATCCGAAGTGCTCGAAGAAGGAGTTTTGCGAAAAGGTTGTTCTTGCGCTTAAGCTGTTCGACAAGGTGGACAATTCACCCGCCAAGCAACTCTATACGTGGGATAATTTCGGCCGGAACATGGCCCGATGCTATGAGTCCCTCATGTCGATGCCACAACCATAAAGCGTCGGTAATGATCCTCGAAAAACCTCTCGTGACATTCCGCGACTTGCCTGCCCTGAGCGACGAGCAGAGCGAGGAGTCGAAGGGATCGCGGACACCGGGATCCCGCCTGCCTGCGCTGCCTGCCGGCAGGCAGGCAGCGCAGGCGGTCGAGCCGCGGGATAATGTGTAGGCGGGATGATAAGGAGCGACAAACCGTTACGGTTATGAGTTCTTAGAGGTCCCCATATGTGCGGAATATGCGGTTACACCTTGTCGTTGGGAAGTGACGAGGACCGCCGCGTCATTGAGAGTATGAAGGAATACCTGCGCCATCGCGGTCCGGATGGCGAGGGGAGCTTCTTTTCAGCGGAGTGCGTGCTGGGACATCGGCGCCTGTCCATCATCGATATCGAATCCGGACGTCAGCCCATGGCCAATGAGGACGGGTCAGTGCAGGTTGTCTTCAACGGGGAGATATACAACTACAAGGCGTTGTGGAAAGAACTCGAAGGCGTCGGACACCGATTTGCGAGCGATCATTCGGACACAGAGGTGATCGTCCACGGGTATGAGGAATGGGGCACGACCTTATTCGAGAGATTGAACGGCATCTTCGCTATTGCTCTGTGGGACGCGCGGAAAAGAACGCTTGTGCTCGCGCGGGATCATCTTGGCGTGAAGCCGCTGTACTATGCATGCCACCAGTCGAATGTGGTGTTTGCCTCGGAACCGAAGGCGATTCTCTGCCATCCGGCGATCAAGCCCGCGTTTAATCCCGCTCAGGTTGCCAATTATTTCTTTTTTCGCGCGCCGATCGGTCCCGACACCCTCTTCAAGGGCATCCAGAAGCTCGCTGCGGGTTCATTTGCCGTGTGGCATGCGGACGAAGGCGTTCTCAGGGTGACCGCATATTGGCGACCGCATGTGTCTCCCGAGCGCATGCACGACGAGTGCGAGGCGGTCAATGCCGTCATGGCGCAGATAGTCCATTCGGTCGGTGCGCAACTCATGAGCGATGTGCCGCTGGGAATATTTTTAAGCGGAGGTGTCGATTCGAGCCTCGTGGCGGTCGCGGCCAACGCCCACGAAGCGAAATGGGACGGTTTTGTGGTTTCCACGGGGGGTGAGGATGACGAGACGGCGCGTTCGCAGGAGGTCGCCGATCGTTTGGGGGTGTGTAACAACGTTCTTGCGGTGGGGGGCGATGCGTTTCTCGAGAATTTCGAACGGTGGGCGTACTATAACGACGATCCGGTGGCGGATCCCAGCGCCCTCGCCCTCTTGTTGATCTCGAAATATGCGCGTGAGTCCGGCAAAAAGGTGATGCTGGCGGGCGAGGGGGGCGATGAACTGTTTGGGGGATACAATTCGTATCGGCGCTTTCTCTTCTACGACCGGATTCGAAAGTACCCGCTCCTGTCGCATGCGTGCGCAACCTGCCTCAAGATATCCGGTCGAGGCAATTACCGGGAAGACGATTATATGCGGCTTCGAAAGGGCGCGTGGATGTTTCCCGGCACGGCCCATGCCTGCGGCTTCGCTACGCTGAGCCGCGTGGTGCATGCGGACCTTAAGCCTCTCGAAGCTATTGTTTCCGTATGCCGACACCACGGTAGCGATGAGGGTTCCGCGCTCGATAGGGCGTGCATCTTCGACCAGCGCGTGCGGCTCGCCAACGACCTCCTGCCCCGCACGGATCGCGCGTCCATGGCGGTGGGGCTCGAAGCGCGGGTCCCCCTCCTCGATCACCGCCTCGTCACCATGGCCAACGGTATCGCACCCCACGCGAAGATTGCAAATGGGTGCCTCAAATCGATCTTGAAGAAGGCGCTTTCGGCGCATTTGCCGCGGCGCATGGTGTACCGCAGAAAAATCGGTTTCGATATGCCCCTTGAACAATGGCTCCGGCGCGATCTTGCCGGGCAGATAAACGCGTATCTGCGGGGCCGCGCAATCGCATGTCTCAATTATGAGGCGCTTGCGAAAATGGCGACCGATTTTCTGGACGGGGCGAACGATGTCCATGCGGGATTTATCTGGGCGTATCTCCTTTTGGAAAAGTGGCACGAGATGTGGTGCGGCTCCCGCCAGCCTTCGCCTCGTGGCGTGATGACGTGATGCCTATGGATCGCGAGAGACTCTACGGCTATCTTCCCATAGTTCTCCAGAATGTAGCGTGTTCTCTGGAAGGTTGGAGAATTAACAGGGAAAGGTACGACGCCGATTTTGACGAATGTCTCAGTGCGGCGTGTGCACGTGCGTTGTTGTCGTCTGATGAGGTGTGCGCATATCGAGATGCACGCCTCAGGGCGTTTCTCCAGTGGAGCGTGGATACGGTTCCCTATTACGAGAAACTATTTAGGAAATTGGGTGCGCACCCCATGGAGTTCACTTCGTTGGACGATCTCAATAGGCTTCCGGTGCTTACGAAACGGCAGGTTCAGGATAACCCCGCCGAGTTCGTATCGAAAGGCGTTCGGAGGCATGAGAGGGTAATCGCGCATACCAGCGGATCGACGGGCGGCGGCTTACGTTTCGCGACGACGAAGGCGGCAATTCAGGAACAATTTGCGGTGTCATGGCGCTACCTCGGATGGTACGGATTTACGCGCGATCGATGGCGCGCCTATTTCGGCGGACGGTCGATCGTGCCGGCGCGCCAAATGCGCCCGCCGTTCTGGCGATACAATGTGCCGGGGAAACAGATATTATTCAGCGGCTATCACCTGTCCGAACAAAATCTGCCATATTATGTCGAAACGCTCAATGAGCGCAGACCTTCATGGCTTATAGGTTATCCTTCTTCGATTGCGGCGCTTGCCGAGTATCTTCTCGGCACAAATGCATCGCTTGCGTACGCCCTCAAGGGCATCGCGCTCTGCTCGGAGAACCTGATGCCCCGGCACGCGGACGCCATCGAGCGGGCGTTCGGCATCCGGCCAGTGCAGGATTACGGTCAGGCGGAAGCGGTGGCGAACATGTCGCAGTGTCTCCACGGAAATCTCCATGTGGACGAGGATTTTGCGGCCGTCGAGTTCATTCCTGTCGACGCCGACGGCACGACCTGCCGAGTGATCGGCACCAATGTGTCGAACCTCGCCACACCGCTCATACGCTACGATACGGGCGATCTCGTGACAGTGAGCGGCGCGCGGTGCGGCTGCGGCAGGCCTGGCCGCGTCGTCGATGCCATCGATGGAAGAGGCGAAGACTGCGTGGTATTGAGGAATGGAACGAAAATTGGAAGGATGGATCATGTGTTCAAGGACCTCGTGAACGTTCGCGAGGCGCAGCTTTACCAAAAGACGCGCGGCGCGATCGAGGTGCGCGTGGTGAAAGGCCCGCGCTACGGCGCGGGGGACGAGGCGCGGCTGATGTCCGAGATGCGAAAAAGGGTGGGTGAGGAGACGGACATTCGCGTCGTTTACGTGGACCGTATTGCGCGCACCTCGCGCGGAAAGCTGCGCTTCGTGATATCGGACATACCACGTGGGTAATTGAAACTGATACTCTGATCATCTGAGATTCTCAATCTGATGCTCTGATAATCTTCACACATGAACAATAACCTTCGTTACCTCTCCCGCATATTGAACGCCTACATATTCAACCGGCACGATTCCAACCTCTCTTTCTGGCACACGCCGCTGTCTGCGAATGCCTTGGGCAGCGATGATCTGCAGGGCGTCCGGCGCTATCCGATGAATTTCGCGGCAAAGACGGCGTACGAGGGGCCGCGCGACGCGGACGGCGTCATCATGCTCAATTATTACGGCGACATCGGCGTGCAGTACAATCCCAACGCGATAGCGCAGCAGGCCCTGGGGTTCTACGACCTCTATCTCGATGCGGGCAGGAGCGAGGACCGCGAGGCTTTTCTCACCCAGGCCAACTATTTCCTGAAGCACGGCAGGACGGTGCGCGATGGCGTGCTGCTGTGGGAATACACCTTTCCATTTGAGATGCGCAACCGGCTACAGGCCCCCTGGCGATCCGCGCTGGCCCAGGGCCAGGCGATCTCGGTGCTGATCCGCGCTTATCAGCTGACTCGGGATGGACGCTATGCCGACGCGGCGCACAGCGGCTATAACTCCTTTCGGTATCCCGTGGGGAAGCACGAGGGCGGTGTCGTGCTGGAGCAGGACGGATACCAGTGGCTGGAGGAGTACATCGTCGAGCCGGCAAACCACGTGCTCAACGGTTTTGTCTGGGCGCTCTGGGGGGTTCGGGACTACGCCGTCGCCTTCAACGACCCGCATGCGCGGGCCCTCTGGGAGTCCTGCCAGCGGACGCTGCAGACGCATCTGCCCCGGTACGATCTGGGGTTCTGGACCGCCTACGACTGGCCCCACGGTTCCGATGCATCCTTGCCCGTCATGCCTGCGAGCATCTACTATCAGAAACTGCATGCCGTGCAGATGGAGGCCTGCTACAATCTGACAGGCGACCCGATCTTCAGAGAATATGGAAAACTGTGGAATGGTTACCTCAATTCATGCTGGAAGACGGCCGTATCGCAAACCTGGAAAATATATTTCAAGCTCAGGTATTTCTAGATGACTCGAAGAGTTCTCTTCATTTATCCAGCCTACTCTTATCCGCGAAAAAACCAACCGCTGGGGTTGGCATATTTGGCTGCCATTGTGCGCGAGCATGGTTACGAGCCGCGCATCCTGGATCTCAATGTTGAGCATTATTCAGACAAAGAGTTAGGCGATTATATAAAAGACTTCAAGCCCGCCTGTATTGGAATATCCTTCATGACCAACCAGCATGGCGAGGCCGTGCGTTTGGCGAGCCTGATGAAGTCCTGCGATCACAATGTGCCGGTCATCGTCGGCGGTCCGCATGTTTCGGCGATTCCGGAGGAGGTGCTGAGCGAGTGCGCAGATGTCGATTTCGCGGTGATCGGGGAGGGCGAGGAGACGTTCTCCGCGCTGCTCGATGCGATCTTGAGCGGGTGCACACGCTTCGATGCCATCGATGGCCTCTGCTACCGCGACAGCGGTCGGATCGTATGCACGCAGCAACGCCGCCTGATCGAGCAGATCGATGCGCTGCCCTTTCCGGCCTATGACCTGCTGAAGCTGGACCGCTATTCTGTCCACTCGATCACTGAGGGCAAGGCCTTTGCCATCCTCTCCAGCCGCGGCTGTCCGAATCAGTGCATCTTCTGCGATTCGCATACGATATTCGGCAGAACCTTCCGCGGCCGGAGCGCTGCCAATATTTTTTCCGAACTTGAATATCTGCATCGCACCTACGGTATGACTTCCTTCGACTTCGTGGACGACATGATCACGCTGAAAAGGGATCGCGTGGTGGAGTTGTGCCGGCTGATCGGGGAGTCGGGTATCGCGTTCACATGGATGGCGAATGCGCGGGTGAATACGCTTGATCGCGAGATGCTTGCGGCCATGAAGAAGAGCGGGTGCGTACGGATCGATGTCGGCGTCGAATCCGGCGATCCGCGCGTGCGCGCGCGCGCAAAAAAAGGTATCACGGATCAGCAGATCATCAATGCCCATCAAATGGCGCGGGAGGCAGGAATTCAGGTGGGCACCTTCGCGATGGTAGGTAATCTTGGCGAATCGATGGATTCTGTAAGGATGACCGCCGATCTTCTGAAGGACATCTCAGACGATGTGATGGTCTCCATCGCGTGTCCGTTCCCCGGGACGGAGCTGTACCGCATCGCGCGCGATCAGGGCTATCTGCGGGTGACCGATTGGTCGAGATATGTCACGTCGCCCACGTATCTCGACGGCTATGAACCGGTCATGGTGACCGATGAGATGAATCAGCATCAGATTGTCGATGCCTATTATTACCTTCATGCGCGCTTCGCGAAACAAAAGTTCCGAGCGCGGTATGGAAAGCGCTTTTTCCTGAATCCGACGTTTCTGAAACAGGTCGTCAGCGGCGGAGGGATGCGCGGCTTCACGCGCCGGGGAGCGATGTTGTTCAGGCTCGTGAAATCGAGAATGGTTGTCTGAAGGATGGTTCTCTGGGGGAGGGCGTCTATGAAGATTCATCTCATCTGCCAATATTATC
>Ga0265292_1002374_pt1 | contig 13181 bp, 13 predicted proteins | sample Munlanlewell296A_FD_189080 | JGI IMG/M metagenome (GOLD analysis project Ga0265292, IMG submission 189080) | Leachate microbial communities from a municipal landfill in Southern Ontario, Canada - Leachate well 296A | ecosystem: Engineered > Solid waste > Landfill > Unclassified | place: Canada...
TCGCCCTCCCGGAGACGACGCGCGCGGGACGCCTCGCGGGGGTTGGCGAGAAGTGGCTGTACGTGAAGGGCGCCCCGGAACGGATCCTCGCCACCTGCTCGACGCAGCTCGTGAACGGCGACGTGATGCCCCTCACGGACTACGACCGGAAGCAGTACGTCTTCCGGAACCAAGAGATGGCGACCCGAGCCCTGCGGGTCCTGGCCCTCGCTCGGCGCTCGTTCCCCGCGGACCTGCCGTCGCTCGAGGAGGGCGCGATGGAGCAGGACCTCACGCTCCTCGGCCTCGTGGGGATGATGGATGCGCCTCGGCAGGAGGCGACCCGGGCCGTCGAGGAGTGCAAGAAGGCGGGGATCCGCGTCGTCATGATCACGGGAGACCACAAGCTCACCGCGATGGCCGTCGCGCGGGAGATGGGGATCCTCACGGAGGGGGAGCTCGCCCTCACGGGCGAGGAACTCGAGAAGATCTCGGACGAGGACCTCATACGCGACGTCGAGCGGATCAAGGTGTACGCCCGCGTCGCCCCGGAGCACAAGGTCCGGATCGTCGGCGCGTGGAGGAAGAAGGGCCACGTCGTCGCGATGACGGGCGACGGGGTGAATGACGCGCCCGCCCTCAAGAGGTCCGACCTTGGGGTCGCGATGGGCATCACGGGCACGGATGTCGCGAAGGAGAGCGCGGACATGGTCCTGCTCGACGACAACTTCGCGTCCATCGTCGCAGCGGTGGAGGAGGGCCGCGGGATTTACGACAACATGCGGAAGTTCGTGCGGTACATGCTGAGCACGAACTCCGGCGAGGTCCTCACGATCTTCATGGCCACCCTGCTCGCCCTGCCCCTCCCTCTCCTGCCGCTCCAGATTCTCTGGATCAACCTGATTACGGACGGCTTCCCCGCCCTCGCGCTGACCGTCGAGCCGAAGGAGAGGGGGCTGATGGAACGGAAGCCGAGGGATCCGAAGGCGGGCATCCTGAGCGGAGGCATCGGCTTCCACATCGTGTGGGTCGGGACTCTCATGATGATCGGATCCCTCGCGATGTTCACATGGGCGCTCACGAACCGACCGGCCACGCCGGACCACGACGAGGCGCGCACCCTCGTGTTCTACGTCCTCACGATGTTCCAAGTCTTCCACGTCCTCGCGATCCGGGTCGAGCGGAAGTCGGTCTTCACGGAGGGCTTCTTCCGGAACCGGCACTTAATCGGGGCGGTCACGCTGACGGTCGCCATGCAGCTCATCGTGATCTATGCCGCGCCGTTCCAAGCGGCCTTCAAGACGTACGCCCTCCCGTGGGAGGAGCTCGCCGTCGCCACCTTGGTCGGGAGCTCCGTGTTCTTCGCGGTGGAAGTCGAGAAGTGGGTCCGGAGGCGGCGCGAGCGTGATCGTCGTTGACGGGTCCCATGGGGAAGGCGGCGGCCAGCTGCTCCGGATGGCCGTGGCCTTATCGGCTCTCCGCGGCGTCTCCGTGACCGTCTCGAACATCCGAGCCGGTCGCCCGAACCCGGGCCTCGCTCCGCAGCACGTGACCGCGGTCCGCGCGGTCGCCGAGCTCTGTTCCGCCGACGTGGAGGGCCTCGAGGCCGGGGCGTCCCAGATCGTCTTCCGTCCGGGGACCATCGTCGGGGGAAAGCACGCGTTCGACGTGGGGACCGCGGGGAGCGTGACATTGATCCTTCAGGCATGCCTCCCGGTGGCGTTCGCCGCGCCGAGCGGCGTGCAGCTGAGCCTGACCGGCGGGACGGACGTCCGGTGGTCTCCGCCCCTCGACTACTTCGCCCGCGTCTTCCTCCCCTGGATCCGCCGCCTCGGCGGCACCGCGGACGTGGTCCTCCACCGGCGCGGGTACTACCCACGGGGCGGCGGGAGCGTGGAAATCGTGACGCAGCCGGTGGCGTCCTGGTCCACGCTGCAGCTCCTGGACCCGGGGGCCGTGCGGAGGATCCGCGGCATCGCGCACGCCGCGAACCTCCCCGAAGACATCCCGAAGCGGATCAAGCATGCCGCCCTCCGGCGCCTGCACGGGCAGGAGGACGTGAAAATCGAGGACCGCATGTACGTGGGCGAGGAGGCCGTGGGCCAAGGCGGCGCCCTCGTGCTCTGGGCGGAGACCGAACACTCCGTCCTCGGGGCGAGTAGCCTGGCCGAACGGGGCAAATCGTCCGATCGGGTGGGGGAGGAAGCGGCCGCCGCGCTCGCGGACGAGATCGCCTCCGGGGCGGCGGCGGACGTCCATACGGCCGATCAGATTCTCCCGTACCTGGCCCTCGCCGACGGTCCCTCGTCCTTCACGGTGCGGGAGGTCAGCGGGCACCTTCGCTCGATGGCCTGGCTCATCACGCATCTCCTCGAAAGACAAGTGGAGTTCCAGAGCATCGGTTCCCTTTGGCGGGTGAAGGTGGAGGGGCCTCGCACCTAGCCGTACATGCTCGGGCGGGCGGGCTCGGTGCCGGGCTTCTTCGCCGCCTCGGCCTGGTGGTGGATCAACTTGAGCTGCATCTCGATGCGCTCGGCCTCCTCGTAAAGGGGCTTCGCGTCGAGATCCGTCCGGAGCAGAAGCTTGTCGATGACCTCGATGGCCCGGGCCGCTGCGCGGGCGTCGGGATAGTCGGGATGGGCTTCGCTCAGGAGTGTGATCACATCGAAGTCGCGCCTTCGACCTTCGTTGAGGAGCACGCCCGCCACGCCCGTGATGACGCCCTCCTCGAAGGGCGTCACCTTGTGCCGACGAAGGAGGTCCATGGCCTTGTCCGTCGAGCCGATCCCGTAGACCTCGACCTGGCGGTCCTCCACGTCGTCCTCACGGGAATCCACGATGAGGCCTTCGGGGCACACGAGGAGGTTGCACCGGGCGTCCTGGGCCCAATCCAGGACCGTGGAGGCGATGGCCTTGATCAGGTTCGGCGGCGGCTGAAACTCGGAGATGAACACGACGACCTGGTCGGAGCCTTCGCGCTTCGGGCCCGCGTAGATGCGCACAGGGTTCATGGGCTGCCCATCGCGGACGAGGGCGACCGTCGGGAAGTAAACGGAGTCCATGATCCCGATCTGGGTGAGGTTCAGGGCGTTGATGAGGTAGTTCGCGACGATGGAGCTCACGAGCCCGACGGACGGGAAGCCGTCGATCACCGTGGCCCCTCGAAGGTCCATCCTCTTCAGCTCGTAGATCTGGATTCCTTCCATGAGCGGCGGCCCATCGAGGGTGGGTTACTTAAAGATACCCGCCTCATATCTCAGGGTTGAGAACACGTCACTTGGGCGGCAGGATTTCCCACGTGTTTTCCCATTGCACGCCACCGCGGCGGAGCATGACACCGACGGAGCAGTACTTCTCCGTCGAGAGCTCGATGGCCCGCTTCACGGCCGATTCCTTGACGCCTTCGCCATACACCCGGTAGTGGAGATGGACCTTCGTGAGGACTTTGGGGTGCTCCTTCGCTCGCTCCGCGTCCGCGTCGATTTCCAGACGCGTGAAGGGCACGCGCTGCTTGTTCAGGATCCACACGATGTCCGAGGCCGTGCACCCCATCGCCGCGAGGAGTGTCGTCTGCATGGGCGAGGGTGCTTCGTGGGGCTCGCCCCTCTCAGGCGCATGCATCGTGATCGCCGGAGAACCCTCGACCTGAGCCTTGAACTTCATGTCTCGGATCTGGGAGAGATGGGCCTTCATGTCGTCGCCTCGCTCGCCGGACGGGACCGAGCTACAAGAATCTTCGGTACTGACGGACCGCAAGGTTGTTATTCGCTGCGGCCCTTGATGCCGCCATGCGTCCGCGGGTCATCATCAACGCCGCGATGAGCGTCGATGGGAAGATCGCTCTTGCCGACGGCCGTGGGGTCCGCATCAGCAACGAGGAGGACCTGCGGCGCGTGCACCATCTGCGCGCGGCGGCGGACGCCGTCCTCGTGGGCGTGGGCACGATCCTGAAGGACGACCCCAAGCTCACGGTGAAGCCGGAGTACGCGAAGGGCCGCAACCCGCTCCGAGTCGTGCTGGACTCCGATGGCAAGACGCCCTTCGGTGCGAGCGTACTCGACGGCTCCGCGCCGACCCTGATCGCCACCACGGCGGACTGCGGCAAGACCTTCCCTCGCGCCGAGGTGTTCCGGGGTGGGAAGGACGAGGTGGATTTGCGCGGCCTCTTGGACCATCTGGAGAAGCGTGGCGTGACGAGCGTCCTCGTGGAGGGCGGGAGCGCGACGATCTGGTCCTTCCTCCGCCACCGTCTCGCGGACGAACTCAAGGTCTTCGTCGGGAGCGCGGTCCTCGGTGGACAGTCCGCTCCCACGCTCGCGGGCGGTGAAGGAGCCCGCTCCCTGGAGGACGCGGTGCGACTGCGCCTCGAGAAGGCGGAGCCTCTCGGGGACGGCATGCTCTTGGAGTACACGGTGGTCCGGTGAGGCTCCTCTGCGACCACATGCTCGGCTCCCTCGCTCGATGGCTGCGGTTCATGGGCTATGACACCGCGTATCCGACGGCCATGGCGGACAACGACCTCATCGCGAAAGCCCGGGCGGAGGACCGGATCCTCCTGACGCGGGACAAGGAGCTCGCGGCCCGCTGTGCGGGCGCCGTGGCGATTCGGAGCGACGTCCTCGAGGAGCAGATCCGCGAGGTCGCGGCCGTCCTGCCCCTGCGCCTCGTGAATCCCCTCTCCCGGTGCTCCCTCTGCAACGTGGTGATCGAGGCGGTTTCTCCGGAGGAAGTGCGGGACATTGTCCCCGAAGGCGTGCGCTCTCGGCACCAGGAATTCTGGCGCTGCCCGAGTTGCGGACGCGTGTACTGGCAAGGAAGTCACTGGGACAAGATGGTCGAGCGGCTGAACAGCCTCCGCCTGCCCGCCCCGTGAGGATCGGCGGATCACCGCGCGCTCACCCGGGCGCCTTCGGCCGGCCGCCGAGGCGCGCCCCGGCGAACCCCGCCACCATCAGGACAATCCCGATCACCACGAGGCTCTCGCCCACGAGCGTCCTGCCAAGCAGGTACGCCACGATGCCGATAACAAGGGCGAGAATTCCCAGGATGAACGCCATCCCCGCGTAGACGTACCGATCGCGACGGCTGCCGGGCACGTCTTCGGGAGAGGCCGGCGCGGGTTTAGCCGTTCCCTCGGACCCGCTCCAACGCAAACGATAATAAGCGAGGGCGGAAATCGGGTGAGGGTCCAACGGATGGAAGGCAGCCTCGTCCTCGAGGACGGTACGATCATCCGGGGGCCGTTTTTCGGTTCCGAGCGGAAGGTGTTCGGCGAGCTCGTCTTCAACACGAACATGACGGGTTACACGGAGGCCCTCACGGACCCGTCGTACCGCGGCCAGATTCTGATGATGACGTACCCCCTCATCGGGAACTACGGCGTGGACCTGTCCTCCATGGAATCCGAGGAGATCCAGCCCACGGGCTTCGTCGTGAAGGAGGCCTGCGCGGTCCCCAGCCATCCGAAGAGCGCGATGGACATTTCCCGCTTCCTGCAGCAGTACCATACGCCCGCTTTGCAGGGCGCGGACACGCGCATGCTCACGATCCGCATCCGGTCTCGCGGCACGATGAAGGCCGCGCTGGTCCCCCACGGGGAGGACCTCGGAGACGCCGCGAAGACCGTGCGTAGGATGCCCCATCCGGACACCCGCAACCTGGTCGGCGAGGTCAGCTGCCGCAAGCCGATCCGGTATCCGGGGGACCGCAGGCGCACGATCGTGGTCGTCGACTGCGGGGTGAAGCGGAACATCCTGCGGGAGGCCCAGCGCTATGCGAACGTGGTCCGCGTCCCCTACGATGCGAGCGCGGACGACATCCTGGCCTACAAGCCGAACGGCGTGATCCTCTCGAACGGGCCGGGAGACCCGGCCCATCCCGCCCTCCGCGGGACCACGGTCCGCGCGGCGCGCGAGCTGGCGGGGCGCGTTCCCCTCCTCGGGATCTGCCTGGGCCACCAGATCCTCGCCCTCGCCTTCGGCGGGAGGACCTTCAAGCTCAAGTTCGGGCACCGGGGCGGCAACCAGCCCGTGAAGGACCTGCGCACAGGCCGGGTGCACATCACATCCCAGAACCACGGGTTCGCGGTCGATGCGGACTCCCTCGAGGCCTCCGAGTTCGAGGTCACCCACATGAACCTGAACGACCGCACGGTGGAGGGCCTCGTCCACCGAGAGCTCCCGATCTTCTCCGTCCAGTACCATCCCGAGGCCCATCCGGGCCCGTGGGACAACGAGTACATCTTCTCCGACTTCGTGGCGCGGCTCAAGGCGTCGGGGAGAGGAGGTGGGCGGCGTTCCCCGGCGCGGCGACCTTGAGACCGTGATGGTCATCGGCTCGGGACCGATCGTCATTGGCCAGGCCGCGGAGTTCGACTACTCGGGTTCGCAGGCGTGCCGCTCCCTGCGGGCGGAAGGCCTCCGCGTCGTCCTGGTGAACAGCAACCCCGCGACGATCCAGACGGACCCCGAGATGGCCGACGCGGTCTACGTCGAGCCGCTCACCGCCGAGTTCCTGGAGAAGGTCATCGCCAAGGAACGACCGCAAGGGATCCTCAGCGGCATGGGCGGGCAGACGGGGCTCAACCTCTCGAGCGAGCTCGCGGAGCGCGGGATCCTGAAGAAGTACGGCGTCGAGCTCCTGGGGACGAAGCTCGAGGCGATCCAGGCGGGGGAGGATCGGGAAAAGTTCGCGTCCCTCATGCGGTCCATCGGCGAGCCCGTGCCGCGAAGCCGCGCCGTGTCCGATATCGCCGGCGCGAATGCCTTTGTTCAGGAGATGGGGTTCCCGATCATCGTCCGGGCTGCCTACACCCTCGGCGGGAGCGGCAGCGGCGTGGCCCACGACGCCGAAGAGCTCGAGCACATCGTGGGCCTCGGGCTCGCCTACTCCCGGATCAAGCAGGTGCTCGTGGAGGAATCGGTCCTCGGCTGGAAAGAGTTCGAATACGAGGTCATGCGCGATGGGGCGGACACCTGCATCACGATCTGCAACATGGAGAACCTCGACCCGATGGGCATCCACACGGGCGAGTCCATCGTCGTGGCGCCGGCCCAGACCCTGAGCGACCAGGATCACCAGACCCTCCGTTCCGCGGCCCTGAAGATCATCCGGGCCCTCGGGATCGAGGGCGGCTGCAACATCCAGTTCGCGGTCCACCCGGAGACCGGCGAGTACCGCGTCATCGAGGTGAATCCGCGCGTCTCCCGCTCCTCCGCGCTGGCCTCGAAGGCCACCGGCTATCCCATCGCCCGCATCGCGGCCAAGATCGCGATCGGGATGACGCTGGACGAGATCCCGAACCCCGTCACGGGGAAGACCCTCGCCTCCTTCGAGCCCACCCTCGACTATGTCGTGACGAAGATCCCCCGGTGGCCCTTTGATAAGTTCCGCACCGTGGATCGGCGCCTCGGCACCTCCATGAAGAGCACGGGGGAGGTCATGGCCATCGGCCGGACGTTTGAGGAATCCCTCCTCAAAGCGGTCCGGTCCCTCGAGATCGGCAAGGTGGGGCTAGAACCGGACCCGTGGACCGACGCCGAGCTGGAGGAAGACCTCCGCACGCCCACGGACCGAAGGCTCTTCGCGATCGCGGAGGCCCTGCGACGGGGAATGACCGTCCGTGAGGTCGCGAGTCTCACCGCGTGGGATCCGTTCTTCCTCGAGAAGATCCGGGGCCTCGTGGCCCTGGAGACCCGCCTGGGGAGCGCGCGTCCGACGAAGGCGCTCCTCGCCGAGGCGAAGCGCAGGGGGTTCTCGGATGCCGATCTCACGCGCCTCACGCGCATCCCCGAGGAGGAGCTCCGCGGCTCCCGTCCGCGGGTTTCCTACAAGATGGTCGATACGTGTGGGGGTGAGTTCGAGGCCGAGACCCCCTACTTCTACTCGACCGTGGAGACCGACACGGAGACGCGACCTTTGGAGGGTCGAAGAGTCCTCATCGTCGGGAGCGGGCCCATCCGCATCGGTCAGGGCGTGGAGTTCGACTACTGTTGCGTCCAAGGCATCTTCGCCCTGCGCGAAGAAGGTGCCGTTGCCATCATCGTGAACAACAACCCGGAAACCGTCTCCACGGACTTCGACATCTCCAACCGCTTGTACTTCGAGCCGCTGCTCCTGGAGGACGTCCTGAACATCATCGAGGAAGAGAAGCCCGATGGCGTCATCGTGCAGTTCGGCGGTCAGACCTCGATCAACCTCGCGGTGCCTCTGGCGAGGGCGCTCGCCCGTCGCAGGTCGCGGACGAGGATCCTTGGCACGCCCCCGGAGTTCATCGACCTCGCAGAAGACCGCCGCAAGTTCGCGGCCCTCATGCGCCGCATGCGGATCCCGCAGCCCCCTGGGGCGTCCGGCTACAGCTTCGAGGAGGTGCGTGAGGCCGCGGCCCGGATCGGCTACCCCGTCCTCGTGCGACCGTCCTACGTCCTGGGCGGACGCGGCATGGAGATCGTCCACAGCGAGGAGGACCTCAAGGGCTTCATGGAGACGGCGACGCGCGTGAGCCAGGACCATCCGGTGCTCGTGGACAAGTATCTGGACCACGCGACGGAGATCGACGTGGATGTCGTGGCCGACGGTCGCGACGTGTTCATCGGAGGCATCCAGGAACATATCGAGGAGGCGGGTATCCACTCCGGGGACGCGGCGTGCGTCCTCCCCTCCCAGACCTTGTCCGCCGATGTGCTGCGGCAGGTCCGGTCGGTCACGCGGCGAATCGCCAAGGCGCTCCACGTCGTCGGCTTGATGAATCTCCAGCTCGCCGTGAAGGACGGGACCGTGTACGTCCTCGAGGCGAACCCCCGGGCGAGTCGCACCGTGCCCTACGTGTCCAAGGCCATCGGCATCTCCCTCGCCAAGGTGGCCACGAAGGTGATGCTCGGCCGTTCCCTGCGGGATCTGGGCCTCCTGCGGGAACCCCGCGTGGACCACGTGGCGGTGAAGGCACCCGTCTTCCCTTTCCAGCGTCTCCCCGGCGTGGACACAGTGCTCGGGCCGGAGATGAAGAGCACGGGCGAGGTCATGGGCATCGACCGTACCCTGGGGCGAGCCTACTACAAGGCCATGGTCGCGGCAGGGAACCCGCTGCCGCAGGAGGGCGCGGTCTACATCACGGTCCGGGACGAGGACAAGCCCGCGATCGTTCCCGTCGCAGAGCGGCTCACGAAACTCGGGTTGAGGATCTACGCGACGCGGGGGACCGCCCAGTATCTGCGGGAGCACGAGGTCGACGTGACGACGGTGTACCGGATCAGCGAGAACCAGTCGCCGGATGCTCTGGGCCTGATGCGCCGCGGGGAGATCCGTCTCGTGATCAACACGCCCACGAACTCCACGGGTTCCCGGCGGGACGGATACATGATGCGCCGCCTCGCGGTGGACCTCAACATCCCTTTCATCCCCACCGTCCAGGCCGCGCTCGCGGCGGCCCAGGCCATCGAGGAGGCGAAGGCGGGGGATCTGGACGTCCGCTCCCTGCAGTCCTACGCGTCGACCCTCCGACCTCCTGCCGCAAAGCTTTAGCGGCTCCGGACGAATGGGTCGCGCTGTGCGAGCGGCCCGTTTTCTCGGCCCCGTCCTGTTCGTCGGCGGCGTGGCCGCGCTCGCGGTCGCGTTCCTCCAGGACCAGGCCACCCTGAACCTGTTCCTCGTCTTCCCCGTCATCACCGCGTCGGGCCCATGGGCCTTCCTGGGCGTCCTGCTGGTCGCGGCGGGCTTCGCATCGTTCCTGTTCTCGTGGCCTTTGCGGGAGGAGACGCTGCCGGAGCCTCCCCAGGCGCCCGCGGCGACGGTCCCCCCCGGCGTATCGCCGACGGCCTCTTCGCGCCGCTGGGGTGGCGTGGTCTTCCTGGGCCCCATCCCCATCGTCTTTGGCTCGGACGCCAAAGTCACCCAGTGGATGCTCCTCGCGGGCGTGGTTCTCTTCGTGGCCCTCCTCGTCCTTACTCTCATTGCTTTACAGGTCATCTGATTCTATATGAGCGGCCATCCATCCCAGCCGGGGATACCATGAAGATCCTCATCACGGACGGTTTGGAGGCGGAGGCGATCGCCTCCCTGAGGAAGGCGCACGAGGTCGATGTCAAGGAACTCGACGCGAACCAGCTCCTCGAGGCGATCCCCGCCTATCACGCCCTCATCGTCCGCAGCCGCACGAAGGTCACGAAGGACGTCCTCGCCCGCGCAGTGAATCTGAACGTGGTGGGCCGAGCCGGCGTCGGCGTGGACAACATCGACGTGGACGAGGCCGCCGCGCGGAAGGTCCTCGTGGTCAACGCGCCCACCGCAAGCTCCGTGAGCGTCGCCGAGCTCGCGATCGGTCACATGCTGTCCTTGAGCCGCTTCCTCCCGTCGGCCGATAAGTCCATCAAGGAGGGCAAGTGGGAGAAGAAGAAGTTCGAGGGCCACGAACTCTTCCGGAAGACCCTCGGCCTCGTCGGGTCCGGCCGCATCGGCGCGGAGGTCGCGAAGCGTGCGCAGGCCTTCGGCATGCGGGTCATCGCGTACGACCCCTATCTCACCCCGCTGACCGCCGAGACGCTGGGCATCACGCTCGTCGACCTAGACGCGGTCCTCTCCCAGTCGGACTACGTGAGCATCCACGCCGCCTCGACCCCGGAGACGAAAGGGATGATCGGGCCGAAGGAGCTGGCGAAGATGAAGCGCACCGCGTACCTCGTGAACTGTGCGCGCGGGGAGATCGTCCAGGCCGCCGCCCTGGCGGAAGCTCTCAAGGCGGGCACGATCGCGGGCGCGGCCCTCGACGTGTTCGAGAAGGAACCTCCCACGGACAGCCCGCTCCTTGCCGCACCGAATGCGGTCTTCACTCCCCACCTGGGGGCCTCGACCCACGAGGCCCAGGCGCGCGCGGGCGCGATCATCGCGGAGCAGATCCTGAAGGCCCTGGACGGGAAGAAGCCGGACTTCCTCGTGAACCCCGCGGCCTACAAGTGATCCGCGAGGTGGCGGGCCGCCTTTTTCATGTCGATCTTCTCCGTCCGGGCGCGTTCCCGCACTCGGGACATGAGCTCGACGTAGTCGGCATAGGCCCCGCCATGGTGGCGGACCGCCCGTCCCAGGGCCCGTTCGAAGGTCTCGTCGTGGCGGGAGCGCAGCGCCTCCTCGAGGATCTCCTCGGCGGGCTCGCGGAGGGCCACGAAGCCGGAACGCCTCCTGGCGGCAAAAAGCCCGCCTACGCTTTGCCTTCGCACACCTTCAGGAAATTGCGAAAGATGTCGTAGCCGAACTGGGTGTGTTCCACCTCCGGGTGGAACTGCAGCCCGAAGAGAGGCCGCTGGGTGTGGCGCATCGCCTGGATGCTGCAGTTCGGGGTGCTGGCGAGGGCTACGAACTTGTCCGGCAGCGCGCTCACCTCATCGTTATGCGACTCCCAGACCTCGAAGGACGCCGGGAGGCCGTCGAAGAGGACGTCGGGCTCGTGGACCGTGAGGACCGCCTTCCCGAACTCGGGCACGGCGGCGGGGGCGGCGTCGCCACCGAAGTGCTTCGCCATGAACTGATGGCCCGCGCAGATCCCCAGGATGGGGGATCCGACCTCGTCCAGGTACTCGCCGTTCTTCCCCATCTTCTCCGGGTCGACGCCCACGCGGGGCGCGCCGCCGGAGAGGACGAGGCCGTCGAGCCCCTTCAGCTCCGAGGCCGGGGTGTCGTTGGGGACGATCTTCGTCTCGGCGCCGAGGTACTTCAGGACGCGCCATTCCCGGTGGGTCCACTGGCCGCCGTTGTCGACGACGAAGACGCGCATGAGGAGCGCAAGCGGCAGTCGGGGAAAAAGATTTCTAAGCCGTCCCTGCCCCATTCGGTCCTTCATACGCTCTACGGCCCTTCTCGGGTCCGTGGCGTCCCAGGCGCCACAATCGGGAGACGACACGGCCCGGGGCCTCCGGTGGATCGGCTGGTCCCCGTCCGGGTTTCTCGGCCTCGACGTGGCGATGGCCGCGTCCCTGCTCCTCCTGACCCCGCCCTTCCTCGATGCGGTCGCAAACCGCACGCCCCGGTTCGTCGCGGAGTCGTGGCTTTCGAACCTTTCCCTGGCCCTCGGAATCCTCGGGGTCGTCGCCGGAGCGGTCTACGTGATTGGCTTCTCCGACGTCTTCGGGGCAGGAGAGCGACACGGGCCCGACCACGCGCGGTACGTGCGACAATCCCTTGTCTACCTCTGCGTCACCGCCGGCCTGATCCTCGGCGGAGACCTCGTGCCCTCCTTCACCGGTCCGTTCCTCGGCGTGCCCGGCATCAGCCTTTCCCTCCCGGCGTGGTCCCTCGCGGACAGCGTGATCATCCCGGGCCTCCGGGCCCTCTTCGCGGTGCTCGCCCTCATCTACGCCGTGGGGGAGCTCGCCTCCGACGCGCAGCGGTTCCGGCTCCTGCTGGCCATCGTCCTCGGGGCCGCGGGCGCGGTCGCATGGCCCGGGATCATCGCCGCCGCGGTCCCCTCGGGTGGGCCCCCGGAGGGTCCGGTCACCGCCCTCGTCGCCGGCATCGTGGCGGGCCTGGGTACCTCCGTGATCTCCCTCGTCCTTTTCACGCGGACAGTCCGGGAACTTCGGCGGCGTCTGGAAGGCGTCCGCCAGTTGGCTTCTTAGGGGTGGGACCCCATCCCATTCCGAGGGATCGCCTGTGTATGCGCCTATGTACTTCTACGAAGGGAGGACCGTGCGCGGGGTCCGGTGGATGTCCTGGGGCCTCCTCCTTCAGATCATCGTGCTTCTCATCAGCGCCATCGGCACGGTTGGGATCTTCCTCCTCATGGGTTCCCTCGTGGGCACGACCCCGGGCCTCCTGGCGACTCTCCTGGCCGTCGGCGCCCTGTTCTGTGGCCTGGCCATCGTGGGGATCATCATGGCGGTCATCTACCTGGTCGGATTCCACGGGATGTACTCCGGCCGACACGAGTACGGGCCGATGCAAGATCACATGATGGACCGCGCGCTCGTGTTCGTCATCATCGCCATCGTCCTCTCTGCGGTTCAGGCCATCTCGCCGTTTTCGCTCGTGTGGGGGTCTCTCTTCGCCTCGCCCTCCATGTCGACTCCCGGGGTCGTTGTTCTGGCCCTCGTGGCGCAGCCCGCCTCGGCCCTCTTCGCGGGGCTCGCCCTCCTGACCGCCGTGACCGTCTTCGCGGACGGAAGCCAGCGCACCCGGCTCCTCATCGGCATGATCCTGGGCGCTGTCGGGGCGGCGGC
>Ga0265292_1002376_pt1 | contig 13156 bp, 11 predicted proteins | sample Munlanlewell296A_FD_189080 | JGI IMG/M metagenome (GOLD analysis project Ga0265292, IMG submission 189080) | Leachate microbial communities from a municipal landfill in Southern Ontario, Canada - Leachate well 296A | ecosystem: Engineered > Solid waste > Landfill > Unclassified | place: Canada...
AAAAGTATCTGAAAAATGTTTTCATGCCGATTGACGATTTGCTGGCCGCCGCTTTTGAGCGCATTGATGAGTTGCATCGCCAAAGCGGCAAGCTGCGCGGGCTCACCTCCGGTTTTAACGACCTGGACAATCTGCTCGCCGGTCTGCAAAAATCCGATTTGATCATCATCGCGGCGCGTCCAAGCGTCGGTAAAACTTCTTTCGTACTGGATATCGCGAGGCAGGTTGCCATAAAAAACAAGGCTTCGGTCGGGGTCTTCTCCCTGGAAATGAGCAAGGAACAGCTGGTTGACCGCATGCTCTGCGCCCAAGCGGGCGTCAGCTTGTGGAAGATGCGCACCGGCAAACTATCCGACCGCGAAGAGGACAACGACTTCACCCGCATCGGCGCCGCCATGGGACAGCTTTCCGAGGCGCCGATTTTCATTGATGATTCAGCCAACACGAGCATTATGGAAATCCGCACCAAAGCGCGGCGCCTGCAGATTGAAAAAGGCCTTGACCTGGTGGTGATTGATTATCTGCAATTGATGGAAGGCCGCGGCAAATATGGCGACAACCGCGTGCAGGAAGTATCGGAAATTACCCGCGGTTTGAAAGGTCTCGCGCGGGAACTGAATATTCCGGTCATCGCCCTGTCCCAGCTCTCGCGCGTGGTGGAACAGTCGCGCCCAGCCATCCCGAAACTTTCGCATTTACGCGAATCCGGTTCAATTGAACAGGACGCCGATATTGTGATGTTTATTTATCGCAAAGCCGCTGACCGCGGTTATAATCGAGAAGAACTCTCTGACGCAGATCGCCATCTGGCGGAAATCCATATCGCCAAACACCGCAACGGTCCGACCGGCAAGATTGATTTATTTTTTGATGAGCAGACGGTCAGCTTCAAAAGTGTGGACTTCAGCCACAAAGAAGCACCTGTTTTTTAAATAACCAATAACCGAGAAACAATAATCAAACAATATTCAATAACCAAGAAACAATTTACCAATTAATTGTTTGGATATTGAAATTTGGAATTTGAAACTTGTTTGTATCTTGTATCTTGGAACTTGTAATTTTAACTTATGTTCAACAAACTCAAACAGTTCAAAGAAATGCGCAGTCAGGCCAAAAGCCTGCAAAGCGCGTTGGCAGGCGAACAGGTCAGTGGTGAGAAGTCCGGCGTCAAACTGACGCTTAACGGCAACATGGAGGTGGTAAAACTGGAACTTGGCAGCGCGAGCACGGCTGATTTGGAAAAAATTCTGCCGAACTTGTTTAACGACACCATAAAAAAAGCCCAGCGCCTGATGGCGGAAAAAATCCAATCAATGGGCGGGATGGATAAATTTAAATACTAAATTAAAAAATAAAATATAAAAAATAAAAATTATGGAGTCCCGCCGAGGCGGGACGGAATAATTTATTAAATTTTTTACTTTTTCATTTTGAGTTTTTAAATTATTGAATGCGCTTCCCTGCCTCTATCCAAAAACTGATTGATGAATTTGCCAAACTGCCGACGGTCGGTCCGAAAACCGCTGAACGGTATGTTTTTTATCTGTTAAAACAAAATCCGGAGAATCTTCAGGCGCTTGCCCAGGCGATAGCCGAATTGAAAGAAAAAACCACCACCTGCCGAGAGTGTTTCGCCATTGCTGAAGCGAACCCCTGCAATATCTGCACCGATTCAAAAAGGCAGCAAGGTCAGCTGTGCGTGGTGGCCGATACCCGAGATTTTCTGACGATTGAAGCGACTAACAGTTACCAGGGCCGCTATTTCATTCTTGGCGGCGAGCTGAATCAAATTGAGAGTGTCGGACCGGAGCAACTCAATATAAAACAGCTACTTGAAAAATTAAAAGATAAAAAAATCAAAGAAGTAATTCTCGCGCTTGACCCGACCATTGAAGGCGAAACCACCGTCCTTTATTTGACAAAACTTTTAAAACCATTAGGATTGAAAATCACCCGGCTGGCCAAAGGCCTGCCCATGGGCGCGGATCTGGAATATGTAGATGAATTGACGCTAACCAACGCGTTAAAATATCGCAACGAACTTTAGAACCCGAGAAGGAGGGACGATGCCGATGAAAAATCTCTGCAAGGTAATTACGATGTCTGACAGGATTCACCGGGCTATCGTGGAAGAGATGAATTCTGAACTGAGGAGACGCGATCTGAAAATCAGGGCTTTGCCTATCAACACCAAGGCCTCGCCTGAAACTCTACTGATTGAGCTGAGTGATGGCGCAGACTCCGAAAAGTACGTAGCTGGCCTGATCTTCAAGGATGTGCAGCACAAGGCGGTTGAACTGGCTGTCCGTTCTCAAGTTGAACCCATGGTGGTTATCCAGGGAAGACGCAAATGCCCGCGGAAGTCCAGGAAGTAATCGTTTAGACAAAACCAAAACCCCCGCGGATTTCCGCAGGGGTTTTTCTTTTTATCAAAATTATTCGTTTTTATTCGCGATTCATTCGAGATGTATTCGCGATCAAACGATTTTAGTAATCTCTACTTTGGTAAAAGGCTGGCGATGGCCGATGTTGCGGGTATAGCGGGTCTTTCTTTTGTACTTCACCACCAACACCTTCTTCGCTTTGCCGGTTTCCAAAACCTTGGCCTCAACTTTCTCGCCTAAGCTTGGTTTGCCGATTTCAATCTTCTGGTCGTCGACAATCAGCAAAGTATCAAATTTTACGCCCTTGCCAACACCAACTTCCAATTTTTCAATTTTCAGAGTCTGTCCGGCGCTAACCTTGTACTGTTTGCCGCCGGTTTTGATTACTGCAATTTTTGACATAAGAATCATTTAACATTTTTTATAAAAAAATCCGCCATCTGTGCGGTACTGTTTATTATACTTACTTTTTTTATTTTGTCAATTCTTATGTCGCGAATAAGTACGAATTAATAACGAATGACGCGAATAGATATTCGTATAATTCGAGAAAAAATTCGAAATTATTCGCGATTAAATCCCTTTTTATCCAGAGAAGAAAACCAATAAATTATCGCAAGCATAAGAACGACTAAAACTAGCAGGGCATAAACCTTGCCTAAACTCTGTAAAAACAGGGCAAATAGTCCGAAAAAGGCAGCGAAAAAATAATATAAAAGCGCGACTTTCCGCTGGCCGAGCCCGAGGTCTAAGAGACGAAAATGCAGATGTTTGCGGTCGGCAAATTTAAACGGATTTACACCGGCGGCGGCGCGGCGGATGATCGTCCAAAGAACATCCAAAATCGGCACGCCCATCACCAAGAGGGCGATGGCAATCTTCCCTCCAGAAATGATGGCCAATACTCCGAGGGCGAAGCCTAAAAAAAGCGAACCGCCCTCGCCCAAAAAAATTGAGGCCGGGTGCCAGTTGAAAACCAAAAAGCCGAGACAGGCGGCGGTAAGAATCAGCGCGGCCAAACCGATGTCCGGCTGATAGTACTTGGTGGTCATGGTAAAAAGAAAAATAATGAAAGCGCCGATGGCGCTCACGCCGGTGACCAAGCCGTCAAGACCGTCTAGCAGTTTAGTGGTGTACATCATGCCAAGAAGCCAAACAGCAATCAGCGGCGCGGACCAAAGCCCGAGATAAATAAAACCGCCGAAGGGATTGGTTATTTTTTCAATCTGCACGCCGCCGAGCACCACGGCGAAAATAGCCAGCAACGGAAAAATTATCTGCCGCGATGGCTTCAGGCGATACTTATCATCCAAAAATCCGCCGATCATGAGAATTGCACCGCCGACAAAAAAGCCGAGCCAATGCCGTGGTTCCAGGTTGCCTGCGAGCAACCTGTCGCTGAATAAATAGAGTGAAATAAAAAAAGCGATAAAAATCGCCAAGCCGCCAAGCAATGGCGTTGCTAAAAGATGAATTTTCCTCTGCTCGTTTGGCTGGTCCACAACAGCATAACTTCTCGCCAACCTTCTGGTTATTAAGGTGAATATTACGGATAGGATAAAAACAATGACAAAAATTACAAATAGATACATCATTATTTAGCTAATTTTAGTTATTAATTTTCAAAAACTATTGACTTGTTTGATAATTTAAGGTAATGTTTATTTTTATATCAAATATCTATTAACATAGATTGATCTTTCGAGAATCACTACCAAACATAAAAGGAGCGAAAAAGAATGAAACAGGCGAAAGTGTATGGTTTGATTATCTACGCAAAGGGAGAAGAAATTCCGACCAGCATTATGTTCAAGGCGCTGGTGGCGCGGGACTGCGACCGGGTTGACGCACACCTCGGGTTTCATAAGCGCGAAGAAGGCAATGTTAAGTGGGGGCGCTACAAATACGTATTTGTATCACCCTCCTATTATCAGATGTTCAAGACCAGCATCAAAAAATTGGTGGGGCGGGAGGATCATTTTGCCGCTATCTGCACTATGAACAAAGAGGAATTCAAGGAACTAAAAAAAGAACATGCTGACCAGAAAACCGGCATTAAGGTGATGAAAATTTGCACAACACTATTCTCTCTGTGCGGAGAAGACATTTAAGCTTAGTCGCCTTCAGGACGCGGAATTCACCCCGCGTCTTTTTTTTTCTACAAATGCTACAAATTATGACATGCGAATTTCGACTTTTAACTTACAGCTCGGCTGCTTTTTCAATTGAAACCTCCGCGGTATCGTTCACCACCACCGTATCGCGCCTTTTTAAACCGCCTGCCAATATCAAATTGGCGATTGTGTTTTCCACCCGATCCTGAATCACCCGCCGCAATGGCCGCGCGCCGAACTTCGGATCGTAGCCGAGTGCGGCCAATTTTTTCAAACCCTCATCGCTCACCCGCAAGCCGATTCCCTTTTCTTCAAGCGCCTTGGCCGTCTTCTTCAACATCAGTTTTGCGATGGCCTCCACCTCAACCTCGGAAAGCGGCTTAAAAACAATCACACCGTCAAAACGATTGATCAACTCCGGCCGCATTACCTTGTTCAGATGTTCATTGATCAAAACTTCCTTGATTTTTTCAATCGGCACGGCCGCTTTCACCTGCTCCTGAATATAGAGCGCGCCGGCGTTGGAAGTGGCAATCACGATGGAGTTGGTAAAATCAATCGTCCTGCCCTCGCCGTCGGTCAGCCGGCCGTCATCCATCACCTGCAAGAATAAATTCAAAATATCAGGATGCGCTTTTTCAAACTCATCCAACAAAAGCAAGGAAAATGGCGCCTGGCGCACGGCTTCGGTCAGATAGCCTTTAGAGCCTTGACTGCCAATCATCTTATTAATGCTGTCTTGCGTCTGATACTCGCTCATATCCAGGCGGATCATATACTGCTCGCCGCCGAAATAGACTTGCGCCACCGCCTTGGCCAGTTCGGTTTTGCCGACGCCGGTCGGCCCGAGAAACAAAAAGTTGGCAATCGGCCGCTTGCCGCTGGAAAGTTGGGCGCGCGCGCGCCGCAGACTGGCCGCAATCGCCTCCACCGCCTCCACCTGGTCAATCATCCGCTCGTGAATACGCGCCTCCAAATTCATCAGCTCCTCCCCCTCGCTCTCGCTAACCTTGGTCATCGGAATACCGGTAATCTCGCTTACTTCAATCGCCACATCCTCCTTGCTGATTAACCTGTCGGCTTCCGGCAACTTAGACTTTCTTAGGGCAATCGCTTCCAAAATTTTAATCGCCTTTTCCGGCAGATACTGATCATGCAGATAACGGCTGGAGAGTTTCACCGCTTCCTCAATCGCGTTGTAGGTGAAATAGACTTTATAGACCGACTCAAAATAACTGATTTTACTTTCCAATATTACGATCGCCTGATTGCCGACCGGCTCTAGAATCTCCACCTTAGCCATAGTATTATCCAGCGGTGTCCGTTCAACAAATTTCAAAAAGTTGGTGCGGGTGACCGCGGCCAGGCAAAAGATGCCCCGGTGTTCCAGCGCGTTGACCAGCACGTCGGACAAATCCGCGCTAGCCTCACTGCCGGACGATATGCCGCTGATTGTTTCCAGATTATCAATAAAAAGAGCGATGTTGCCGGCACGGGTTATCTCATCCAAAACCGAGAGCAAGCGCGCCTGAACCTCCGAAGCGCTGCCGCCGGAGACGAGGCGAGAAACATCAAGCTCCAGCAATCTTTTGTCCTTGAGAACTTCCGGCACCTCTTCTTTCACCATCAATTCGGCAATGCCGTGAACGATTGTCTTTTTTCCCACTCCGGTCTCCCCGATCAAAATCACGCCCGAGTGTCCCGATTCAATCTCGGAAAAAATTTTGGCGATTTCACGCTCCCGCGCCACACAGAACTCAAGTTTGAACCACTTGGCGGCCAAGGTCAGGTCATAGGCGATGGAGTTCAAAATCGGGGTGGCAACGGCGGTATAGGCGCGATCCATGCTGGATGAAGGCTTAAAACGGGCCATCGCTTTATACTCGCGGTAACTTTCCACCAAGCGCTCGTTGATACGAAACCAGGCAACCGCGTTCGCCATTTTGTCGCCGTCAATTTCCAAATCATATAATATTTCAGTGAGCAGTTTATCTTTGCTCGCGGCCGCAGAAATCAAATCAATCGCCTTAACGCGCTTTTGTCCGGTTTTGCCGGCGGACAGATAAGCCAAAATTAAAGCTTCTTTGACCGGGAGCGAGAGTTCGGTGTGGCCCTCTTTCTGCTCTTTGGCGATAAGCTGATTTTTGACCTTCTCAATCAGCGCCGTCTCGCTGACATTGAGCCGGGAAAAGAGCGAACGCACCTCTCTGTTCTCTAACAGATTTAAAAAAAGATGCAGCAGATTAACCCGCTCCTGATTTAATTTACGCGCCAACAGATAACTGTTTTCTATCAGCCGGATAGTACGCAAGCTGTAGCCGGAATAAACATCAATCCGGTTTTTTCGCGGCAATTTTTTGATTGCTTGCCAACCTGCCTGCTCGCCTCGCTGAAGCTTTGGCGAAGCGGGTCCGGTAGGCAGGTCGCCTTCCGCCAAATTCGCGCCCGCTTTATCGCCATACTTGAATTTGGTTATTTTTTGCTTCAGCAGTTCATTCTCGCTCAAACTATAAATCAAAAATAAATCAGCCCCGAGCGACAGCCAAAAAAGCAATAGCGTCCAGTGCCTGGTTTGCCAAAAAGATAAGATCGGCGCTTCCGTTAAACTGGCTTCGCCGCGAAACAGAAAAAAAGCTAAAGCGGCAAGTCCGATCAAGCCGACTAAAAAAGCCAATAGATTGATCAGGGCGTAAACTTTTTTCTTTAGGCGCCCGAGAGCAATCACCGCCTGCCCCAAAGGCAGACCCCAATAATAAAATCGGCCCTCAAAAAAAATTCCCATGCCTGCGCCCGCGCAGTTTGAGCAAGCCAAGCCAAACCTCGCCTTGCCGGTGCCTTCGCAAGCAGTACAGACGATTGAATTTAAAATAGGTTGTTCTTGTTTCTCGGACATTAAAAAATTACAATAGCTGAAACACAATTTCGCTTACCATAATTATCGGCAAAGCGAGCCAAAATAAAAAAGCCGCTAACGCGATAAAGAGCCAAAACAGCATCGCGATGCCGCGGACGATAATCTGAATCACTCTCATGAAAAAACTGATGGCAATACCGGCAAAATCTTGTTGAGCATACATCGGCTTAAAGATGTTTCTGATCCAGACAAACAGGCCTAGACCGCGTTCCCGGTTTTGTAAAAACCTGAAAAGCGCGAGCGTCGTCTGTTTGAGCCCGCGCGTATACCACCAGGCGGGAAAATACACCAAATCCAATATCAGATCGGAGAAAACTTTTGCGCCGTAAATAGCAAAATTATTGGTAACCATATTTAGCTAAATTATAACACATTTCGTTATCGTTCTCAAAGCAGAGAAGCTAAGCTCCTTAGATTCCGGGGCTTGGCTTCTAAACCTCTTCACCCCGTTAGATTTATTAAAAAAATTTGTTTATATTTTGCTGTGGTTAATAACTCAATAAGTTGAGAGCGTTGAATAATTATGAAACGCTCTCATCCCGAGCGTAGCGAGGGATCTCTTAAAGTTAAAATTCAGAGTAACTACTTGTGTAAGAGAAGAGTTATTTAATTATTCAACAGTCTAAAATTAACAAAGACGAGAAATCTGATAAATATCTAATCGGGGTTGATTTTTATTCGCTTTCGGGTTATACTAGCCGGAAGTTATTTTTTTGGCTTTTATTTTTGTTGTTTGACAACCAGTGTGGCTTACCACGAGATTCATAAACCAAATCTAAGGGAGGGACGAGCAGTGGAGAAACGAGCAGTGAGAAGAATCGCGATTATGATCGGCTCGCTTTCGGATCTGCCGCAATGCATCAAAGGCTTGGGATATTTGAGGCTGCTTGTCAGCCGCGGCGAGGTGATGGTGGTGGAAATAATCGTGAACAGCATCCACCGTAACACCGATGACGTAATTTTCAATCTGAAACGGCTGGAACAGCGCGTTGATGTGCTGATTGTCGGTGCAGGCTGGGCCAATCACCTGACCGGTATGGTTGATGCCATCCTGCGCTACAAGATGCGAAACGACCATATCGTGGTCGTCGGCGTGGCTTTTGACGACGAGAACGATCGCGCCCACACCCAGGCCGCCTGCCTGTCCATCACCGAGGTGCCGGGCCATCAGGTGCGTTTCAGGGGCTATGTGGGGACAGATGGTTTTCTCAGCGCTTGCGAATTCGCAGCCAAGGGTAAACTGCCCGAAATCAAACTGCCTGAAGCGAAGCGGGTGGAATATTTCCAGCTTGATGAAGCCATCGCTTTTTACAACAACGTAATCGCCAAATCCTGAAAAGGGGGTGAAATACTGATGGCACCGATTCCGGAAAAAGTGAAGTCCGCGTCTCTCATCAACTCGCTGCTGCCCTTCCTGATTCACCAGGGCAAGGTGCGGGACACTTACGATGTCGGCAAGTTCTTCCGCGATACACTCCTGATGGTCGCGAGTGACAGGATTTCCATTTTTGATTTCGTCCTGAACGCCGTGGTGCCGAAAAAAGGCGAGGTTCTGACGGCGCTCACCCACTTCTGGCTCACCAAGGTGCTCAGCAGTTTTCAGCACCACCTAGTTGAGTCCAAGAAGTACCAGGGCCGCAACCTTGCCTTTGAGATGAAGCACGACTCAACCGGCGCGCTCTCCGCCCTCGGCGAGATTCCGCTCGCGCGCACGCTTGCAATCAGGCGAGCCGAGGTGATGCAGTATGAAATGGTCTACCGGCACCACATCGGAGGGTCTGTCTTCGAGAAATACCAGGGGTGCGGCACGGCAGCCGGCGAACCCTTGCCGCCAGGTCTCAGGAAATGGGACAAACTGGACGACCCGGCCTTCACCCCGACCACCAAAGCGACTGACGGCCACGACCTGCCGGTTACCGTCAAGGAGTACACCGCGGCTACAGGCTTTGCGGGCATGTCAGCCGCCGCAATATTGAGCGACCTTTACCGGATCGCCTACAGCTATGCGGCGAGCAAAGGCATCCTGATTTTGGACACCAAGTTCGAATGGGGCGGCATGGTAGTGGACGAGGTGCTCACCCCGGACTCTTCGCGCTTCGTGGACAAAACCGACTGGCAAGAAGCGATGGCCACAGGTCGCGAACCGCGCTTCCTGGATAAAGAACCGATCAGAATCTGGGGCCGCGACGTTCAAACTCCTTTCCAGAACGCTCATGGGGAGCAGCTTGTCGGCATCAATAAGCTTGACACTCAAGATCTCAACCACCGCGACTTCGTCCATTCGCTTATCGTGCCGGAGATGGTGATTGCCGAGGCAACAGCTCGGTGTCTGGGAATCGTTCCCCGGCTTTCCGGCATGCACCTGGAAGAGTACCAGCAGACCTATCTCACGCTCTAACGATTTCCAACCCGCTCTTTATGCATTTCAGCCCACACCTCACCCGTGTGGGCTTTTTCTTTTCCAATAAAAAAGGGAGAGAATTTCTTCTCTCCCGTACTCCTTTTCCTCCTTTTTACCCCGGTTGATTGGACCAAAGCTGCTTGCCTTCTTTGAACCGCGATTTGATTCCGATGATTCCGTCTGGAGAATTGACGGTCTCGCCGACGATCTGCGCCTGGATGTAATCCTTTTTCACTTCGCCGATCAGTACGTTAGCGCTCCGTTCGTCCTCGCAAACGAGGAGCATACCGCAGCCGCCGTTCAATGTCCGATGGGCTTCCCAGTCGGACAACCGGTGCTTGGTCGGCCAGGAGAGCTCCTGACCTTCGAGCAAGGTTTCGTTCGGCTTAGGCATGTTGTAAAGATCAGCCCCCACGCCCTCGGGCAGAAGTTCGCCGAACTTGCCCCAGATGCCGCCGCCGGTGATATGAGCGATGCCGTGGATCTTGGCAAGCGGTTTGCCGATCGAGCCGTCGGGCTGCCAGCCAAGGAGACGCGTCACGGTCCGCGCGTAGCTCCGGGAGGGCGCAGTCAGTTTGGCCGCGAAGCGAACCGCTTCGGCGTTGTTGACCAGCTCTTTCGGATCGTAACCCCAGCGCGCCTGGATCACCTTGGTGAAGAGGCCGCCGCCATTACAGCGGTAACCTTTCTTCTCCCTGACTCCGACGATGACCATACCCGGCCGGATAGTTGAACCGTCGAGCAGAAGGTCGCGATGGGCAAAACCGAGGCAGGCGCCGCTCCAGGTCAGCACCAATTGATCCGGTTCGCCCGTATCGCAGAAGGCGGTGATGCTGTTCTTCATGATGGCGGTTTCGCCGGTCAAACTGATCAGCTGCGCCTCCGCCAGCGCACGGCCGAAACCCATGAAAGCGGCTTCAACCAGCGGGAAGTTTTCGTCGGTGATGGCCCTTGCATCCATCTGGTTGAGCATGATGGCCGGGAATCTGCCGGACCGCGCGAAGTCGTCCGCGGTCATGGCGATAATTTCCCAGCCGAGCCGGGAGAAAGACTGCGGCAGGCTGACCAGGGTATGAAACTGGGGTTTGCCGCCAGCGCCGTCTTTCGCCGCCTCTTCAAACATCTTCCGCTTGATCATCTGGCGGTAGATCTCCGGACGGTAAAGATAGCCGACTGCGCCGCGGAAATTTCCCGGCTGATGCGGTATAACCTCGACTGCCGGACAATATCCGAAGCTCCGGAAATTTACTTCCCTTGCCAACTTCGATGCCCGATCACCCGGGTCAATCACTTCTTTTCCGTAATCGCTCAAGCTCGCCTCCTTCTTTCGGTAATGTTGACCCTGCCGCGAGCGTTGCTTGCGGCAGGGGTAATGGGTTTAAGTCGTCCGGATACTTTACAGTGCTTCGCCTTACCGCTCGCACCACTCCCTGGCGTTCTGGAACAACTGGAGCCAGGGCGAGGCCTTGAGCGTTTTCTTCAGCTCCTCGGGCATCCAGGACCACTGCCATTTGAGAAAGGTCCTTTCAGGATGCGGCATCATCGCCAGATGGCGGCCGTCCTCCGAACAAAGCGCCGTGATGCCGCAAGGCGAGCCGTTCGGGTTGAATGGATATTCCTCGGTGATTGAGCCGTTATCGGCGAGATAAACAAGCGGTGCCAGGGCTCGGTCGTATACATCGGTCAAAAGCGACGGATCCGGGAAGTACAGACGCCCTTCGCCGTGTGCTACCCAAATACCGAGTGTGGCACACTCCATGCCGCGAAGCATGATTGCCGGACTCGGCCTGACCTTGACCGTAAGCCAGCGTGATTCGAAACGACCGGAAAGATTACGGACAAAACGCGGCTGGCGTTCGTCTGCGAGTCCCCGCCACGGCACCCAGCCCAGAAGCGCCATCAGTTGGCAGCCGTTGCAAACCCCCAGTGAAAAGGTGTCGGAGCGATTGTAGAAGCCGTCGAACATTTGCTTCAATTTCGGATTAAAGCGGATCACTGCCGCCCAACCCTTGGCGCTGCCCAGTACATCGGCATAGGAAAAACCACCGACAAAAGCGATGCCACGGAACCGGTCAAGAAAACCAACCGGAGCGGCAGCTAAATCCCGCATATTAACATCCCAGGGTTCAAAGCCGGCCGCGTAAAAAGCTGAGGCCATTTCGCGGTCGCCGTTAGAACCCTCTTCGCGGATAATTGCCACTTTGGGCTTCTCTCGGCGGGCAAGCACTGCCGGACTGGTCGGCTTTGGTTTGAAGGTCAGCCGATAATCCGGGCTTAATAATACATACCTTTTTGCCTGCTTCCGCGCCAGCGCCGGATTCATCTGCAGCCGTTCTAACCGGTCGCTCGTCGCCTCCCACCACTTCCGCAGCGTGATCGTATCAAGGTTCAAAACCACCTCGTCACCGCCGCGAAAAACAATGAATTCTCGGTCAGCCCTGGTCAGACCGATAACGGAATGAGGCGCCTGATGGCGCAGAAGAAGCTCTTCCACTTGCGCTTCCTTCTTCGAATCGTACTCAATCACCATGCCCAGTTCTTCGTTGAACAAACTACCCCAGACATCGGCACCCTTGGGCAGGGTGACAGACAGGCCACAGTTTGCCGCCATGGCCATCTCGGCCAAGGTAGTAATCAGGCCGCCGTCGCTTCGGTCGTGGTAAGAAAATATCCATTCCCGATCCAGGAGTTCCTGGATGGCATTGAAGCCGTTTTTGAGCAAATGCGGCTCATCCACGTCAGGAGAGTCATTGCCGATCTGGCCAAGCGACTGCGCCAAAGCGGAACCGCCCAAGCGCATCTTGCCGCCGGACAGGTCCAGGAGCATGAGATTGCTTCTGCCCGGTCTTTTAATGTCCGGGGTGACTTTTCGCTCAATATCCTGCATACCGACATAAGCCGACACCACCATCTGGCCCGGCCCTTTGACGGTTTGATCGCCCATCCTGACGTACATGGAGAGCGAATCTTTACCTCCGTCAACCGCCATGTCGAGTTCAATCATCAGATCGCGCATCGCTACGGCCGCGTCATACATCCGGGCGCCTTCGCCGGGAAGCTTAGGCGCCCACATCCAGTTGAGCGAACACTTGACATGCCAAAGCCGCGTGATTCGCGCGCCCGCAAGATTGGTCAGCGCCTCGCCGACCGCCATGCGCGCGCCGGCCGCCGGGTTAACAAGCATCTTGACCGGTTGTTCGCCGTTTGCGATTGCCGCGCCCGTCACTCCGAAATGGCTCTGGGCCACCACAGCGAAATCGGCCACCGGCAATTGCGCCGGTCCGCAGCATTGCTGTTGGGCGATCAAGCCCGTAACGCTGCGGTCCACTTTATGAACCAG
>Ga0265292_1002377_pt1 | contig 13156 bp, 9 predicted proteins | sample Munlanlewell296A_FD_189080 | JGI IMG/M metagenome (GOLD analysis project Ga0265292, IMG submission 189080) | Leachate microbial communities from a municipal landfill in Southern Ontario, Canada - Leachate well 296A | ecosystem: Engineered > Solid waste > Landfill > Unclassified | place: Canada...
TATTCAGGTTATCAATTATCATCGTCAGAAGAGGTTCCAGGTAAGTATTACTTTTACCACAACAGAGTAAAGTATACCGGTAAGCATTACTATTTTCATGATACTGCTTGCACTGTGAAGCTGTTTTCTTTCACGGCTGATAACCACCTTATAAATGACATATAAAAGAGGCAAAACGATTGCAGCAGATAGGTAAATAAGTGTTATAGTATCATTAATAAAAAAGTACCATATAAGATATAGCAGAGCAACAGTAATAATTATGAGGCTTACTGAAACTACCTTGGCAGAAAGTACTCCGAAAACTACCGCGACAGTATTTTTTCCGTAAGCAACATCCCCTTCAAAGTCTTCAGTGTCCTTGATTATTTCGCGTGTAAGAGTAGTCAGAAAAGCAAAAAGAGCAAATCCCCCGACCCAGTAGAAAACAAAATTTATTTTTGGAAGAGATACTGCATTTATTATGTAATACTTATATAAAGCAGGCCATTCATAAAAAACAACGAGAAGAGGAACCATTGCTGTCAGAATAGCAACAATTATATTGCCGATCAGGAACTGTCTTTTATAGCTTACTGAATAAAAATAGAGTAAACCGGAGACGATCAGAAATAGAACTCCCAAATATATATAACCGGCTTTCCATGAAATATAGAAACCGGCAGAAACACCGGCGATATTAAAAATATTATGCCACATCATGGCCTGGCGTCTCGGGATTTTTGTGCCAACAATTACCTTCCCTTTGTTTATCAGGTCTGCTTTTATATCGAAATAATCATTTATTACGTAACCACCTGCGGTAATAAAGACAGTGGCGGCAACGAGCAATAAAAAGTCATACCATGGAAACTGAAGTACCATTGGGACCTCTTCTCCCGTACCCTTAATAAGTATAACACCAATTTTGCTGATGACCGGCCCAAGAACCGCATATCTCATTAGCACCATAGTAAGGATAACTATGAGAAGATTTTGCCATCTGATCAGATTAAGAAATGCCTTCATTTTTCACCATGTAAATGCATCGGAATCCATCCAATTGTTATGTAGTCTCAATACCTGTTCAATAACATCCCTTACACATCCTTCTCCGCCCTTCTTGTCTGAAATATAAGCAGCAACCTGTTTTATCTCGCTGTCAGCATCGGAAGGGCAGACTGCAACACCGGCCTCTTTCATCACCTCAAAATCAGGGATATCGTCACCCATGAATAAAACGTCAGATTTATTAATATTGTGTTTTTTAAGAAAAATATTAAAATGGTCCAGCTTAGCGCGACTGTTGAGGTAAATATCCGTTACGCCAAGCAACTTGAGTCTCTTTTGATATTCTTTTGATCTGCTTCCCGAAATAACACCAATATAATAGCCCTTCCTAACTGCAAGCTGCATGGCATAGCCGTCGCGAAGGTTAACAGTTCTGTTTGGCACACCAAAAGAATTCAGGCTGATTGTTTGCATCGACAATACTCCATCGATATCAAATATAAATGCCTTAACTCTTACAAGGTCTTCCTTAAAATTAGCCATTCATCACGATTTTTTATAGTATTTAATTATTGACCGGGTCATCTCACTATATATCCTCTGCAATTCAGGCGAGAAAGATAGTAATTCCAAATGTTTTTCGATCGTATTCTGATCATTTCGTACAGCAGGTCCCGTCTGGGAGTTTTCAGGTCCGGTATCCATCGCTTTTGAAATAGTCTCTTTTACCAATGGTCTGAGCACTTCGAAGGGAAAACCTGCATTGAAGGCTACCTCCTTACCCGCTGTAAGCATATGATTTGTAAAATTGCAGACAAATACAGCAGCAAGATGAAGCATCCTTCTATGTTCAGTATCAACAAAATGAACTTTACCACCAATTGATCTTGCCAGGTTTTCTAAAATTACAGATGATTTTTTATCTGATGATTCAAGTAAAAAAGGGAGATCTTTAAAAACGACTTTTCTTTCTTTTGAAAAGGTTTGAAGCGGATAAAAAATGCCCTTTCGTTTTATATGTTCAGGAAAAACATCAAGGCCAATACTTCCCGCTGTATGTACAACTAAAGTATCGGGGCGGCATTTAAGTGTACTCAGAACACTTTTAATCCTGTGATCAGGTACAGCAACAATAATGACACCGGTTGAATCGGGAAATATAAGATCCGGTGACCATGATGCTTTACAGGAATCAGCAAGTAACCGGCCGCTATTTTCTGATTCTGAAACTATCAGATCAATCCTGAAGCCGGCATGATACAATTCTCTGCATAAAGCGCCTGCCACTCTTCCTGCTCCTGCAAAAGAAATATTGTGCTGAATCATCACTGAATTTTTCTGAAATATACAAAATTGTCAGAAGAATAAATTATGACTACTCTTGATAAAAAGATAAATGATTTTAATCGCTTGAAAATCAATTTTTTTACCCCTTCCCCGAGGGGAGCAAATTGATTTTCTTCGCTCCCCTTGGGGTCGGGGTAATCGAAGAAAATCAATGTATTTGTTTAAAAATAAAAAATATTCGTCTATTAAAATAAAGAAATTGGGAATCCTTTTGAGGTAATGACCAGAATATTCAGAATTATTTCTTCCCATAAAGATCCACGGTGACATCGGTAACCTGGATCATATATACCTTATAATAGGATCCGTAAGAATAATTACTTGACTGGTAGAGATAGTTACATTCCCAGTAAACATGTCCTGATACCTGAAGTACATCGCCTGATTTGTAGTCTGTAAATTTTGGGAACATTTCACCAGGATTGCAGAAATTGTATGTTTCATAAGGATTACTTACCCGAGTAAAAGTGATACTTGTTCCAGTCTCATTATAATAGACTGTTGCCTGCTCATTGGTAAGAGTAAACAAAATATCTTTCCCACAACCGCATTTTGCCTGCTTTCTGCAACCTGAATAGGAAAAAACGGGTGCCAATATTATCAATACTACAAGAATTTTCCTTATTATTTGACCTCTCATTTAAGAATTATCTAACAGGTTTACAAACTAATAACGGACAAAGTAAATTTTTATTTCATGCCTGGGCAGTAGGTCCACCGAAACTTAATGGTATTGCAGGTCCCGACCCTTTCACTTCTTTAATTGTTCCGTGAACAGACTCATACTTGGCAATATTATCCTGAAGTGCTGCAACAAGTCTTTTTGCATGTTCAGGAGTAAGTATTATCCTCGATTTAACCTGTGCCTTTGGTATCCCGGGCATTATTCTTACAAAGTCGATAACGAATTCAGATGCTGAATGGGTTATAACCGCAAGGTTCGAATAAGTTCCCTGAGCAACTTCTTCATTCAGCTCAATGCTGATCTGTGTCGGGTTTTTGGGATCTGTCATTGCCTTATAATTAATCCTATTTTTTTGGTTCGGTTTCAGTTTCCTGTTCGATGCCAACAAGGTTTTCATACTCCTCGAGTGAACCGACTATAATGCCATTGTACTGCCGCTGTCCGGTTCCAGCAGGAATAAGGTGGCCGACGATAACATTTTCCTTCAGTCCTTCAAGTCTGTCAATCTTGCCTAGAATCGCAGCTTCGTTCAGTACTTTAGTGGTTTCCTGGAAAGAGGCAGCTGAGAAAAAACTATTGGTCTGAAGTGCTGCTCTTGTAATACCCTGCAATACCTGGCTTGAAGTTGCGGGAATAGCATCTCTCGCTTCAACAATCTTCAAGTCGCGACGCTTCAGAACAGAATTGTCATCTCTGAGTTTACGGGCTGATATAATCATACCTGGCCGCAAAGTTTGTGAATCGCCACCCTCAATAATCACTTTTTTTCCATATATCCAGTCATTTTCATCCATGAAATCCAGTTTATCAACAACTTGTCTTTCAAGGAATTTCGTATCACCCGGATCAACAATCTCCACCTTGCGCATCATCTGGCGGACAATAATTTCAAAGTGTTTATCATTTATCTTAACTCCCTGTAAACGATAAACTTCCTGAATCTCATTAACAATATATTCCTGAACCTTTGTTGGCCCTTTAATCGCAAGTATATCGGATGGAGTAATTGCACCATCTGAAAGTGGAATACCTGCCTTTACATAATCATTTTCCTGTACAAGGATCTGTTTTGAGAGTGGTACAAGGTATTTTTTTGTCTCATCAGTTTTTGACTTGATCGAAATTTCCCTGTTACCTCTTTTGATCTTTCCGAATGTTACTTCACCGTCGATCTCTGATACGGTGGCGGGGTTAGATGGATTACGTGCTTCAAATAGTTCTGTAACACGAGGAAGACCACCTGTTATATCGCCCGATTTTCCAACGGCACGTGGTATTTTGGCAAGCACTTCTCCAGCCTCTACCATCTTATTGGTATCAACTACAAGGTGAGATCCTACGGGAAGGTTATATATTCTGAGCTCTTCACCTTTCGGGGATAAGATTTTTATTGCCGGGTTCTTTGTCTTGTCCCTGCTCTCAATAATAACTTTCTCCTTAAATCCGGTCTGTTCGTCAGACTCTTCACGGAATGTAATACCTTCAATAAGAAAATCATATCCTATTTTCCCTGCCATTTCAGAAATAATAACGGCATTAAAAGGATCCCATTCGCAGATAAGTTTACCCTTTTCAATCTCCTGTCCTGGCTTAATATAAAGTTTTGAGCCATAAGGAATTGTATGTGTTGTGAGAGCAATACCGGTTTTCTTGTCAACTATCCTTAATTCTGCAAGACGTCCGATAACTATATCAATTTCACCTTTTTCAGTATCTTTTTTAGGAACTGTTCTGATCTCCTCAATTTCAGCTATACCACCGTAACGTGCAACAAGCCTCGACTCGGTAGTAATGTTCGATGCAGTACCTCCAACGTGGAATGTACGAAGAGTCAGCTGAGTACCGGGTTCACCAATACTCTGAGCGGCAATAACACCGACTGCTTCACCTTTCTGAACCATACGCCCGTTAGCCAGGTTACGACCATAGCATTTTGCACATACTCCTTTTTTGGATTCGCACGTAAGGACAGAACGGATCTCAACCTGCTCAATAGGAGAATCTTCAATTTTCCTGGCAAGATCTTCAGTAAGTTCCCGCCCTGATTCAACAATCAGTTCGCCGGTAAGGGGGTGGTACACATTATGAACAGTTGTACGGCCGAGAATTCTTTCGTACAGAGATTCAACTACTTCCTCATTCTTCTTGATTGCAGTAGCAACCAATCCTCTCAGTGTACCACAGTCTTCCTCATTAATGATGACATCCTGTGAAACGTCAACCAGACGACGGGTCAGATAACCTGCGTCTGCTGTTTTTAAAGCGGTATCGGCAAGACCTTTACGTGCACCGTGGGTTGAAATGAAGTATTCAAGAACCGACAACCCCTCTTTAAAGTTCGACAGAATCGGGTTTTCAATGATCTCGGAACCTGATGAGCCTGATTTCTGAGGCTTAGCCATAAGACCCCTCATACCTGAAAGCTGACGTATCTGTTCCTTTGAACCCCTTGCACCTGAATCAAGCATCATGTAAACAGAATTGAACCCCTGCTTATCATTTGAAAGCTGCTTCATCAGCGTTTGTGTAAGCCTTGCATTAACGTGTGTCCAGATATCAATTATCTGGTTATATCGTTCGTTATTGGTAATAAATCCCATACTATAGTTATTCAGCACCTCTTCAACCTGCTCATATCCCTCAGCGACGAATTTTGTCTTTTCATCAGGTATGATAACATCATCAAGGTTAAATGACAAACCGCCTTTAAATGCGGAATAGAATCCGAGGTTTTTAATCGCATCGAGGAAATCAGCAGTTTTTGCAGTTCCGGCAAGTTTAAGAACCCGCCCGATTATATCTCTTAATGATTTTTTTGTTAAGATCTCATTGATGAAACCAACCTCCCGGGGAACATATTGATTAAATATAACTCTTCCAACGGTTGTCTCAACCAGGTGGTTAACGGACTCTCCATCAACCCTGTCGTCAACTTTAACTTTAATAACAGCGTGAAGATCAATCTGTCCTTCGTTATATGCAATGTTAACCTCCTGTGGCGAGTAGAAAATAAGTCCTTCTCCTCTAACCTTCTCGGTTTCAGTGCTTTTCCTTCCTTTTGTAATATAATAAAGACCAAGAACCATGTCCTGCGACGGAACAGTTATAGGGGCACCGTTAGCCGGGTTTAGAATATTGTGTGAAGCGAGCATGAGCATCTGAGCCTCCAGAACCGCACCATTGCCAAGTGGAAGATGAACAGCCATCTGGTCACCATCGAAGTCAGCGTTAAAAGCAGTACAAACAAGTGGATGGAGCTGGATAGCTTTTCCTTCAATTAGTTTTGGCTGAAAAGCCTGAATACCAAGCCTGTGAAGAGTCGGAGCACGGTTTAGAAGGACTGGATGTCCTTTAAGTACGTTTTCCAGAATATCCCATACGACCGGATCTTTTCTGTCAACAATTTTCTTTGCCGATTTAACTGTTTTTACAATACCGCGTTCAATCAGTTTACGGATAATGAATGGCTTATAAAGTTCTGCAGCCATATCTTTTGGCAAACCGCATTCGTGCAGTCCGAGTTCAGGGCCAACGACAATTACGGAACGGGCAGAGTAGTCAACTCTTTTACCGAGCAGGTTCTGACGGAACCTCCCCTGTTTTCCTTTAAGGCTATCACTTAGCGACTTAAGAGGGCGGTTAGCATCTGTCTTTACGGCATTTGCTTTCCGTGAGTTATCGAAGAGAGAATCGACAGCTTCCTGAAGCATGCGCTTTTCGTTGCGCAGGATCACTTCCGGAGCTTTGATCTCAATAAGTCTTTTCAGACGATTATTCCTGATGATCACCCTTCTGTAAAGGTCATTCAGGTCGCTGGTCGCAAATCGTCCGCCATCAAGAGGAACAAGAGGCCTCAGTTCAGGAGGAATTACAGGGACCACCTTTATGATCATCCATTCAGGTTTGTTAACCAGTTTGGAATCTCTGAAAGCTTCAACAACCTGAAGGCGTTTAAGTGCCTCATTTTTACGCTGTTGAGAAGTTTCTGTATTGGCTCTATGACGAAGTGAATATGACATATCGTCAAGATCGATACGGCTGAGAAGTTTATAAAGAGCCTCAGCGCCCATATCTGCAACAAACTTATCAGGGTGACTATCTTCAAGATATTGGTTTTCTTTTGGAAGGGATTCAGTAATCTCCAGATATTCCTCTTCTGTCAGAAAATCGAGATATTTGACACCATCCACTGCTTTTACACCAGGGTTGATTACAACATATCTCTCATAATAAATAATAGAATCAAGCTTCTTGGTCGGAAGTCCAAGCAGATATCCGATTTTATTCGGTAATGAGCGGAAATACCAGATATGGGCAACAGGAACTACAAGAGAAATGTGCCCCATCCTTTCACGACGAACCTTCTTTTCTGTAACCTCAACACCGCAACGGTCGCAAACGATTCCTTTATAACGGATTCTTTTGTACTTTCCGCAATGGCACTCGTAATCTTTTACCGGACCAAAAATCCTTTCGCAGAATAGGCCATCGCGCTCAGGCTTATAAGTACGGTAATTTATCGTCTCTGGCTTCAATACTTCACCACTTGAGCGATCAAGTATTTCTTCAGGTGAAGCAAGACCTATTGAGATTTTTGAGTAATTGGTCCTTGTTTTGTTATCTCTTCTGAATGACATATGCTGAATATTTTTTTATTCTAAAACTAAAAATTCAAAACCTTGCGAAATACTTAATCAAGTATTACGCTCAGTCCGAGACCTCTCAGTTCATGCAACAGAACATTAAGTGATTCGGGAATACCCGGGAAAGGCATTGGTTCGCCTTTCACAATTGCCTCATATGCTTTGGCACGGCCAATAACATCATCAGATTTAATTGTGAGTATCTCCTGGAGAATATGAGCAGCCCCAAATGCTTCGAGGGCCCAGACTTCCATTTCACCAAAACGTTGACCTCCAAACTGAGCTTTACCACCTAACGGCTGCTGTGTAATGAGCGAGTAAGGTCCTATTGAGCGGGCATGCATCTTATCGTCAACCATATGGCCAAGTTTAAGCATGTATATAACGCCTACGGTTGCAGGCTGGTCGAATCTTTCGCCTGTGCCACCATCATAGAGATATGTCTTCCCATACTTCGGAAGGTTTGCCTCTTCGGTATAACCATTGATCTGACTAATAGTTGCACCATCAAAAATCGGTGTTGAGAACTGAAGTCCGAGTTTCTGACCGGCCCATCCGAGAACAGTTTCGTAAATCTGTCCAAGGTTCATCCTCGAGGGAACACCGAGTGGGTTCAAAACAATATCAACTGGTGTACCATCTTCAAGGAAAGGCATATCCTCGGCACGAACGATCCTGGCCACAATACCTTTGTTACCATGGCGGCCAGCCATCTTATCACCTACCTTAATCTTGCGTTTCTTGGCAATGTACACTTTTGCAAGACGTACAATACCTGCTGGCAGCTCATCACCAATTGTAATATTATATTTCTTGCGCTTGTAAGTACCATCAATCTCCTTATACTTAATAATATAGTTATGGAGAAGTAGTTTGATACTGTCATTTTTCTTCTTATCGGTAGTCCACTTATTGGGATTGGCATTCAGAAAATCAATCTCCTGAAGTTGTTTCAGAGTGAACTTGCTTCCTTTAGGTATAACATCGACATTAAGATAATCCTTGACACCCTGTGATGTTTTCCCGTTTACAAGAATGAAAAGTTTATCAACAAGTCTTGCTTTAAGTTCATCTATGCTTCTGTTGAACTCAGTTTCAATTTTGTCGAGCAGAGGTTTTTCCACTGCTTTGGCTTTCCTGTCTTTGATAGCCCTGGTAAACAGCTTTTTATCGATAACGACCCCTTCTAGGGAAGGGCCTGCTTTCAGAGATGCATCTTTAACATCGCCGGCTTTATCACCGAAGATAGCGCGCAGCAGTTTTTCTTCAGGTGAAGGATCTGATTCTCCTTTTGGTGTAATCTTACCGATAAGGATATCGCCTGGTCTGATGTGTGCTCCTATCCTGATAAGCCCATTCTCATCGAGGTTTTTAGTAGCTTCCTCGCTTACATTAGGAATATCGGATGTAAGCTCTTCAAGACCACGTTTTGTGTCACGCACTTCAAGTTGGTATTCATCGATATGAACTGATGTGAAGTAGTCTTCCTGAACAACTTTCTCTGAGATTACAATTGCATCTTCAAAGTTATAACCTTTCCATGGCATGAAAGCCACTTTGAGGTTTCTACCGAGAGCCAGTTCACCATGTTTAGTTCCATAACCTTCTGTAAGTACCTGTCCTTTAGTTACTTTTTCGCCTTTTTTTACAACTGGTACAAGGTTGATACATGTATTCTGGTTTGTTTTCTTATATTTTGGAAGTGTATAACGTCTGATATCATCATCAAAGCTTACGAACTTCTCCTCATCGGTACGTGTGTATCTTATAACAATTTCATTTGAATCGACGAATTCAACCACTCCGTCGCCTTCTGCCACGTATATAATGCGGCTGTCTCTGATCACCTGTGCCTCGAGACCGGTGCCAACTATGGGTGCTTCCGGGCTGATGAGCGGAACTGCCTGGCGCATCATGTTTGATCCCATGAGTGCCCTGTTTGCATCGTCGTGTTCAAGGAATGGAATAAGTGAAGCAGCTATTGAAGCAATCTGGTTTGGGGCAATGTCCATAAGATCTACCTTTGAAACTTCCTCAAATGGATAATCAGCTTCGTATCTGCATTTTGCCCTGAGGTTTTCGAAATGTCCGTCTTTAAGGAGCGGAGCATTTGCCTGGGCAATCATTTTTTCTTCTTCTTCTTCAGCACTGAGCCATACAACACCATCTTCACCGAAGTCGACCTGTGAATCCTTAACTTTAAGGTATGGCGTTTCGATAAATCCCAGAGTATTTATTTTGGCGTAAACGCATAGAGATGATATAAGCCCGATGTTTGGTCCTTCAGGAGTTTCGATAGGGCAAAGCCGTCCATAATGGGTATAGTGAACGTCCCTTACTTCAAATCCTGCTCTTTCACGGGAAAGACCTCCTGGTCCCAGGGCTGACATACGACGTTTGTGTGTCATTTCAGCAAGTGGGTTGGTCTGATCCATAAACTGCGACAGCTGGTTTGTTCCGAAGAATGAGTTAATTACCGATGAAAGGGTTTTTGAATTGATCAGGTCGACGGGTGTAAACACCTCATTATCCCTGACATTCATTCTTTCGCGTATTGTACGTGCCATACGGGCAAGACCTACGCCAAACTGTGAATGTAACTGTTCTCCAACAGTACGAACTCTTCTGTTACTCAGATGGTCGATATCGTCTATATCGGTTTTGGAGTTAATAAGTTCGATAAGGTAACCGATAATCTTGATAATATCTTCTCTTGTAAGAATCTTAACATTCTTTTCGGTGTTAAGGCCCAGTTTCTTATTTATCCTGTAGCGTCCTACTTCACCAAGGTCATATCTTTTATCGGAGAAGAACAGCTTGTCAATAACATCGCGTGCTGTTGCTTCGTCGGGTGGTTCAGCGTTACGCAACTGACGGTAAATATAGATAACTGCCTCCTTTTCTGAGTTACAAGGATCTTTCTGAAGTGTGTTATATATTATTGCATAATCCGAGAGAGTTGAATCGTCTTTATGCAAAAGAATTGTTTTTGCACCTGAATCAACTATCATATCGACATGTTCCGATTCTATAACCGTTTCCCTGTCGAGGATTACTTCATTTCTTTCAATTGAAACCACCTCACCTGTATCTTCGTCAACAAAGTCTTCGACCCATGTCTTCAGTACCCTGGCAGCCAGTTTACGTCCGACCAGTTTTTTGATATTTGTTTTTGATACTTTATGCTCTTCGGCAAGGTTAAAAATCTCGAGTATCTCCTTATCGCTCTCGAACCCGATAGCGCGGAGGAGAGTTGTTACCGGCAGTTTTTTCTTTCTGTCGATATATGCATACATCACATTATTGATATCGGTAGCAAACTCTATCCAGGAGCCTTTGAAAGGAATAATCCTGGCGGAATAGAGTTTAGTTCCGTTAGCATGAATGCTTTGACCAAAGAAAACCCCCGGGGATCTGTGTAACTGTGAAACAACCACTCTTTCAGCACCATTAACAACAAATGTAGCACGATCCGTCATATAGGGTACGGTTCCAAGATAAACATCCTGGATAACTGTATCAAAATCCTCATGTTCGGGGTCGGTACAATAAAGTTTTAGTTTTGCTTTAAGAGGAACGCTGAAAGTAAGTCCGCGTTCGATACACTCTTCTATTGTATAGCGTGGAGGGTCAATATAATAATCCAGAAATTCAAGAACGAAATTGTTCCTTGTATCAGTTATAGGGAAATTTTCTGTAAAGACCTTAAAAAGTCCCTCTCTTTTCCTGTTTTCGGGAGTAGTTCCAAGTTGAAAGAACTCACCGAAGGATTTTAACTGAATCTCCAGAAAATCAGGGTATTCAAGCTGATTTTTTCTGGATGCGAAACTTATTCTTTCAGTATTTTTTGAAGACATTTATTAAAAGATTAAGTGAACTTATTATTTAAAGAACAAAAAGGCTTAGTTTCGGAAATTCCGGAACTAAACCTATAACCCAGCAATTAGGTATAACTTATTTAAGTTCAACTTCAGCTCCTGCTTCTACTAATTGACTTTTTATTGCTTCAGCTTCATCTTTGGAAATACCTTCTTTAACTGGAGAAGGAGCAGCATCAACTACTGCTTTCGCTTCTTTCAGACCGAGTCCGGTGATATCCTTAACAAGTTTAACAATCTGTAATTTCTGACCTCCGGCTGCTTTGAGAATCACGTCGAAAGTTGATTTCTCTTCAACAGCTGGTGCATCACTGCCGGCCGATGGACCTGCGACTGCAACTGCAGCTACAGCAGGTTCAATACCATACTCATCTTTAAGTATTTTAGCCAGTTCGTTTACTTCTTTTACAGATAAGTTAACCAGTTCTTCTGCAAATTTCTTAAGATCTGCCATTTTTATCGATTTTTAATTTGATTATACTTTATTATTCTTCTCTTTTTGATAGTGTTTTAAGAACACCATGAATTTTAGTTCCACCTGATTGAAGGGCTGAAATAACGTTTTTGGCAGGTGACTGCAAAAGCATAATAATATCACCTATCAGTTCCTGTTTGGTTTTAATTGAGATTAGTGCATCAAGCATGTTATCCCCCACGTAAACTGATTCCTGAACATATGCGCCTTTAAGCACAGGTTTATCATGTTTCCTACGGAATTCCTTAATAAGTTTTGCAGGAACATTTCCCGATTGTGTGAACATGATGGACGTAGTACCTTTCAGAACCGGATATAGTTCTTCGAAGTTTCCATTAGACTGCTCGAGTGCTCTTTTGAGGAGAGTATTTTTTACAACAACAAGTTTAATGTCGCTGTCAAAACACTTCCTTCTCAGATCACTTGTATCAGCGGCATTAAGCTGAGCAGTATCAGTCAGATAAAAGTGGCTGTACTCTTTTAATCTCTCAGCAAGGCTGTCTATGATAGCATTTTTTTCTTCCCGTCTCATTTTTTCTTTCAAGTTTTAACTTAACTAATTAATCATCAAGACCTTTTGGATCGATCTTAACACCTGGGCTCATTGTGCTTGAGATGAATACGCTACGAATGTAGGTTCCTTTAGCAGCAGCCGGTTTAAGTTTGTTTACAATTGAGATAAACTCCCTTGCATTCTCGACGATCTTTTGAGGTTCGAATGAGACTTTTCCTATTGAGGCATGAATGATTCCGCTTTTATCAACTTTGAAATCAATCTTACCCTGCTTCACTTCTTTAACAGCCTTACCAATTTCCATTGTAACAGTTCCACTTTTGGGGTTCGGCATCAGTCCGCGAGGACCGAGTATTCGACCTAACTGACCGACCTTTCCCATTACAGATGGCATGGTTATTATAACATCCATATCGGTCCAACCGCCTTTGATCTTTTCGACATAATCGTCAAGACCAACGAAATCAGCTCCGGCTTCTTTTGCTTCAGCCTCCTTATCGGGGGAACAAAGCACGAGTACACGTGTCTCTTTTCCTGTTCCGTGAGGGAGGGAAACAACGCCGCGAACCATCTGATTGGATTTCCTCGGATCTATACCTAACCTTACATCTAAATCAATCGAAG
>Ga0265292_1002378_pt1 | contig 13148 bp, 9 predicted proteins | sample Munlanlewell296A_FD_189080 | JGI IMG/M metagenome (GOLD analysis project Ga0265292, IMG submission 189080) | Leachate microbial communities from a municipal landfill in Southern Ontario, Canada - Leachate well 296A | ecosystem: Engineered > Solid waste > Landfill > Unclassified | place: Canada...
TCGCGGGGCTGGGGTCGCGGGGCTGGGACGGCTGCTCGGTGGGGGGGAGGATGCGCGAGAGGCTGCGGTGGGTTGCGGGGGCCCTGGCGGGGCTCTGTGTTCTCGCCTGGGCATTCCCGGCTGGCGCCTCGCACTCCCCAGGTGGCCCAGGCGCTCGCGCCCTAGCCGCCCCTTCGTCTCGTTCGGCCGAGTCCGGCATCAGGCCGGCTGCCGCCGGCGCGGCTAGCCCGTCCTTCATCTACCTCGAGGACATCTGCTCGTTGGGCGACCGCCGGGCGGGGTCGCCCTCCGCCGCAGCGACCGCCTCGTACCTGAAGGGACGCCTGACTTCCTTCGGATACTCGGTCGAGGTCCAGGAGTTCACCCTCCCCTACTACCACGTTCGCAAGAAGTCCCTGGCCCTGGATGGCAAGAGCTACCCCGTGGATGCGATCACCTACACGGGCGGCGCTCCCACGGGCGGAGTGACCGCGGAGGTGGTGCGGCCCGACGAGTCCTGGTCCAACGTCAAGGGCAAGATCGCCCTTCTTCCCTACGCCGACACCGACCCCGGGTGGAAGAACCTCCAGTACAACATGAAGGCCGACTACAAGACCGCGGCGGAAGCGGGCGCCGTGGCGGTGCTGGCCGAGGCCAAGGACTATCTCTACGCGCTGTCCATTTCGCAGACCACCTGGGAACTCGGCAAGATCCCAGGCATGGTCGTGCTCGGCGCCTCGGAACTGGTGGGCAAGCGCCCGAGCATCGTCCTGGACGCGGAGATCACACCCAGTACGGGGCGCAACGTCATCGGCGAGCGCAAGGGAACCGGTCCCGAGTCCGTGGTCCTGATTGCCCACTACGACGCCTGGTTCGGAGGGGCGCATGACAACGGCACGGGCACGGCCGTTCTGCTGCGCGCCGCGGAGTTGATGAAGAGCGAACCCCTGACCCGCACGGTCACCTTCATCGCCTCGGACGCCGAAGAGCTGGGCCTCATCGGAGCCCAGGCCTACGTCGCCTCCCACGACCTGGCCAACGTGGTTGGGGCGATCGACCTGGACATGCCCTCGGTCAAACCGAGCGACGTCTTCGAAGATCTGCCCCTGTTCCAGTGGCGGGTCTTGATGACGTCTGAAACCCCGGCGCTGATGGCCTCCACGGAGAAAGCGTCCGCAGCGAACCAGGTCGCGGGTGCGCCGCTGTCCGCCACTCTCTGGAAGAACGCCTACGGGTCGTTTCGAACCGACTACGAACGCCTCTACTACCAGGGGATCCCCGGTCTCTGGGTTGTCTCCGAAGGCCCCTACTACCACACCACCGAGGACGTCCTCGCACACGTCGACCCCACCGACCTGGAGAACGTCTCGGCCATGGTGACCGACGTGCTGAAGGACATGCAGACGATGCCGCTGGCCCGCATCACCCACTTGCCGGTCAAGGCTTCCTACCGCAACGGCGAGCTGAGCGCGAAGGTGAGCTTCAGCCTCGACGACTCCTCGGTCGCCGATGCCACGGTCACCGTCGACGCCTACCGCGGACATGCTGTCGTGTCTCGGGCGACCGCCCAGCCCACACCCGACGGCGGTTACTCCCTCAAGCTGGCCGACCTGAAGCCGGCCGGGCCCGCGGATCAACTTCGAGTCCACGCGACGTGGAACTACCTGGACGGCGAGGCCTGGGTGCTGATCCCCCATCCGGTGGTCAAGCAGACATCGTTGGTGGGTCGAACCGTGTCCTTGGACGCGAGTGGTTCCTGGGAAGAAGGCGGAGCGATAACGACCTACAAATGGGTCTTCGGTGACGGCACCACCGCGCAAGGCCCGCGCGTGAGCCACACCTTCGACCGGCTGGACTCGAGTTCCGTCAAGGCCAATCTCACAGTGGCCGATGCCCGAGGCAACACCCAGGCCATCGACTTCGAGCCGGACCAGGCGCCTGGTTCGCCGACCGGGTCGGGCCGCCCTCTGCCCGCGACAGGCGCCGCGGGATTCGCTGTCGCCGGCGCGATCCTCGCGGTGGCAGCCATGCTCAGGAGGTCGAGGGCCGAGAGGATCGTGTGACCGGTCTAGGGACCGAAGGGGGGAAGGCGGGATGCTGAGCCAGGAAACCGGATGCCGGGTCTGCGGGAGGCGAAAAGCGCGCGGGGCGGGGCGGTTCTGGGTCGGGCTGGTGGCGGTGGCCGTCCTGACTTACGGATGCGCGGGCAAACCCAGCCGCACCTCGGGCACGGCAAGACCCGCCGGCTCCACCGCTGACCAAAGCCCACTCACCGATTCGGCCGCGACCACCGTCCCCAGCGAAACCTCCCTCGCCGGCGAGTCGGCCGGTGCGACGTCGGCTGCCGGGCGCTCCTCCCGCCAAGTGGCGCCGGCCCCAGGCACGACCAAGGTGCCGCTCACCGCAACGGATCGAGGGGTCACGAAGGACTCCATCCAACTGGCCTGGTTCGAAGTGGAGAAAGCCGAGCGGCAGTTGGGCGCAAGCGTCGGCATGTCCTGGGCCGCCACCATGAACGACCCCATGTACTACGTCCAGCCATTCGTCGATGAGATCAACGAGAAGGGCGGCATCAACGGCCGCAAGGTCGTCCCCCATCTGGTCGAGTATCAGACGATGTCCTTCGACAACATGCAGGCGGCCTGCGTTTCAGCCGCCGAGGACCTCAAGGTGTTCGCCGCCATCTCCGGCGTCGGGCTCTGGGGGCAGGGCGAGGTCTGTCTGGCAAACAAGCAGATCCCCACCATCACCTACAACTCCGGTTCATCCGACCAGCTCTACCAGCAGGAGAAGGGCTGGGTGCGCCAGACGGTCATGAACAAGGACCGGGTGGTGAAGAACCTCGCCGACTGGCTCGTGGACTCAAAGCTCGTCAACGCCAAGACCCGCATCGGCGTTCCCTACCTGGACACCCCGGAGTACAAACAGATCGTCGAGAAGGTGCTCCTGCCCTACCTGAAGAGCAAGGGGCTGAATGTGGCCCAGACGGCCGTCATGTCCAACAACTACGAGCGCACCCCCACGGAAGCCGCGGCGGCGGTCATGCGCTTCAAGAGTTCCAACATCGAGTTCGTCTTTCCAATCCTGACCTGGTGGGAGACCTACCACTTCCTGAGCTGCGCCCAATCGCAGAACTACAAGCCCATATACACCACCTCCGACTTGGGGGAGTTGGCCAAGGATCCGGCCGCCTCGATCTTCCCCGCCGAGCAGTGGGATCACACCCGGGGCATCACGGCCATCCGCACCGGCGAGCTGGCGGCCGGCAAGCAGAAGACGGCCCAGCAGAAGGAATGCGAGGCGGTCTTCATCTCTCACGGCGGTGCGATCGAGTCGGACTCCGATCGCGACTACACCTGGATCGTCTGCGAGCACATGCATCTGTTCACTCGAGCGGCCACCCTGGCGGGGCCGAACCTGACTCGCGAGCGCTACCTCGCGGCACTGGACACCCTGGGCAGCTACAACGACCGGGTGGCGATCTCGGACACGCTGACGTTTGCTAAGGGTAAGTGGGATGCTGCCAACCGCTTCGCCGCCATCGAGTGGCACCAGGAATGCAAGTGCTACCACCAGACCGAGGGCTTCCGTTCCGGCCGCTGGTAACGCCCTAAGAACGCGGCCGGGAGGCCGATTCGGAGCGAGCCGGGCCGAATATTCGGAACAGCAAGGCAAGTGACGGGACCGCGATCGGGACCGCGATCGCCACGACCACGACCAGGGCCTTGAGCGTCGCCTGCGGAGCGGCGGCCGAGGAAGCGGTGACGTCGGGGACTATGAGACGCGGCCACTGCGCCAGGGCCCAACCCCACAACACGGCCGCGGCGGCGATTGCCGATGAGATGCGCGCCATCGCGAATCGGCCGACGGCCAGGCCGACGGAGCCCACGATCATCGCGGCGGCGAAAAGCACGATAAACGGCAGGCCCCGATGCGGCATCTGCACCCACAACTCAGGAGCATCGGCGCGCACCGCGGCGATGCCGAGCGCGGCAAAAACGGCAACCGCACCGCCACTGACCAGGGCCCGCCCGCGGAACTCCTCGGCCAGGTCGCGCTCGTTGCGGACGGAGCACCTCAGCGCCATGTAGGTCGCGGCCAGATGTGCGCAGATGGCAACGGCCAAGATCCCGCACACCAAAGAAAGCAGGCCGGTCCACGACCCGATGATCGCGGCCCGGACTTCTCCCCCGGCCGACACACGAATGCGCCCGGTCGCCAGCGCCGCAACCGAGGCGCCGAAGAAGAAGGGTGCCGCAACGGAAGCGACGCCGAAGACGCAGGTCCAGGCACTCCGCCAGAGCACACCGGCGGAGTCCTGGACATGGAAGGCGAACGCCGAGCCACGAAGCAGCAACCCCAGGACCGCGAGACTCACCGGCAGGTACAGCCCCACCACAATCGGCTCGAAAGCGTGCGGGAAAGCCGCGAACGTCACGACCAAGGCGAAGATCAGCCACACGTGGTTGGCTTCCCACACCGGCCCCATCGCCTCGGACAGGGCCCCCCGCCTCTCCCTCCCGCCCCGGCCCATGCTCAGCAGTTCCCATACCCCTCGTCCAAGATCCGCTCCGCCCAGCCACGCGTACAGCGTGAGGCCGACCATGAGAACCACGAGCACGAGCTTCTCATAGGCCATGGCTTAACCCCCGTATCCGCCGTCGGAGGCCGGATCTGACAGAGGCCGCCTCGCCAGTTTTGCCAGCATCCAAACGGCGGCCGCGCCCAGCAGCGCGTAGATTGCCACCGTGGCCACCAGGTAGACACCCAGGCCCGGTCGGGTCGTGACAGCATCGGCGGTGCGCATCAGATCCTTGACGATCCAAGGCTGACGGCCCACCTCGGTCACGACCCACCCGGTCTCCATAGCGAGGAAAGCAGCCGGCCCACTCAGAACGACCGCCCTGAGGAACCACTTCGACTCCGGGATCCTTCGCTTCCTCCACCAGACCCAGGCGAACACCACGCCGAGCGCGACCAATCCGAAGCCCACGGCGACCATGACCTGAAATGCCAGGTGCACGGGCAACACGTCCGGACGCTCGTCCTTGGGGAAAGCCTTCAACCCGACGATCTCGGCGCCCGAGTCCCGATAGACGAGGAAGGACAGCGCCCCGGGGATCTCGATCGCATATGGCGTCGTCTCATTGTTGGAGTTCGGAATTCCGCCGAGACGCAACGGCGCCCGCCGCTGCGTCTCCCATTGCCCTTCCAGCGCCGCCAGCTTGGCCGGCTCCCTGGTACCGACAAAACGCGCGGCCCAGTCGCCGACGACCACCTGGGCCGGCGCCATCACGGCACCCACAGCCAATCCCAACGCCAGTGCCCGCCGATGATAAACGCCGCCGCGGCCCTTCAGGATCCCCAATGCATAGACCGAGGCCAGGCCGAAACCGGTGACCATGTAGGCAGCCAGCAGCATGTGCACCACCTGCTCGGCCATAGCGGGGTTGAACAGCACGTGGATGGCGCTCACGTCGATCACATTGCCGGAGGCGGAGAGCGTGAATCCCTGAGGGGTGTTCATCCACGAGTTGATGCTGACTATCAGCCACGCGCTCGCGGCAGAGCAGAGCGCGATGGGCACACCGGCAAGCAGATGAGCACGAGCAGACAACCGGTCCCAGCCGTAGAGGTAGATGCCGAGGAAGATTGCCTCACCGAAGAACGCGATGCCCTCCAGCGCGAACACGATCCCGATCACCCCACCGAAATCGCCCATCAGCTTCGGCCAGAACAGCCCCAGGGCGAAGGAGAGCACGGTTCCCGTAGCCGCACCCACGGCGAAGAGAACCCCGAATGCCTTGGCCCACCGGCGGGCCATCGTCATCCAGACCTCGTCCCGGGTGCGGTTAGCTCGCCATTCGGCGAAGAGCAGGAACAGCGGCATGCCCACACCCAGGGCGGCAAGCACGATGTGAAAACCCAGCGCCACGCCCATCTGGATGCGTGCGGCCAGCAGAGCGGAAATGCGGACCACCCCTACCTACGGTCTCTTCGGATCCTGCCCATTGGAGGCGCAAAGGCCAGCCTACGTTCGGCCACATCATCGCGTCCGGCAGTGGCGTTGGCAACGACCACCGTTGGCCTCGACGGTCCCGGACCGTCAAACTGAACGGGCTGCAGCGGTTGAGCTGTCTAGGGTTGGCGCCACGTGCCGGGTGGGTGAGTGGAGGAGAGGCTTGCCGGGAACGGCTCGGGCTGGCACATCTTCTGTCCAGAGCGTTTGGCGTGACCGGCTGTGCGACCCCGACTCCCCGCCCGATCGCTAGAGCGGAGCGAAGCGGGCAGTGAAGTGGCGCAGGAACTCAGCCTGCTCGACGATGCGCAAGCCTCGCAGCGCGCTCGCCTTCTCGGCCACCGCTTTCACGACCTCGCCCACGTAGTCGATGTGGGATTGGGTGTAGACGCGCCGCGGGATGGCCAGGCGCACCAACTCCATGGGCGCCGGCTCCTCGCTGCCGTCCGGGTGGGGCCGGCCGAACATCACCGAGCCGATCTCCACTCCCCTGACTCCGCCGATCCGGTAGAGCTCGACGCAAAGCGACTGTGCCGGGTACTCGGACGCCGGGATGTGACCGAGCATTGCCTTGGCATCGATGTAGACCGCGTGCCCCCCCGAAGGATTTATGGTCGGCACCCCGGCCGCGTTCACTTTCTCCCACAGGTACTCCACGGAACGCACCCGGTAGCGCAGGTAGTCCTCATCCAGGACTTCCTTCAGACCCACCGCGATGGCCTCGAGATCGTAGCCGGCCAGGCCCCCATAGGTGGGGAAACCCTCGGTGAGAATCAGGTTGGCGCGGCAGCGCGCGGCCAGCGCATCATCGTTCATCGCGAGGAAACCCCCGATGTTGGCCAGGCCGTCCTTCTTGGCGGAGAAGGTCGCGCCATCGGCGAGGGAGAACATCTCGCGCGCGATTTCTTCCGGCGTGCGCTCGGCCTGTCCCGGCTCACGCTGTTTGACGAACCAGGCGTTCTCCGCAAAGCGGCAGGCATCCAGGAACAGCGGGATGGAATAGCGGTCGCAGATCGCGCGCACCGAGCGGAGGTTTGCCAGCGAAACCGGTTGACCGCCGCCGGAGTTGTTGGTCACGGTCACCATGACCAGCGGGATGCGTTCCCGGCCGGCGCTTCGGATGCACTCCTCCAGGGCCCCCACATCCATGTTGCCCTTGAAGGGATGAATCACCGACGGCCGGCGCCCCTCCGCTATCACCAGGTCGCGAGCCTCGGCGCCGTCGTGCTCGACGTTGGCGCGGGTGGTGTCGAAGTGGGTGTTGTTGGGCACCACGTCTCCGGGCTTCAGCGTCTCGGCGAACAGGATCCGTTCGGCCGCTCGGCCCTGGTGCGTGGGAATGACGTGGCGGAAGCCGGTGAGATCGCGCACGGCGGACTCGAAGCGGAAGAAGGAGCGCGAGCCGGCGTAGCTCTCGTCTCCCCGCATCATCCCCGCCCACTGCTCCGCCGACATGGCGCCCGTGCCGGAGTCGGTCAGCAGATCGATGATAACGTCCTCGGCGCGCAGTCCGAACAGGTTGTAGCCGGCGCCGACCAGCGCCTGCTCGCGCTCAGCACGGTTTGAGAAACGGATCGGCTCGACGCTCTTGATGCGAAAGGGTTCGATGATCGTGCCGAACTCCAGCGGCATGCCGTCCACCTCGCCTTCGGCTCTCCGAATGACCCGCCTTCCCCAAACGCTAATCGAAGCCCCCCGACGCAACTCGCCTGTCGGTCACGCTCACCGTCGCACCCTACCTCTCGGCCGGGCCACGCTCACCGAACAAGAGCGGCGCGTCTCAGGGCAGACTGGTGAGCTGGAAGGAGAAATCCGAGTCGATGGACTGGCTGCCTTGCTTGGCCGACATGCGGAAGATCTCCTTGACCGAGACTCTCAAAGAAGGCGCGAACCAGTGGGTGATCTGGTAGGTGCCCGATTGCCCACCCGATATCGTCACCTTGCGCTCAATCAGAAGAGTGTCGAATTCGCCGGCGGGAACGGTGACCTTCTGAGCGCTCTTGACGCTCACCACCATGTGCTCGGTCCGGTTCTCGGTTGACGAGTCGACCTCCCAGGTGTCTCCCACCTTGAGCGGGAAGCGGTACCACATCTGGGGCGGGGAGTAGTTGTCCTCGCTGGTCTCGCGCATTCCCATGCACGTGACCGCCATTCCGTAGTAGGTGAGGTAGGCGCCGTCGGCACGCCAGGAGAGGATGTTTCGCTGTTGGTGGTTGGGCGTGAAGGCCCAGTCCATGACCAACCCGGCGGGATCCTGCTTGACCGTCAGGCTCACCTTGTCCACGTTCCAACTACAGGCCGTGGCCGGGCCTACCTGGCCGCTCTCATGGCCTTCACCCTGGTAGTTGTACACCCCCGATTTGGGGGGACCGATCGCGTGTGGGGTCGGTCCCGAGGCGACCGGCGTTGGGCTTTGGCCGGTGAGCTTGCGCGAGGTGGGGGAGGAAGTCGTCGCCCCGGTCGGTCCCGAGGCGACCGGCGTTGCTTCGGGCCCGGGAGAGTCAGCCGGGATCGAGGACGCCAAACCGGTCGGGCTGGGCTGTCCCCAGATCCCCCCCCTCGAGAACTTCGGTGTCCCCCTGCGCGTCCACCAACCGTAAGCCGCGAACGCGCCCACCGCGAACAGCACCAAGGCCACCGAAGCGGCCAGCAACTTTCGCCACATCGCTCCCCCCTCCCCAAGCCCCCTGTCGGGCGCGCTACGCCATCCCGTGCCGGTAGCGGTAGACCTGACGGAAGAAAGCCTCGGCCTCGGCGGGGCGCTCCGCCACCCCACCCAGGGCCATGCAGGCCAGGTAGCCGTCCGCCGCCCGCTCCACGAGCCCGCTCACGTGCACGGCCTCCTCCAGATCCTTGCCGCAGGCCAGAACACCGTGGTTGGCCAGCAGCACTGCCGCCCGCTCACCAAGTGCCTCAGCCGCAGCGGCCGCGAGGTCGGGGCTGCCCGACACCGCGTATCGGGTCACCTCCACGGGTCCGCCGAAGTAGGTGTCGTTCTCGTCGAGATAGGCCGGGATCGGCTTGCGGGCGGCCGCGAAGGCCGACGCGAGAATGGGATGGGTGTGCGCGACGGCCCCCGCATCGGGACGCGCCGCGTAGACGGCCAGGTGCATGGCGATCTCGATGGAGGCCTTGGCCGTTCCTTCAACCTGGTTGCCCTGAAGGTCCACCACCGCGATGCCATCGACGTCGAGGCGGTCGTAGGGGATGCCGGAAGCCGTGATCAGCACCTGATCACCCAGACGCGCGCTGACGTTTCCCGAGCTGTGCCAAACCAGTCCCAATCGGTCGAGTTGCTTGGCGGCATCAACCACTTCCTGCTTGAGCCGGTCAATCTCGGTGTCCACGCTACCTCCCCCTCTCCACTCCCGGTTACCCGCGACCTCGCCAGTATGCCTGGAGGTCGCCCTGCGTTCATCTTCTGCCCGAGCGTGGCGCGTCCGAAGTTCCCCTGTATTCGGTCGCGCCACACCGGCCCGCCAGCCGCTGGAAGGTATCTACGGTGGGCCATGGACGGCCGCTCGGGGTCGTCCACCGTCGGGCGACAAGCATCGGCCGTCCCTTGTCGGGTGGACTGCCCGCGATAGACTGACGTCGAATCGCAGGCTCTCACGCGGTCTGACCGGAAAGGAGTCTCGATGAAGGAGATGGTCCTGGATTCAGCCGACGTTGCCGCGCGCGCCTGGATGCCCATCGCCGACTGGCCGGGAGTCGATGCCAAGACGCTCTGGGAGGATGCCCGAACCGGTTCCTACGGAGGGCTCATGCGCTTGGCGGCAGGCTCCTCGGTTCCCGCGCACACCCACCGCTACTCCGTGCACCACGTCTGGGTCATCGAGGGTGAGTGCACGATGCTGGGCCGGAAGTTGGGCCCCGGCTCCTACTGCTTCTCCCCCGCGGGCATTGCCCATTCCGTCGATCCATCGCAGCAGGGCTGCACGGTCTTCTACCTATATCTGCGCGCCGACATGGACTAGTGCGGTACGCCCGAGGTTCTCCCGCATTCGGTGTGTACCGCGAGTTCGGACGCACCACATTGAAGCTCGAAGCTCTACTTCTTCAAGCGCGCTACCCTGATAGCGTGGGCAACGATCGGGGCCGGCTCGCGCCGTGCCCGGCGGCGCACATCCATTCCCTCAATGGCGCGGGAGGATCTGCATGAGCGCCCCGAAACTGGTCGAGGAACTGGACGGGGTAGTCATCCGAATCGCCGGCGACTCCGGCGATGGCATGCAGGTGACGGGAGACCGGTTCACCCATTCCACGGCAGTCTTCGGCAACGATCTGATCACCCTTCCCGACTACCCCGCCGAGATCCGAGCTCCCGCCGGCACCCCGTCGGGCGTCTCCTCTTTCCAGATCCATTTCTCCGACCACCCGGTGCGCACTCCCGGCGATGCTCCCAACGTGCTGGTGGCCATGAACCCGGCCGCTCTCAAGGTGAGCCTGTCCGAGCTTCCTCGCGGTGCCACCATCCTGGTAAACAGCGACGCGTTCGACGCTCGAGGCCTGGAGCGAGCCGGCTACCCCGCCAACCCCTTGACCGACGGAAGTCTTGCCGCCTACCGCGTCTACGAGATCCCAATGACTTCGATGACCCTGGAGGCCGTCAAGGAAGTCGACATCGCCAAGAAGGACGCCGGGCGGGCGAAGAACATGTTCGCGCTGGGGTTGCTGTCCTGGATGTACCACCGGCCGACCGAGTCGGTGACCACCTGGATTCGCGCTCGCTTCGGCAAGCGTCCCGAGATCGTCCAAGCGAACCTGGCCGCCCTGGCGGCCGGATACAACTTCGGCGAGACCGCGGATCTGTTCGCTTCCAGCTACATCGTCAGGCCGGCGCATTTCAGCCCCGGCACCTACACCACGGTCACCGGTAACACGGCAGTGGCCTGGGGGTTGATGGCGGCTGCGGAGCGGGCGGGCATGGCGCTGTTCCTCGGCAGCTACCCGATCACGCCCGCATCGGAGATCCTCCACGAGCTGGCAGCCCGCAAATCCCTGGGCGTGCTCACCTTCCAGGCCGAAGACGAGATCGCCGGCATCGGCTCCGCCGTCGGCGCCTCCTACGGAGGGATGCTGGGGGCGACTTCGACGAGCGGGCCGGGCCTGGACTTGAAGACCGAAACGATCGGGCTCGCCATCATGCTCGAACTGCCCCTAGTCATCGTGGACGTCCAGCGCGGTGGGCCGTCCACGGGACTGCCCACCAAGACCGAGCAGTCCGATCTACTACAAGCCCTGTACGGCCGCCACGGCGAGGCACCGCTTCCCGTGCTGGCGGCCCTGTCGCCTTCTCAGAGCTTCGACGCCACGATCGAGGCCTGCCGCATAGCGCTGGCCTACCGCACGCCGGTGATCCTGCTCTCCGACGCCTATCTCGCCAACGGATCCGAGCCGTGGCGCATCCCGCGCCTGGCGGACCTGCCGGACCTGCGCCGGGCCGGCGCCACCCAACCCAATCACGACGGGCAGTTCTGGCCATATGTCCGAGACCCTAAGACGCTGGTTTGCGAATGGGCCAAGCCCGGCACACCCGCGCTCGAGCACCGCATCGGCGGCCTGGAGAAGGCCGACGGCTCCGGGGCCATCAGCTACGACCCGGCCAACCACGAGAAGATGGTCCGCCTGCGCGCGGCCAAGGTCGCCGGGATCGCCAACGACATACCCGACGCCGAGCTATTCGGCGACGAGGACGCGGAAGTGCTCGTCCTCGGTTGGGGCTCCACGTTCGGCGCCGCCCGGGCCGCCGCCCAGCGGATAGGGGCACGCGGGCAGAAGATCGCTCACGTGCAGCTCATGTACCTCAACCCTTTGCCGCGGAATCTCGGCGGGATCCTGGCCCGCTTCCCCAAGATCCTCGTACCCGAGCTCAATCTCGGCCATCTCGCCACGCTCATCCGCTCCACCTACCTGCGTGACGTGACCACCTACGGCAAGATCCAGGGCAAGCCCTTCAAGGCATCGGAGATCGAGGCACGGATCATGGAGATGCTCCCATGAGCGCCAGCGCCGACCCCGCGGCCGCGATTACCGTGCCCGCCTTGACCCGGAAGGATTTCACCGGCGAACAGGAGGTTCGCTGGTGCCCGGGCTGCGGAGACTTCGCCATCCTCGCGGCCGTTCAGAGCGTCTTTGCCGAGTTGGGGATCCCGCGCGAGAAGTTCGTGATCGTGAGCGGCATCGGCTGCTCCAGCCGGTTGCCCTACTACATGAGCACCTACGGCCTTCACGGCATCCACGGTCGCGCGGTCGCGATCGCTTCAGGGCTGGCCATGAGTCGAGAGGACCTGTCGGTGTGGGTGGTCACCGGCGATGGCGACGCGCTGTCCATCGGAGGAAACCACCTGATACACGCGCTGAGGCGCAATGTCGAAATCAAGATCCTGATGTTCAACAACGAGATCTACGGACTGACCAAGGGCCAGGCCTCGCCGACTTCGGAGCGCGGCAAGATCACCAAGTCCACCCCGCACGGCTCGCTCGACCCTTCGTTCAACCCGATCAGCGTGGCACTGGGCACCGAGGCGACCTTCGTGGCCCGTACCCTCGCGCCCGATCGCGAGGCCCTGACCGAGATCCTGCGCCGAGCGGCCAACCATCGCGGCTCAGCCTTCGTGGAGATCTATCAGAACTGCACGATCTTCAACGACGGGGCTTTTGACTCACTCACCTCGCCGGAGGGCCGGCTGGCAAACCAGATCCGTCTCGAGCACGGAAAGCCGATTCGCTTCGGCAGGAACAAGGAGAAGGGCGTGGTCGTCACCCCGGACGCCGCGGTGGAGATCGTGGACGTCGCCGAGGTCGGCGAAGAGAACCTGCTGATCCACGACGAGCACGCCGCGAAGCCGAACCTGGCCTTCTCGCTCTCGCGGTTGGCCGGCGGTCCCAACCAGCCCACCCCTTTGGGGATCTTCTGGGACGTCGAACGTCCCTCCTACGGCGAGATGATGCGGGCCCAGATCGAAGCGGTTCGCGCCCGAGGGGGCCCGGCCGACCTGGAGTCGCTTTGGGTCTCAGGCGACACCTGGACGGTGGAGTAGGCAAGGGGTGGGAAGCCCTGGTATTGCTGGAAGGGGGCTCGCACGCTTCTGCTGCCATCTCGCCGCGTAGCATTGCCCGCCGGCCGGCATCGCAAGAGTCCTGGCCA
>Ga0265292_1002379_pt1 | contig 13141 bp, 14 predicted proteins | sample Munlanlewell296A_FD_189080 | JGI IMG/M metagenome (GOLD analysis project Ga0265292, IMG submission 189080) | Leachate microbial communities from a municipal landfill in Southern Ontario, Canada - Leachate well 296A | ecosystem: Engineered > Solid waste > Landfill > Unclassified | place: Canada...
ACTCTTGTTCTCATTTGTTTACAAAAGTACAAAAATCAATGTAATAATATCATCAATCAATAAAAAGGAATATCGGGGGTATTTTTAAAAGGGTGCTGGTTGCTGGGTACCTGGTGCTGGTTCATCTCACTAAAACAGGCGACAGGCGACAGGCGACGGGCTGCAGGCGACAGGGTTCTGAGGAAAGACAAAAGACAATCCACCTTCGCTAAAGCTACGGTGGACGAAGAAAGTATAATGACAAAAGTTAGCGTTGCTCGTTTATCATTGTTCGTTTCGCATTTATTGTTTCACAATTTTGACCTTACTTTACAACCCTTAATAACCAATATCACTTATCAATGATAATCATAAATACTTATATTTGCAGTATGAAGAAAGGGAGCCAAATATCGTTATACCAGAACCTTCTTGCAGTATTTTTCAAAGATCAGCCTGTAAGGAGAGCATATCTCTTTGGTTCCTTTGCACGTGGCGAAAATAAGCCTGAAAGTGATCTTGATATTCTCGTTGAACTGGAGCCTGGAACAGGTCTGTTTAAGTTTATTTCGATACAAAATCAATTGGAGATCGTTTTAAAAATGCAAATTGATCTTGTTTCTGCAAATGGCCTCTCACCAAAAATCAAACCATATATTGATTCAGAAAAAATCCTTGTATATGAAAAGTAGCATTTCTGATAAGATCAGACTTCAACATATACTTGATTCAATAAATGACATACTTCTGTTCACCAAAGACATTGATTATGAAACATATCTAACCGATTACATGCTTCGGTTAGCTGTTGTTAAACTTATTGAAAACATTGGTGAAGCTTCAAATGGTATATCCTCAAAAACTATTAAAAGACTACCTGAGATTGAATGGAGTGTGTTAAGGGGTATCAGGAATGTCCTTGTACACGAGTATTTCGGAATTGATTATGAAATAATCTGGAATTCCATTAAAGAAAACATTCCTGATCTAAAAATTAAGATCGAAAAATATCTGTTGAATTTTCCTGAGTGAAACCTTTCACTATTGGATATCACAATTTGTGATTTCCAATTCAGAAGTTCTTCAGATTTGTTTTTACTTAACGCAGCGAGCGTCTTAAAACCAAATTTACTTAGAAGATTCGGAGATTCAAAGGAAGGTTGGGGATTTTTTAGAAGTGGGTACACGACGCAGGACGCAGGACTCAGGGGAAATCAAATAAGGGCTACGGGTGTCCGGGACAAGTTTTTATCGGGTCGGATTTTATTTTAAAAGGGAAGGTTCTGAAATGTTGGTATAGGTTTTGCTATTGTTATTTTGTTCAAACTTGTTCTTTTAATATTATATGTTATGAAAAAATTTATAATCACATCAGTTCTGCTGGCAATGTTTGTTACCTGTACCACAATCATGGCACAGGATCAGCAGGAGGAATACCTGGGTCTGCCAGGGGATAATCTTAATCTCTATGCAGTAATGAAGTTATTCCAAGAATCAGAAACACTCGAAGGTTTCGAGAGGAGCCTGAATGATGAGAATTCCAGAATCAATAATCTCGACCTGAATGGCGATAATATGGTTGATTACATCAGCGTAATTGACTATATCGACGGTGATGCCCATGCCATCGTATTACAGGTTGCAGTAAACAAGAGGGAAAACCAGGATGTAGCCGTTTTTACCGTGCAGCGTTATACCAATGGGCAGGTGCAGATCCAGCTGACAGGTGATGAAGCATTATATGGCAGGAATTATATCATTGAACCCATATTCGATGAGGCGAATTCCGGCCAGACACCAAATCCGGGATATATCGGGAATACTGGAAGAAATTATGGCCGGAATGTTGTGATTGCAAACTGGCCCCTGGTAAGGTTTATTTACCTTCCCTCCTATGTTACCTGGCACTCTTCCTGGTATTGGGACTATTACCCTTCTTACTGGCATTCATGGCATCCATATTACTGGCATTACTATTACGGGTATCATTATAACTGGGATAATGATTATTACAGAAATTACCGCCGCTGGAACTATCACCGTTATACCCGCTGGAACGACTTTTATTACAGTGACAGACGTTCCCATTCTCCAAATGTAAGCGTAAGGATACAGGCCGGGAATTATAAAACCACCTATTCACACCCCGACCAGAGAAGGGATGGTGAAGCTCTGTATGCTAAGATGCATCCGGAGCAAAACAGAAGGCCATCAGATAATTCTTCAGGGAATAGCCCGGTAAGAAGAACCGCTTCCCAATCAAATCAGGAAATAAAGTCTACCGGTATCAGCAATAACCCAACAAGACGATCAAATACCACAGCGACAAACAAGTCCATCACAAATCCGTCCTCGGGACAAAATGCCGGTACAGCACGGAGGTCAAATACCACTGTGACTAACAAGTCCGTCACAAATCCGTTATCGGGGCAAAATGCTGGTACAACCCGGAGGTCAAATACCACTGTGACTAACAAGTCCGTCACAAATCCGTCATCGGGACAAAATGCCGGTACAGCACGGAGGTCAAATACCACTGTAACTAGCAAGTCCGTCTCAAAGCCTTCATCGGGGCAAAATGCCGGCACAAACCGGACAGCCAGGAAATCAACAACAACCGGAGTGAGCTCTTCCAGCCGCAGGAGCAGCGAAAGCAGTAAGTCCGGAACAACTGTAAATAAGGGAGGAAAAACGAAAGAATCTGAGACCACAAAAACTACGCGCAGGAAGTAGTGAGTCCGGGATTGAAGCGAATTCATACCTTAGTGCTGGTTCATCTCACTAAAACAGGCGACAGGCGACTGGCTGCAGGCAACAGGGATTGAAAGTTACCTGGTGCTGGTTCATCTCACTAAAACAGGCTACAGGCTGCAGGCTGCAGGCATCAGGATTTTAAAAATCATATTATCCAATGGCCTATCGCCTGTCGCCTTTAGCCACTGTACCGGAGCCCCTTCTTATTTTAAAAGACTATCAACTTCCTCTTTGAGTTTGGGTAAGTTGTTAATTACAATACTCCAGATGTGCTCATCCGATATTTTATCATAACCGTGAGTAATTCTGTTTCTTGTTCCAATTATTTTTTGAGCATTCTCTAATTTGAAATTTTTGTCCTTCTTCAAGATCCGATTAACAGCCTCTCCGATTATTTCAATGTTTCTTTCGATAGCTCTTTTTGTTTTAATGTCAATCAGATAATCAGAATATCTTTTAGGCTTGTCATCATAATAACTGTCTATCTCCTTAATCGATTGCAGGATATCATAAAGCCAGGTTTTTATGTCATTGTCCATACAGAAGTTGCTTTGAAGAATCTATTGATTGACGCAAATATGGATTATCAATTGCTTTATCCTCGAGAAGGTCTATGTTTCGTTTGAATATCTCCTCCAAAGAAAATTTCAGATCAAAATAGTTGTCTGCATAATCATAAACATCAATATCCCGAAAATCAACAATAAAATCAATATCGCTGCTTTTTTTGAATCTATCGGAAAGTACAGATCCGAAAACGAATAGTTTAGCAACTTTATGCTTGGAACATAAATTCCGTATCTTATCAATATTTTTGTCAATGATATTCATGGATCAAAAATACTACTTTTTTCTTGAATATTAATACGAAACCAGGTTCGCGTAGATCGTTCAACGCTTTGCAGTCACAAGCTAAGAGCTATCTTTCAATGCATTCAATTCTATTCCGTAGTCATATTGCAAATCTTCATGTAAAAAAGACACCTTTTTTTTGATTGTCTCTATTTGTCCATTGTAAAGATTCAGGAGCCTCGTACTCTTTTGAATGGAGGGGGTGAATTTTCTTAGTTTTACACAAACGAAGACAGAGTCCCAGCAGTTCTTTAGGTGTACGATTATTTAATTCTTGTTTGAGTTCATTAACAGTGACAGCCTTCATGGATACAACTTAAATAAAAAAACAGATCATGTATTTTTAATTATTCCTATAAACAAAGCTATCATTTTTCTTCGGCTTCAGATTGTCAACCTTTCTTGAATTTGCTTAAAATTATTAGCTTTGCATAAAATAAACAGCATAGGATGAGTTACGATTACAATACACAGAGGAAGAGGATGGCATTGCCCGAATATGGGAGGAATGTCCAGAAGATGGTCGATCATATTAAGACCATAGAAGACAGGGATGAGAGAAACCGTGCAGCCAAGACAATTATCCAGATAATGGGCAACCTTAATACTCACCTTCGCGATATCGGCGATTTCAAGCATAAACTGTGGGATCATCTTGCCCTGATAGCAAGCTTTGATCTGGATATTGATTCGCCTTACCCGGTTCCGGAACCGTCGAAGTTTGTTGAAAAACCCAAACAGGTGCCTTACAGACAAGGTGAGATAAAATATCTTCACTATGGACGTATAATAGAGTTGATGATTAACGCAGCTTCAGAAATGGAAGAGGGAGAAGCGAAGGAGTACCTCACTACGCTGATAGTTAATCAGATGAAAAAATCATATATCACCTGGAACAGAGGACAGGTTGCTGACGAGGTGATTATCGGCAATATGAAATTATTATCTAAAGGGAGATTGAAGATGACAGAGGGTGTAAGAATCCTTGAAGTAAGAGAGCTGATACCTCCTGTAAAAAGAAAGCCACTGGGAAAACCTCATGGCAAACAGCAGAATAAACAATTCATAAAGAAAAAAGGATACAGCAGACATTAATGGGTACTTTTATTGTCCATGGTGGAAAATCGCTCAAGGGAGAAATAACACCACAGGGAGCCAAAAATGAAGCCCTGCAGGTTATTTGTGCAATTCTCCTCACCTCCGGAAAAGTTACCATCAAAAATATTCCCGATATCAGCGACGTAAATAAACTGATAGAACTGATTGGTTGTATGGGTGTTAAAGTAACCAAAGAATCAGATTCCGTAACAAGTTTCGAAGCTGTCGATGTTAATCTTGATTACCTTCAGACAAGCGAATTCAGAACACAGAGTTCCAGCTTAAGAGGATCGATAATGATAGTCGGCCCACTCCTTGCCCGGTTCGGAAAAGCTTTCATACCAAAACCAGGTGGTGATAAGATCGGACGACGCAGAGTTGACACCCATTTTATTGGTTTCCAAAAACTTGGAGCCAGATTTGAATTTGATACTTCCGATCCGTTCTTTAAAGTTGAAGCTCCGTCATTAACAGGTACCTATATGCACCTTGATGAGGCTTCCGTTACCGGGACAGCCAATATTATCATGGCCGCAGTTCTGGCAAAGGGACGCACAACAATTTACAATGCTGCCTGTGAACCGTATGTTCAGCAACTTTGCAGGATGCTGGTTTCGATGGGAGCAAAAATCGAAGGGATAGGTTCCAATCTGCTTTATATTGACGGAGTATCCGGTCTGAACGGGTGCACACATACTATCCTGCCCGATATGATCGAAATAGGATCGTTCATCGGAATGGCCGCAATTACAGCATCGGAAATCACAATTAAAAATACATCGTACGACAACCTTGGAATTATACCCGATTCATTCCGCCGTCTGGGAATAAAACTCGAAAGAAGAGGTGATGATATCTTTATACCCCATCAGGAACATTATGAAATAGAGACGTTTATCGATGGATCGATTATGACCATAGCCGATGCTATCTGGCCGGGCCTTACTCCCGACTTGCTTAGTGTCTTACTGGTAACAGCAACACAGGCAAAAGGCGCCGTTCTTATTCATCAGAAAATGTTTGAAAGCCGTCTGTTCTTTGTTGATAAACTGATCGATATGGGAGCCCAGATAATTCTTTGTGATCCGCACAGAGCCACAGTAATTGGTCAGGATAAAATGATCAGACTAAAAGGGACCGTAATGTCGTCTCCTGATATCAGAGCCGGAGTCGCCCTGCTGATAGCTGCACTTTCAGCCGATGGGAAAAGTGTTATTCATAATATTGAACAGATCGACAGGGGCTATCAGAATATAGATAAACGACTTAATGCCCTCGGTGCAGATATTCAAAGAGTCTGATTATTAGAAGGACACACGACTCAGGGCACACGACTCACGGGAAATCAAGTTGTTTTCTTCCTTGCGTCGTGCATCCTGCGTCGTGCACCTTTACGCTTATGTGCCATTGCACCATTTCTCCCCTGCCAATTTGTCAAGTTATAGGGGTTGGCAGGTATTTTGTTAAATAGTGGTATTAAACTGAAATACAGTGTGTGATGAGGAGGAAAAAGAAGCATAACCAGAAAGAAGCTAAACAGAAAAATCTTAACGAAGCAACTGATAATAAAGAAAATACTTGTAAACCGCATAATAATAACGGAAGAATATCGGATATTCCTCCTTCCGGTGATTCAACGGAATCTGCACCAGAAGGCTGCATCTGTACAGGCGACATTGCTGACAATATCGCCCTTGAAGTGAGGGCCGTTGAAGAAAAACTGGCAGAGATGCAGGATAAGTATATCCGTCTTTCCGCTGAATTTGATAACTACAGGAGAAGAACCCTTCGCGAAAAAATGGAATTATCAAAATACGCCGGAGAAAGTCTTCTGCTGAAAATCATACCTCTCATGGATGATTTTGAAAGAGCCCTGAAACATATGGATCCAGTAACCGATGGTGTTGCTATGAAAAACGGGATTGATCTCATTTATAGTAAGTTCAGCGAATTTCTTAAGCAAAACGGAATAAAAGAAATTGAGTCACTGAACAGTAATTTTAATGTTAATCTTCATGAAGCTATTGCAAAAGTTCCTGTTGCTGATGATGACAAAAAAGGGAAAGTGGTAGATGTAGTGCTAAAAGGTTATTATCTGCAAGATAAGGTTTTACGGTTCTCGAAAGTAGTGGTCGGGGAATAAATGAAACAACTAATTCAATATCTTGGAACTGTGGCTATAAAACAAAATTAAAAAGGGATGGGAAAAAGAGATTATTATGAAGTGCTTGGAGTATCGAAAGAGGCCACAAAAGAGGAGATAAAGAAAGCATACAGAAAACAGGCGTTAAAGTTTCATCCCGATAAAAATCCGGGTGATAAGAAATCTGAAGAAAATTTCAAGGAAGCTGCTGCAGCCTACGAAGTTTTAAGTAATGAGGAGAAAAAAGCCCGTTACGACCGTTACGGCCATGCCGGAATGGGAGGTTCAGCTAACGGCTTCGGGGGTCAGGGAATGACGATGGATGACATCTTCTCATCATTCGGAGATATTTTCGGTGATGCCTTCGGTGGATTTGGTGCTTTTGGAGGAGGCAGGCGTGGACGAAGGGTTAATAAGGGCAGCAACCTCAGGGTTAAAGTTAAACTCAACCTACAGGAAATCTCAGCCGGAGCAGAGAAAAAAATCAAGGTAAATAAATACGATACATGTAGTTCCTGTCAGGGAACAGGAGCAGCCGATTCATCAGGTTTATCGGGCTGTTCTACTTGTCATGGCTCGGGATATGTTACAAGACTGACCAATACAATGCTTGGCCAGATGCAGACGTCCTCGGTGTGTCCTTCATGCGGTGGAGAGGGCAAGACTATTACTAAAAAATGTACTGCTTGTTACGGAGAAGGTATTATACAGAAAGAAGAGATAATTAAAATCAACATCCCGGCCGGTGTCGGTAAAGGAATGCAGTTGACAGTAGGTGGCAAAGGAAATGCTCCCAGGAGAGGCGGAGTTAATGGCGACCTGCTTGTGGTAATTGATGAAGAGGAACACCCCGAGCTGATAAGAGAGGGTAACGACCTCATTTATAATTTATTTATTAGTATCCCTGATGCAATACTCGGTACTCACGTTGAAGTGCCAACAGTTGATAATAATGTTAAGATAAAGATAGAACCTGGCACCCAATCCGGTAAAATCCTGCGGCTCAGAGGAAAAGGGTTACCTGAAGTTAATGGATATGGGAGAGGCGATCTGCTTGTCAATGTTAATGTCTGGATACCCAAAAGTATGAACAAAGATGAGCTGAAGATCTTTGAGAAATTCAAAGACTCCAAATCTTTCACTCCAAATCCCGATAAAAATGATAAAGGCTTTTTCGACAGGATGAGAGGGTACTTTGAGTAGAATCTTTTCTATATTTACACAACTTCTTTTAAATAATATAAATTTAAACCCTTATGGCACTTTTTGAAGCAAAGAATGTCACAAAACAATACGGCAACCAGCTGGCACTCGATAATGTCAGCATTTCGGTACCGGAACAATGCATTTACGGACTCCTGGGACCTAATGGTGCCGGAAAAACTACCCTGATCAGGATCATCAACCAGATAACCGGACCTGATTCCGGTGAGTTATTCCTTAATGGCAAAAAACTGATGCCTGATGATGTCCAGGTCATCGGCTACCTGCCGGAAGAAAGAGGCTTATATAAAAAAATGAAGATAGGAGAACAGGCTCTTTACTTTGCCCAGCTCAAAGGACTCTCAAGAGCTGAAGCGATGAAAAGATTAAAGTATTGGTTTAATAAGCTTGATATTATCGACTGGTGGGGCAAAAAAGTCGAAGAATTATCAAAAGGAATGCAACAGAAAGTCCAGTTCATAATAACTGTACTCCATGAACCTAAACTTCTTATTTTCGATGAGCCTTTCACCGGATTTGATCCTCTTAACACCAATATTGTTAAAAATGAGATCCTTTTCCTGCGGGAAAGAGGAGCCACAATAATTTTTTCAACCCACAACATGGAATCCGTTGAAGAGCTTTGCGATAATATCACCCTTATCGATAAAGCAAAAACAATACTTGAAGGTAGTGTGGATGAGATCAGGAGCCAATGGGCTGCCAACGAATATGATCTTGTTTTTGACGGCGATGTGAAAATAGAGGGTAATGGTCAATATAATATCCTTAATCAGCATAAAGACAATAACAAAAGTATTATCAGGATGAGGATGACCGGCAATATCAATACAAATGATATCCTTCAGACAGTGATGAAATCGGGTAATATTATCTCTTTTAACCCGGCTCTTCCATCAATGAACGAGATATTTATAAGGGTAATTGAAGCCCGAAATTAAAACTGACAATTAACATAGTAACCTTCATATTATGAACAAGATATCTGTTATTATTAAAAGAGAATATGTCTCCAGGGTAAGAAAAAAATCATTTATCATTATGACTATTCTTGCTCCGCTTCTCATGGCAGCTCTGGTTGTCCTGCTTCCATTACTGATGATGAACCAGGATGGCGATTTTAAAAAAATCGCTGTAATTGAAAATAATTCTGATCTTTTTAAAGGTGTTATAAAAAACACTAAAGATGCAGAATATGTGTACCTTGAAAATACCAAAGTTGATGACCTGAAAAAGACATTTGAAAAGGCAGGTTACTATGGTATTCTCTATATTTCGCCTGAGTTGGTAAATACTCCTAATGCTATTCAACTCATCTCAAAGCAACAACCGCCTATCGGACTCCTGCAACATATTGAAAGTTCCCTTAAAAAAGAGATTGAAAGGCAAAAGTTGCTCTCTTACAAAATTGATAATCTCGATGAAATAATGAAAAACATCGAGACAAATGTCTCAATTCAGACAATTAAGATTGATGAGTCAGGCTCAGTAAAAGAGACAAGCACAGGAATAGCTATGGGACTGGCCTACATACTTGGTCTCCTGATGTACATGCTGGTCTTCATTTTCGGAGCCCAGGTTATGAGGGGAGTAATTGAAGAAAAAACAAGCAGGGTTGTCGAGGTTATAATCTCCTCGGTAAAACCGTTACAGTTAATGATGGGGAAAATTGTAGGTATTGCCCTTGTTGGTCTCACACAATTCCTGATCTGGATATTTCTAACTATGGCAACTGTAACTGTTCTTAAAACTACCATCCTGCAAAAGAGCGATCCGACTGAAATCACACAATCAGTTTCACAGAATTTAATGTCAGGTGATCAACAGGTTGCCGGAACAACACAAACTGCAGATATTTCACCACAGCTTGCCGAATTCTCCAAAATGTTCGACAACGCAATGAATCAGCCATGGGGTTTGATAATAATCTGTTTTATCTTTTATTTTATTACGGGCTATTTTCTATATGCATCAGTTTTTGCAGCAATCGGATCGGCAGTCGATAACGAAACCGAGACGCAGCAATTTATGCTTCCGGTTACAATTCCAATAATACTCGCACTGATGGTAGCAATTGCGACAATGCAAAACCCAGAGAGTTCTGTCTCTTTCTGGTGCTCAATGATCCCGCTTACCTCTCCCATCGTAATGATGGCACGTATTCCTTTTGGTGTACCTTACTGGCAGATAGCCGTTTCAATGGTCTTAATGCTGGTAACATTTATGGGATTTGTATGGATGGCTGCAAAGGTTTACCGCACAGGTATCCTTATGTATGGAAAGAAAACCTCCTGGAAAGAGATGTGGAAGTGGCTGAGATACAGCGGATAAAAGACAAAAGATAAAAGTAAAAAGTTAAAAGTATTTTAATGTCCAGGATTCTTGTCATAGATGATGAAAAGGCAATCCGTAACACTCTGAAGGAGGTTCTGGAATATGAGAAACATGAAGTTGACCTTGCTGAAGACGGACCAAAAGGTCTTGAAATGTTTTCTGCCAATTCATACGATATAGTTCTCTGCGATATCAAGATGGCTAAGATGGATGGCATTGAGGTTCTTTGTAAAATATCGGAGACATCGTCTGATACACCTGTTGTTATGATCTCAGGGCATGGTAACATCGACACAGCTGTGGAAGCTATAAAAAAGGGGGCATACGATTTTCTTGAGAAACCCCTTGACCTTAACAGGCTCCTTATTACGATCCGTAATGCCATTGATAAGTCAACCCTTATCACCCAGACCCAGGTTCTTAAAAACAAGGTCAGCAAGATGTACGAGATCGTCGGTGAATCGGAAGCAATTGAACAGGTCAAAAAAATGATCGACAAGGTTGCTCCTACTGAGGCAAGAGTACTTATTACCGGAGCCAACGGAACCGGGAAAGAGCTTGTAGCTCACCAGATACATGAAAAAAGCACCAGGGCAAAAGGTCCGTTTGTTGAAGTCAATTGCGCAGCTATCCCTTCTGAACTTATTGAAAGTGAACTTTTTGGTCACGAAAAAGGCTCATTCACATCAGCCATCAAACAAAGAATTGGTAAGTTTGAGCAGGCAAACGGAGGAACACTTTTTCTAGATGAAATAGGCGACATGAGCCTATCAGCCCAGGCAAAAGTATTAAGAGCTCTCCAGGAAAACAAGATCACCAGGGTTGGTTCCGACAAAGATATTCACGTTAACGTAAGGGTAATAACCGCAACAAATAAGAACATTAAAAAGGAGATTGAAAATAACGGATTCAGAGAAGATCTGTATCACAGGCTCAGTGTTATTCTGATTCATGTTCCTTCACTAAATGAAAGAGTGGATGATATCCCTCTTCTTGCAGAACACTTTAACACATTGATCTGCAACGAATACGGAATGAGCAAGAAGATAATTAATAATGATGCGATCAAGGATCTCCAAAAAATCCAATGGACCGGAAATATCAGAGAGTTCAGGAATGTTCTTGAAAGAATGATCATCCTCTGCCCTAATGAAATTACAGGAAATGATGTGCATGCCTACGCTCGGCCTGTTTCCGGAACCAATACTTAATCCTCTCTGATCTATAATTTATTATTTTTGCACCAAATTCCTTCACAGAATGGACAAAGGAAGAGAGTCAAAACCGCATATCGGTATTTACGGACGTCGTAATAATGGTAAGAGCAGCCTTATTAACTGTCTTGCAGGTCAGGATATTGCAATAGTATCCGATCATGCCGGAACCACCTCCGACCCGGTAAAAAAATCATTTGAGATAACAGACTTCGGTCCAGTAATACTTGTCGATACTGCAGGTATCGACGATTCGGGGGATCTTGGACAGAAAAGAGTGGATCGGACCATCAGAACACTCGATATTATCGACCTTGCCCTCCTGGTAGTAACTAATAATTCATGGGGTGAATATGAAGATGAACTTATAAAAAAATTCCGTGACCATAATCTCCCTTTTATTGTAATACACAGTAAATCAGATATTGAAGAGCCTACAGTTGACTTTAAAGATAAAATATCTTCCATCACCGGAACTTCGCTCTTTGAGTTTTCCTCAATAGATAAACGTAATTATGAGGAGCTTATCAACCTTATCCGGATCACAATCCCGGAACACTCATATAAAACTCCAACTCTTCTCGGTGATCTAATCAGTTATGGTGATATTGTAATCCTTATCACACCTATCGATATTGAAGCCCCGGCAGGAAGGATGATCCTTCCACAGGTACAGGCCATCAGGGATATTCTTGACAACGATGCTGTTGCTATTGTTTTGAAAGAGAGGGAAGTTGATGCCTTCCTGAAAAAGACAAAAATAAAACCTGCACTTGCTATCACCGATTCACAGGTATTTGTAAAAGCCGATGCATCTATTCCTCACGATATTCTACTGACCAGCTTCAGCATCATGCTTGCCCGGTTTAAAGGTGATTTTGATAACTATCTTAAAGGGACACCAAAAATATCCGAATTAAAAGATGGCGACAGGGTTCTTCTTCTTGAATCATGCACACATCATGTGTCGTGCGACGATATAGGAAGAACGAAGATCCCGCGATGGATAACGGGTTTTAAAGGAAGAAAAATTGAATATGATGTCGTGGCAGGCCTCGATATTTTACCCCGTCCTATAACAGACTACTCGCTGGTTATACAGTGCGGCGGTTGCATGATAACAAGAAAACAGCTTCATAACAGGCTCCAGACGGCGATTAAATCCGGAGTGCCGGTCACCAACTACGGAATGGCAATTGCCTATGTACAAGGAATCTATAATAGGGCTATTGCCCCGTTTATCACTGAAAACAGGGATAATTCAATTTATCTTTAATGATAAGAAGACTCATTTTCTAAATTAACCTCTCCCTAAATCCCTCCCCCTCTCTCCTGGGAGCGGGGGATAAGAGGGGGTGAGGTATAGTTTTTTAAAACCTGAAATAAATAAACGGAATAACTTCGGTTGTCCTCATCAGATATAACAGTATTGCTACCAGAATTATAACAACCAGTTGAGCGATCAGCGGGATTCTGATAAACAGCCCCCTGTATGACTCTTTAATCCTTTCCGGAAGAAAATGGATTATATACCCGACAGCTA
>Ga0265292_1002380_pt1 | contig 13140 bp, 8 predicted proteins | sample Munlanlewell296A_FD_189080 | JGI IMG/M metagenome (GOLD analysis project Ga0265292, IMG submission 189080) | Leachate microbial communities from a municipal landfill in Southern Ontario, Canada - Leachate well 296A | ecosystem: Engineered > Solid waste > Landfill > Unclassified | place: Canada...
AAATAAATTTATGCCTTCATTGCCTTTGGATCTGGCTTCTGAAGATGGAAAAACTATTTATGCAGCCAATTCTGCTGACTCTAAACTTTATATATTTACCCGGAAATGACTCAGAATAAAAAGACAAAAGACAAAAGTAAAAAGACAAAAGTTGACCAGAATAATTCCCCTCCTGGGAGGGGTTAGGGGTGGGTTTAAATAACAGTAATAATCACATTAACAACAACATATGAGTAGAATTGATTTCTTCAGAAAGCTAATAAGGTATATACTCCTTTTGCTGCTATCGATAATAGTGTTTTCATTGGGAAACAGGGTTGTAACTGCTAAGGATTGTTCAGAATGTCCAGGGAAGGGAGTTTGTAATGGAAAAACAGACTGTAATAAATATTAATTGCAGTAAGTATGACAGAAGGAACGAATAAATATCAGTCACGTAGGGATTTTGTAAGAAGAGCAGGCAAACTGATCGTTGCAGTACCCCTTGTAATATTACCTGTTGCACTTACAAAAAAAACTTCTGCAGCCGGATATGTGTGGCAGATCGATCCGTTTAAATGCACGCAATGCGGTCAATGCAAGACTAATTGTGTATTAACTCCTTCAGCATCAAAATGTGTTCATGCTTTCCGGATGTGTGGTTACTGTGATCTGTGCGGAGGTTACCTCCGTCAGGGGGTTAAAACCATAAGCACAGGAGCTGAAAATCAGTTATGTCCTACAGGTGCAATAACCAGGAAGTTTGTTGAAGAGCCATATTTTGAATATACATTTAATGAGGATCTGTGTGATGGTTGTGCAAAATGTGTGAAGGGGTGTGCTGATTTTGGCAATGGCTCATTATATATGCAGATCAGACATGACCGGTGTGTAAACTGCAATGAATGTTCAATTGCCCGTACTTGCCCATCGAATGCTGTAATACGCGTGCCGGCTGATGTTTCGTATATGCCAAAAGATGCAGGAGTGGTTAAAAAAGGAACAAACGAATGAAGAATTAAGAAGTTAGGATGAAGAAAGCCCTTCCGTATATTATTTTTGTTTTGCTATTATGCTGGCATGCTGTGTTATATGCCCAGGACAGATTTCCGCGGCCTGAGTTTGAATCTGGTTATGTTTACCCGACAAACCAGATGCCCACTCAGAGAGCTCCTGTATGGGAGTATTTTGATGTTGCCGTATTAATCAGTGCTTTGATAGTTTCTACCTGGCTGGCATTGAAAAAGCGCTCACGACAGGGTTTGATATGGATGTCAGTGTTTTCCCTTGCATATTTTGGATTTTACAGGCAGGGTTGTATCTGTTCGGTCGGGTCGGTGCAGAATGTAGCGCTGGCACTTTTCAATGACGGTTACACTATTCCTCTATCTGCTCTTTTATTCTTTATAATTCCTCTTCTTTTTGCACTTGCTTACGGACGTGTATTCTGTGCAGGGGTCTGTCCGCTTGGAGCTATTCAGGAACTCACCGGGTTTATGCCGGTTAAACTTCCAAAAACAGTAGAAATTATTCTTGCATCAGTGCCATTTATTTATCTGACCCTTGCTGTACTTTTTGCTTCAACAAACAGTCAGTTCATAATATGCAGGTACGATCCTTTCGTTGGAATATTCAGGCTCGATGCAACTTATACAATGATAATCTTTGGTGTTCTTTTACTCTTAGCCGGGATATTTGTGAACAGACCATATTGCAGGTATCTCTGTCCTTATGGTGTTTTACTTAATGTTTTTTCGAGGTTTGCCGGAAAGCATCTTACAATAACACCTGCAGAATGCACAAATTGCAGACTTTGCGAAGAGGCTTGTCCTTATGATGCTATAATTCCATCAGATACAGATCAAAACAGGGAGGAACCTGAAAAATCGAGAAAGCGGTTCATTTTATACTTTCTGCTTATTCCCCTGTTCGCTATAACAGGAGCTTATATACTTTACTACCTTGCTCCTGCTCTGTCCGGTGTAAATGGTGATGTAAGACTGGCAAGAGAGATAAGAATGGAAAAGGAAACAGAAATTGAATCTGTTTCAAAGGCTATGGTTGCATTTAAAGAATCGGGGAAAACAGAAATTGAATTATTTGCTGAAGAAGAAATAATCATTAGTCGGTTCAAGAAAGCATCACCATGGGCAGGGGCATTTCTGGGGATCTCATTCGGAATCGGAATGATATCACTCACAATCAGAAGTAAGAGAAGTGAATACAAACCACATCAGGGAAGGTGTTTTAGTTGCGGGAGATGTTTTAAATATTGTCCTATTAAAGTACAGACTCAGAATGAAGCTTAAACTTAATGAAAAAGATATCAGCATTCTTAAAGTGGTCAGCCAGGTAGCGGGAGGTTTTATCCTTGTTGTTGCTTTGACAATGATCTTCAGCCTGGTACAATTAAAAACCATAAATCCTCTGGACAATCCGGTATTGCTTTCAGTTAAGGATCAGTACGATAAGGATCCGGCAAATGCTGCAAAGGCTGAGCAGGTAAGAGCAATGGATCTTATGGCCAGAAAAGCTTACTTTTCTTCAAGATGGCAGGTGGAAACCGGCTCATACCTCCTGCTGGCAGGTGCTATAATCTTCATTTTTTGTCAGAGACTCATTTCAGACAATGAAAAACTGAACCCTGTGCTTCCCTGTGCAAAAAAAGATTCTTCATTTCAACAAAAAAGGAACAGAAGATATCTGATAGCAACAGCTTCTGTTATTTCCTTAACAGCAATAGTAGCTTCATTTGTTCTGCGTAATGACCTTCCTGATCCCCCGGGACAATCAGGAACCTCTGCAAATGTTGAAGCGAAAGGCAAGGAAACTGCCCCTAAACCTGATAAAACGAATTTCCCGTTTTTTCGTGGTCAGGATAGTCGCGGGATAGCCGGAGGAAGCGGCTATCCAACCGAATGGGATGGTATTGCAGGAAAAAATATTGAGTGGAAAATTGAGATACCAAAACAAGGACAGAGTTCTCCGGTTATTTGGGGTGATAAGATTTTTATTACCGGAGCTAAGGATAAGGAGTGTGAAGTTTATTGCATTAATAAGAAAACAGGAGATATCCTGTGGATCGGGTCTGCTTCCAATATTCCTGGAGAACCAACAGTATTGCCAAAAGTGGACCAGGATGCAGGACTTGCAGCATCAACTGTTGCTACAAATGGTAAAGAAGTATGTGCGGTTTTTGCCAACGGAAACCTTATTTGCTTCAACATGGATGGAAAGAAGAAATGGGCGAAAAACATAGGAGTCCCTGAAAACAGTTATGGGTATTCATCTTCCCTGGTGATTTATGAAAACCTGCTGCTCGTCCAGTACGATAGTGAAAAAAAGATATCCCTGATAGGATTTGATATTGAAACAGGTGACCAGAAGTGGGAAACTATAAGGCAGGGACATACTGTCTGGTCTTCCCCCGTGTTGGCTTATTTCGATGGCAAACCACAACTGATTATAAACGGAAATCCAAAGGTTAGCAGTTATGATCCGTCAACAGGCAAAGAGTTATGGGCAGTTGATTGTATGAGTGGAGATGTTGCACCATCAATTGCAGTAAACAGCACAATGGCTTATGCAGTAACTGATTACGCTAAACTTGCTGCAATTAAACCCGGAACAGGAGCCTCAATAATATGGGAAGACAATACCTATACTCCCGATGTTTCCAGTCCGGTCGCTAATGATGAATTTTTATTCATTTCAACCGGGAATGGTGATGTTGCCTGTTATAATCCGGAAAAGGGTGATACTCTGTGGACACATTACTTTATGGATCAGTTTTATGCGTCACCCATTATTGCTGATGACATGGTTTATCTTCTTGACAGAAGCGGTGTTATGCATATTGTAAAAGCCAAATCAGAATTTCAGCTGGTTGCGGAATCATCACTGGGGGAAAGTACCGATTGCACACCTGCTTTTTCCGATAAGAAAATTTATATACGAGGAAAGAAAAACCTTTATTGCATTTCAAAGAATTGAAAGACGGAGAGACAAAAATATTGACCAATGAGTGCGACTGCGATCAGACTGCTGTTGATGACATAACTGCAGTAGTTAATGAAGTAGTTGAACTGACCGGCAGAGAGCCGGAAAAGGTAATCCTGATCCTTCAGGAGGTTCAGAAAAGACTGAATTATCTGCCTTTGGAAGCACTTAAACATATATGCAAGGTAACTGAGATTACTCCCGGGCAGATATCGGGTGTCTCAACATTTTATTCGCAGTTCAGACATATTCCGGCCGGTAAACATACGGTAAAAATATGTTCAGGAACTGCTTGCCATGTAAAAGGCGCTCCTCTGATTTCAGATGCATTTAAAAGGGTGCTTAAAATAGATAATACAAGAAGTTCTTCACCTGACAATCTGTTTTCGATTGAAGAAGTAGCATGCCTTGGATGTTGCACATTGGCCCCTGTTGTTCAGATAGATGGTAAAACCTATGGTCATGTAAAACCTACCCAGGCAGAGGAGATTATAAAGAATTTTCTTAATGTGGGGAATAAAAGTGTTAGCCATCATGACACTGATAACAAGGAGGATATTGATGCTGAAATCAGAATCGGATTAGGTTCCTGTTGTGTTGCAGGCGGAAGTAAAGATATTCTGGATGAAATAGTTGATATAAAGGAAAGGTATGATCTCAACATAAGGCTGAAGCCGGTTGGCTGTGTGGGAGTATGCAACCAGACACCTTTACTGGAGATAGTTACCAGAGAAAATATCCATTCAAGGTATACAAAGGTAAGTAAACATCAGGTTGAGGAGATACTCCTTAAACATATCAGGCCCAGGGCTATAAATAAAAGAATAAAGCATAATATTTACGACCTTGTTGATACTTTTCTTTCTGACGATATGCTGACCAGTCCGGTCAATATTCCGGGAGAGTTGAGAGAAAAATACCTCAATAATTTTCTGAGTTATCAGGTACATCTTGCTACAAGCAACAGTGGTGTTCTTTCTCCGGATTCCTATGAAGAATATTGTTTGTCAGGTGGTTTTGAAGCACTTAATCAATGCCTTAACCGGTTCGATCAGAATACGATAGTTGATATAATAACAGAGAGTGGATTAAGAGGAAGAGGAGGTGCAGGATTTTCGACAGGCGAAAAATGGAGAATTTCCATGTTGGCAAATGGTGATTCAAAGTATGTTGTCTGTAATGGTGATGAAGGAGATCCGGGAGCGTTTATGGACAGGATGCTGCTTGAATCTTTTCCTTACAGGGTTATTGAGGGCATGATAATCGCAGCCTATGCAACAGGTGCTAAAGAAGGCATTTTCTATATCAGGGCAGAGTACCCCCTTGCGGTTACCAGGGTTAGAAAGGCCATGAAACAGTGCTATGAAAAAAGTATTCTGGGCGATAGAGTTTCTGGTACCGGATTTTCATTTAATATTAAGATTTTTGAAGGTGCCGGGGCCTTTGTCTGTGGTGAGGAAACAGCATTAATATCTTCACTCGAAGGTAAGCGCGGGACTCCACATTTAAGGCCGCCCTACCCCGCTGTAAAAGGTTTCAGAGGCCAGCCGACACTTGTCAGCAATGTAGAAACTCTTTCTTTGATTCCATGGATTATTACTAATGGAGCTGAAGCTTTCAAGTCTATTGGAAGTGGAAAGAGCAAGGGAACTAAAGTGTTTGCTCTTGCCGGTAAAATATCAAAAGGAGGTCTGATTGAGGTACCTATGGGTATAACTATAAGGGAGATCGTTGAAAAGATTGGGGACGGTGTTGCTGAAGGCAGGAAATTTAAAGCAGTTCAGATAGGCGGACCTTCAGGTGGATGTATTCCTGCAAGTGAGGCAGATACACCAGTTGATTATGAAGAACTTACAAAAATGGGTGCAATGATGGGATCGGGCGGAATGGTGGTGCTCGATGACACAGACTGTATGGTTGATATGGCAAAATATTTTCTGACATTCTCTCACAAACAGTCATGTGGAAAATGCACCTTTTGCAGAATTGGCACTAAACAGATGCTGAATATCATTATAAGATTGAGTGAAGGCAAGGCTGCCCTTTCTGATATTGTTGAGCTTGAAAATCTTTGTAAATCGGTGAAGGATGGCAGTTTATGCGGACTGGGTAAGACCTCTCCAAATCCTGTTCTCACCGGTCTGAGATATTTCAGGGAAGAGTATGAAGCTCATACCCGGGGATTTTGTCCGGCAAAAAAATGCAGAAACCTTATCAGATATATTGTTACTGATGATTGCACAGGTTGTACCAAATGTTCCCAGGAATGCCCTGTTAATGCAATCCCGTTTAATCCCTACGAAAAGCATGAAATTGATAATCAGTTATGTACAAAATGTGACAACTGCAGAATCGTTTGCCCGGAAAATGCTGTTGAAATAATAAACATCAATGGTTAAGTTAAAGATTAATAATACTGATTATGAAGCTCCGGAGGGATTAACCATTCTAGATGTTGCCAGAAGTGCAGGATTCAATATTCCCACACTATGCCATAAAGAGGGTCTGCCTCATTATTCATCATGTATGGTTTGTATGGTAAAAGACAACAGAACAAATAGTTTCGTACCGTCATGTTCAGCTTTAATTCAAGAGGGAATGGATATAGATATTTCCGGAGAAGAGGTGATTTCGCTAAGACGTAAAGCCATTGAACTCCTGTTATCTGAGCACCGTGCCGAATGTGAAGCTCCATGTAAAGTTGTTTGTCCGGCCGGATACAATATTCCTCTTATGAACAGACTTATTATCGCAAAGGATTTTGATGCCGCATTAAAACTTTCCCTTTCAGAGCATGGCTCGTCGGAAATATTGTGTGCCAAATGTCCGGGCTATTGCGAAAATGCATGCCGGAGAAAGAAAGTTGACATACCTGTTTCAATCCGGAATATGCAATTGTTTATTTCACAAAGAATTAATCAGGATAAACCGGTTCAGGATGTGGCTGATCAACATCATAATAATGATACAGTTATAGAGACCGGACCTAAAAAAAGGAAACTATCAAAACTTTTCACCTCTCATATCGGCAGACTGGAAGAAACCGAATTACTGGAATGGTTAAAAGAATGTAGTGGTAAAGGAATCCGATTCAGGGAAATATCTGATTTTAATTCTGCTGCAGGTGAGTCAGAAAGCTGCATGCATTGCGATTGCCGTGCTGCAGACGATTGCAGGTTAAAAGATCTTGCAGAAGAATTTTCTATTAAAGATCCGAGAGGTAAACTTGTTAATTCTCCTATTGTAAAAAAAATAAATCATAATACCGGCCTGATTTTTGAGAATGCTAAATGTATAAAATGTGGTCTTTGTGTGAGGCTTTGTGAAGATTCAAAAGAGGAACCTGCACTATGTTTCATCCGCAGAGGATTTGTAAGTATAATCTCAGAGCCGCTTACTGAAGAATTTGACAACATTCTGAAAACAAAAAGTAAAGAGGTAATTGAAATATGTCCAACAGGTGCCTTGAGTCAATTAAAGTAATTCATATTTAATGAGATACCCTTTAATAATCGTACTTTTCTTATATTTCTTTTCATCCACACCGGCACAGACAGGTGAAGCTGAATGGCCTGTATTCAGAGGGAAAGTTGATCTTTCTGGTAAATCTGAGTTTGAACTTATTGCTGCTCCGCAACTTTTATGGAGCGTCTCAACAGGAGTCAGAACAAAATCATCGCCGGTTATCAGCGAGGGAACTGTTTTTTTTGGAAACGATAAGGGAACACTGATTGCAGTCAGTACCGACGGAAAGATCAAATGGAAGTATGAAGCCGGAAGCGCGATTGATGCTGCTCCTATGGTTTTCGGTAAAAAAGTAATTTTTGGCTCAACTGACGGCATACTGAGAGCCGTTGACAAGATTACCGGTACGTTGCTATGGTCATACACTACTGATAACCAGATTGCAGGATCGGCAAATGTATGGATGGCAGGCACTAAAGCAGGGATTGTTGTGGGAAGTTATGATTATTTCCTCCATTGCGTTGATCCTGAAACAGGGAAATCTCTCTGGAAAGTTGAAACTGAGAATTATGTAAACGGAACACCTGCTATCTTAAATGGAAAGATTGTATTTGGCGGATGCGATGGAATGATAAGAATAGTTGACCCGCTTACTGGAAAACAAAAAGATACTATTAATATAAGTGTTTATATCGCTGCCTCTCCTGCCCTTTCACGCGATATGGCTTATTTTGGAGATTATGACGGTACCATATATTGTTTAAATATAATTTCTAAAAAAATAGTCTGGAAAATCCCCGCTGGTGAAGAATCCGGTGCAATTATGGCTATTCCGGCAATCGGGAATACTTCAGTTGTAGTTGGAAGTGAAGATAAATATCTTTATTGTTACAATGCTTCTGATGGAAAGTTGATATGGAAATACAGAACCAATGGCCGCATAACAGGCTCTGCGGTAATAACATCCACAAAAGTTCTCTTTACAGGCATGGATGGAATTGTTTATATTCTCGCATTGGCTGATGGAAAAAAATTGTGGAGTTTCAATGCAGGGACACCTGTAAGCAGCTCTCCTGCTGTCACAAAAGAGAAGTTTTATATCCTTACTGAAGATGGACGGTTGCTTTCATTCGCGGAAAAAACGGGTACGAAAAAATGAAAATTGTATATCTTATAACAGGTTCAGGGGGATCATTTTATTGTGGTAATTGTTACCGCGACATGATTTACCTGAGGGCAATCCGGAAGGTTCCCGGTATTACTGCTACTGCAATACCGTTATATCTTCCCCCGGATGATACCAACATTGAAAGCGGTCTTGACACACATGTGTTTTTTGGTGCAATAACGATGTATCTGAGGGAGAAAGTTCCATTCTTCAGGAATATGCCCGTATTCTTGGATAAATTTTTTGACTCTGCTCCTATGCTGAAAATGGCAGCGCGCAGAGCCGGGACAACACGTACAGAAGGGCTCGAAGATATGACACTGAGCATGATAAAAGGAGAAAATGCCTTTCCTGAAAAAGAGCTGCAACGGCTTATAAAGTATCTGACAAAAGATGGGAAACCCGATATCATCCATCTGTCAAACGCTCTTATTATCGGCATGGCTCGTCAACTAAAAAAAAGACTGGATGTAAAAATTGTCTGCTCTCTTCTGAATGAGGATGACTGGATTGATGAGATGGTTGAGCCTTATCAGTCAAAAGCATGGAAACTGATATCACAGGAGGCAGTTAATGTAGATACCTTCATTACGCCAAGCAAGTATTATAAAGAGTTGTTTATATCGAAGACCGGAGTATCTGGTGTTAACTTCCATATTATACCCATGGCAATTGATGCCGGGGATTCAAATATTATCCAAAAAAGAGATAATTACCCGGCTTTAGGATATTTCTGCAGGATCAGCTCTCAGAATGGATTTGACAAACTGGTTGATGCATTTATTGAACTAAAAACAGGAAACTGTTTACCCGGACTGACCCTTCATGTATCAGGGGGATATACAGGCGATGATAAATCATTCATTGCAGAACAGATAAAGAAAATAAAAACATATGGATTAAAAAGCTTTATCAGAATATATCCGGAATTTCAGGGTAACAGTAAACAGGAATTTTTCAGCAATATCGATATAATGAGTGTTCCCGTCAGAAAGCATGATGGTTACGGCCTTTATATACTTGAAGCAAATGCGGCAGGTATTCCCGTTGTTCAACCTGCAACAGGCGCATTTCCGGAAATTATTGAAAAGACTATGGGAGGAATTACATATTCACCCGATACCGTTGCTGAATTATCAGCTAACCTGTTGAAATTATTTAAGGATAGTAACTTACGAGCACAGCTTGGGAAGAATGGAAGAGAAAAAGTAAATAAAGAACTTTCACTTGATAAAATGTCAGACGGTTTATCAGAAGTTTATAATTCAATTACAAAAATTGGCATTTGATGAAATTATATTCTCAGAAATAATATGCTATGTATTAAAAATATTTCGAAATCGTTCATTCAGAGAGGTTTAGTTCTTAATAATCTCTGTATTGATGTGAGTGAAGGTGAGTCAATTGCAATCATGGGTCCATCAGGTTCAGGGAAAACAACTCTGATGAATATTATCGGTCTGCTCGATAAACCGGATAACGGGGAGATCACTTTCAGGGGAGCCTCCATTGCAAACTTTAATGACGATGAGTCAGCAGTTTACAGAAACAGGAATATCGGCTTTGTTTTCCAGGACCATTTATTATTGCCGCATCTGACTGTATTGGAGAACATACTTCTTCCTTTGCTTGCTGCAAAATACTCAAGCGATGAACTTGCTTTGAAAGAGCAGCATGTAATCGAACTTATGGAAAAGACCGGTATTTTTGATCTGGCAGATAAATATCCTTTCCGCATATCAGGCGGAGAAGCACAGCGTGTTGCACTGGTCAGAGCATTAGCCAATAATCCTTCAATCCTGCTTGCCGATGAACCCACGGGTTCGCTGGATGCAAAGAATGCTGATATTCTTGGAGAACTTCTCCTGGAAATGAATAGAGAATTTGGCATAACCTTGATACTTGCCACACATTCGTCGGATCTGGCAAAAAAAATGACCCGGATATTACAACTCGGTGAAGGAAAACTAATAGATTTAACCCATCCCCCATCAGGACGGGGGGATGAGTTCAGGAAGTGTATTTTAGAATAATTATTTTGACAAACAATAAGTAGCAACTTATGTAAATTATGGTACCAGGTATTCTTCAAATAGTAAGCCGGTCAATAAAATTTTACAAAAAGCCTGTTTTTTATCAGATCCTTATTATTGCATTATTGTCGGCTGTAATAACCGGATCACTTTTGACAGGCAGATCAGTGCGGACTAGTCTGAAAAAATCAGCTTCTGAACGTCTTGGAAACACCGGTATTATGATAAGTTCAGGCATCCGGTATTTTGATGCATCACTTGCTGAAAGAATGAAGAACAGCGCCAAAATCAATTGTACCGGGATACTTGAAATAAATGGTTATAGTCAAAGCCTGGCGTCACAAAATGGTGCTTTCAATACTCATATCTATGCTGTAAATCCTGACTTTTTCACGTTTCAAGGAAACGATTCAGTAAGCATCAAACCAGGTGAAGTTGCTGTTAATAACAGACTTGCAAATTATCTTGGAGTGAAAACAGGTGACGAATTGATTATACGATTTAATGAGATCAGTGACATACCCGCAGATGCGCCTTTTGCTCCTGCTAAAGGAACAGGAAAGTCGGTTGTGATGAGAATTGGAACTATTCTGGAACCAAATAACACCGGTAATTTCTCCCTGTCAATCAGCCAGATAATGCCACTGAATATTTTTATGAACCTTTCTGATCTTGAGGATATTAATGGCAAAGAGGCAAAAATAAACAGGTTGCTTATTGAAAATAAAAATGAATTTTCGTCAATTGATATTTATAATAATCTGAAGCATGTTTTAAAGCCATCTGATATCGGACTCAGCCTGAGGGTGGTAAATAAAACCGGAGAATGTGAACTGATATCAGACAGAGTATTTATAGACGAAGTAATCATCAAAGAAATTGAAATTGTTCTACCCTCTTCTGCTCCGGTTATTACCTACCTTGGAAACAGATTCAAGGCAGGAACCAGATCGACACCATATTCATTTGTGTCAGCATTACCTTCTTCAATATACCCTGAAATTGCTCAGGGCGATGGTATAATAATTAACAGATGGCTGGCTGATGACCTGATTGTCAGCGAGGGAGACTCAATTGATATGTTTTGGTATTCACCTGATTCACTTAATAAACTTATTGAAAGCAGTAATAAATTTATTGTTAAGCGGATAGTAGATATGCAAGGTATATGGTCAGATTCGCTCCTGATGCCGGATTTTCCGGGTATATCAGGAAGTGAATCCTGCTCAGACTGGGATGCCGGAGTACCTATTAAGATGAAGGATATTCGCCGAAAGGATGAGGATTACTGGAATAAATTCAGAGGTACTCCGAAGGCTTTTATCAATTATGAGAAGGGTAAGGAGTTGTGGGGAAATAATTTCGGGCCTGCGACTGCACTCCGTTTTCCGGCAGCAATATCAAAAAAAGAGATTGAAGACAAGCTGATTGGGTCGTTTGACCCTGATAAAACAGGTTTCAGTGTTACTGATTTATCGGGCGAATCATTTAAAGCAGCAAATGAGAGTGTCGATTTCAGCACGCTTTTCTTAAGCCTTGGTTTTTTCCTGATATTAGCTTCAGTAGTTTTATTATCCCTTGCCGTTACATCATATTTTGATTCGAAAAGGAATCAGATAAATACATTTTTTGCCCTTGGTTTTAAAAACAGGTGGATTGAACAACTATTATTTTTCGAATCGGGATTAATAGCTTTAATCGGGTGCCTTATCGGAACAGTTTCCGGCTATTTGGTTAATATTCTCATTACCAAAGCTCTGAATTCTGTCTGGAGAGGTGCAGTGCAAACGGATACCCTTGAGGCCTTCATTAATTTTGTACCGATGTTGATAGGATTCTTAACTGCATTCCTGATTGTAATGGTCTTTTTGATCGTGAAAACAAAACGATACTTAAAGAGTCAGAATCGAAGGGAAAAAGAGAAACATGTAAACAATTCACCCCGAAGAAATTTTATATTTTTATTGACTTCGTCTTTTATTGCAGTTGCATTATTTATATGTTCTGTCTTTTTTAAAGATCAGGAACTATCTCTCTGTTTTGGTGCCGGAACGGTTCTGTTAATAACACTGGTTCTATTCTGGAGGCAGTATTTTATTGGCCGGATAGTTCATCAACCTGATAACAGGAAAACAAGAAAAGGTTTATCGCGCCTTTACTATTCTTTTTACCCTTCACATGCTGTCACTCCTATCCTGTTCATAGCTGCAGGCATTTTTGCTGTTTTCATCACAGGGGCAAACAGAATGAATTTTAATGGTGAGCATTTGAAGCGATCGGCGGGAACAGGCGGATATTTGCTTTGGTGCGAAAACACTATCCCTGTCAAAGAGGATATGAATTCAATATCAGGAAGGAAGACATTAGGTCTTGACAACGAGCAGCTTATGGAGATGAGTTTTGTCCAGGTGAAAAGGTCATCTGGCGATGATGCCAGTTGTCTTAACCTTAACCATGTAACAGCTCCTCCTCTTCTGGGAATTGATCCAGCTGATT
>Ga0265292_1002381_pt1 | contig 13136 bp, 13 predicted proteins | sample Munlanlewell296A_FD_189080 | JGI IMG/M metagenome (GOLD analysis project Ga0265292, IMG submission 189080) | Leachate microbial communities from a municipal landfill in Southern Ontario, Canada - Leachate well 296A | ecosystem: Engineered > Solid waste > Landfill > Unclassified | place: Canada...
AAACCATCGTATTGATGAGTCCGAATTTCGCCGCCATGCGCACCGCCAGCAAGGCGGATATCCCCGCCAAAATGTTGGTCCCGAAGAAAATGCTGCCCAGCACGCCCTCGTCCACCCCGAAGCGGACGCGGAACCAGTAGGCCATCAGGCTCTGGATGACCAGCCCCCCGGCGAAGGCGTCCAGCGCGAATAGGGCCGAGAGCCGCGCCACCACGCCCCGTGACTGGTGCAGGCCGAGGGTCCGGCGGACAGGCTTCAGGTCCCGCGCGGCTTCGACTGCCGGGGAGAGCATAAAAAACAATAGCATGAGCAATCCCCCGGCCAGCGCATAACCGGTCAAAATCGTCCGGTACGAAGCCAGCGCGCTCCAGCCGCTGGACTGCAAAATTTTTGCCAGCCAGCCGCCGGCCAGCGCACCCGTCGCGGTGGCGAACGAGCCGGACAGGTTGTACCAGGCGAAAGTCTGCGTGCGGCGCCGGTCCGGGATGAGCTGGGTCAGGGCGGCCTGCTCGATGGACAGGAACGGGCCGATTTCGTTGCCGCTCGGGCTGATAACGCCGATGATGGCCGCGGCGGTCAGCAGCAGCGGGTTGCGGGTGATCAGAAAGGCTGCGCCCGCCAGCACCATCAGCAGTGCGCCGAGCAGCAGCATCCGGCGGCGGCCAATGCGGTCGGCGGAGGTGGTCAGCCAGAGTGAGATACCGGCGTCACCGACCAGGGTGAATGTGAACAGCAAACCAACGGCGCGCTCGTCCAGCCCCACCTCGATAAGATAGAAAACCAGGATGACGGAGAGAAAGCCATAGGCAAACAGGCGTATGATGCGGGTGGTAAAAAGGATGGGAACGTCGCCGCGGGGCATGGCGCAAGTATAGCTGATTTCCTGGCCGAGGCGGCTCCAAGCCGCCATCGGCTGTTTCGGCGCCACGAGGCGCCGGAGCCCCATCTCACCTTTGGATCATCCAAACCCAGGGTACCCACCTGGCGGCAATAAAGAAGCTGCCATTTCTGGCAGCTTCAAGTTTTTCAGGGTACTGCGTAAATATCTGAACCGAAATTCCATGAAATGCGAGCAATTCGATAATAGCATGTTCACAGATTTTTATGCAAGAAGCAGTAAATCCCTACCGGACGCTACTTCAGTGCCCTTCCGTCCGAGGCCCTGGATCTGTTCCTTCGACTTTAAGAACACCCTGCCTTTTGAGTCTCTCCCCTGATTTCGTTGTCTTGGTTATTCTTTCCCCTTTCCACTTTCCGCCTGTTTTCTGGGGCGAAACACCAGGTCTTCGCCTTGTCGGACCAGTTGCCACTGTGAGTGCACTGCCAGTTTTCCGGCAAGGATTAGTTCGCTCAGTGAAATTTGGAAAAATTTCTCCACCGTACGGTGCAGTTCCCGGACGACATACTGCGGGTTGAATCCCGCCTGGACGAGGAGTATTTCAGCCTGCTCATCCACCTTCAGGGTGACTTGAAATTGCTTTTGGAGAGTTTGGCAGATCTCCGTAAGCTTCGGTTTTACGATCTTCCTCACATCCACTTCATCCAAGGAGCGGAAGTTGTAGTCTTTGAAAAACCAAATAAGCACCAACGAGACAAAGGTCATCGTCATTCCCTCCGCGTGGACAACGGTGCGCGGCGCGCAACCTTGCGCACGGACACGTGTACTGCCAAACGCAAGTTCGCGGATTACAAGCTCCCCGGTTTTCTTATTGAACTTGGTTGTTTTTTAACTTGGCGGCGAGCTACTTTTTTCGGCCAACCACTTGAGCTGGAATTCCACCTCCTCGGATGAGGAGTCGCGCTCATGTTCGATGTTGATGATGGCAGTGGAAGGTATGGAGATACGCTCCCCGGCCACCTGAATCTGAAACCTCTGGCCTTGCTCGATGCAGTCAGCTAGTCGCCGCAGTTTTTTGACAAACTGTTTCACAGGATAGTTCTTCTCGATGTCACGTTTGCAGCTTTTCTTTTGCGCTACCATTTGCGGCTTCCGTTATTTCATGATTTAGTAATGCCAAGCGCCGCTGCCGGGGGAAGGCGCGGGGCAGTCTCTCATGGCTCGTGCGCGGGCATGGGTTCGCGCCGAGACAGATTATTTCTGCTGGCGTAAAAACGTTACCAGCCTCTATTTTGCTGTAATATGCGTTGTAATCCTGCCCTAATACAGAGAGCCCAATACGCGCAAAACAGAACAATATCCATCAGGGTTATGAGAATCAAAATTTTCATGCTTATATCCTCACCTTCTCGATATCAATGAATGTGAAACACTGGAGTTTCAACTACAAGTGTCTCACACAAGTAGTTGTTTATTCCATTTTTCCAAACCAGCCCTTTCGCTCCATCCACTTGACCAGTTCCAGTAAAGGCACCACCGTCGCAGCCAAACTCAGCACAATTAACCAGTCCACCAATGGCAGGCTGTACGTATTGAAAGGCTCGTGCAGAACAGGCAGATAAACAATCAGCAGGAGCAGGGCGATTTCCCAGAATACCGCCAGGTTCAGCCATTTGTTGGCAAAAGGTTTTTGCAACACCGAATTCCGGTCAGAACGGAAGTTGTACGCCTTGAAAAACTGAATCAGCACCAACGAGACGAAGGTCATTGTCATGGCTTCCTCAATACTGCGTCCGGAGTTCATCGACCAGAAGAACAGTCCCAGATTGATGAGCGTGGACCACAATCCGCCCGCCAGCATCAGCGAGATGACAGGGCGGGTGAAAATGCCCGTGCGCGGGTTGCGCGGTTTGCGCTTCATCAGATCTTTCTCAGCCGGGTCAACTGCCAGCGCCAGAGCCGGCAAACCGTCGGTAGCCAGGTTGACGTAAAGGATCTGCACCGCCGTCAGCGGCAGGGGGAGACCCAACAGGGCGGAACCTGCCATCAGGCCGATTTCACCGATGTTTGAGGAGAGCAGGTACATCAGGTATTTCTTGATGTTGCCAAATACCCCACGACCTTCCTCCACCGCCGCCACAATAGAGGCAAAGTTATCGTCCGTCAGCGTCATGTCGGCGGCTTCTTTTGTCACATCTGTGCCAGTGATACCCATCGCAACCCCAATGTCGGCTTTCTTGAGCGCCGGGGCGTCGTTCACGCCATCGCCGGTCATCGCCACGATGTGACCATTGGCTTGCAGCGCTGTCACCACGCGCAGTTTATGCGCCGGTGAGACGCGCGCGTACACGTCAATCGTCTCCACCTCGCGCTCGAATTTCTCATCGCTCATCGCCTCCAGTTCCGCGCCTGTTACGACCTGCCCAGTCTTGAGCAAACCCAACTCACGCGCCACGGCCTGCGCCGTGACAGGATGATCACCGGTAATCATCACCGTACGAATGCCTGCCTGTTCGCAAATCGCAATTGCGCTTTTGGCTTCGGGACGCGGCGGGTCAATCATGCCCGCCAAACCGAGAAAGGTCATGCTAGTTTGAGCATCTTCAAGGGTTGCATTGGGTTTGTATGCAATCGCCAGCACCCGGAGCGCGTCGCTGGCCATCTCCCGCGCCACCGCCAGCAGTTTGTCCTTCCCAGCACCGTCAAGCAGTACACTCCCGTTAGCGGTCATCAGCCAGTTACAATCCTTCAGGATGACCTCCGGTGCACCCTTAGCAAATGCCTTTAGCTTTCCATTCATCCGGTGTAGGGTGGTCATGCGTTTGGTTTCGGAGGTAAATGGAATCTCATGGATGCGCGGGAATTTTGCATCTAGCTCGGGTTTCTGCAATCCGGCTTTGGCGGCGGCAACTACCAAAGCTCCCTCGGTCGGATCGCCTTTGATGTTCCAGGTATCTCCTTCCTGCACCAGTTTAACATCCGAAGCCAGTGCGGCGGCGGTCAGCAAAGCCTTGAGCTCGGGTGTGGGTTGGTCGCTGCTTCCGTTGCGGTAGAACGCGCCACTGGGTTCATACCCCGCGCCCGATACGTTGAACATTTCGCCAGCGGTGAAAATCTTGCGCACGGTCATCTCGTCTTTGGTGAGTGTACCGGTTTTATCCGAGCAGATGACAGATGTGCTGCCCAGCGTCTCCACCGCCGGCAGGCGGCGGATGAGCGCGTTGCGCTTAACCATCTTTTGCACACCAATCGCCAGCGATATGGTGACGACGGCGGGCAGGGCTTCGGGCACAACCGCCACCGCCAGGGCAATGCCAAAGATAAGCATCTCGATGAAGGACTGCCCGCGCAACAAACCCAGAGCCACGATGATGGCAACCACCACGAAAGCAGCGCGCGCCAGCGCCGTGCCTACTTTATCTAGATTTTGCTGGAGCGGCGTTTTACCGCTTTCAACGCTTTGCAAGAGTTGGGCGATCTTGCCAAACTCGGTTTGCATGCCGGTGGCAATTACCAATGCCTTGCCGCGCCCGTATGTTGCGGCTGTGCCGGCATAGACCATGTTTTTGCGATCGCCAACCGGCAGGTCATCACCAGAAAGCGGCTGGATTTGCTTTTCCACTGGAACCGATTCGCCAGTGAGTGCAGCTTCCTCCACTTGCAGGTTGACCGCTTCGAGCAAGCGTGCGTCGGCGGGAATCCGGTCGCCGGTATGCAGGAGGATTACATCCCCGGGAACCAGGTCACGCGCCGGGACCTCAACTTCATTTTCATCCCGCAAAACTGAAGCCGTGGGTGCAGCCATCTTCCGCAGTGCTTCAATGGCACGTTCGGCGCGATATTCTTGAATGAAGCCCAGAAGAACCGCAAATAGTACGATCACCGCGATGACAATTGACTCAACTCCATGTCCTAAAACGAGGGAGATGGCGGTTGCCCCAAGCAGGATCAGAATGAGAATATTCTTGAACTGTTCCAGTAAAATTTCCAGGGCAGAAATGCGTTTGGCTGCCTGGATCTCGTTCGGGCCCGTTTCCACGAGGCGTTTTGTGGCTTCTGCGCTGGTGAGCCCCCCGGGATGACTGTCTAACCGCTCGAAAGCCGTGTCCTGGGTCAGGGTATGCCAGGTTTTGTTGTTATCCATCAGGTTGGTTGCTCCTTTACTTTTTTATATCATCTGCTTTTGGCGTGGCGGATTTGAAAAGATAGATATTAAAGAGATAGATTACTCCCGCCAATACAGGTAGAATAATCACACCGATGAACTCTGTGACAAAGGCTGCAACTTCCTCGAACCAGATCACCAGTGTGGTTCCACCAGCACCGACAGCCGCGGCTGGTGGGATCCATCGTTGCCAGCGGCGAGGGCGGGAACCGGAAGAAGGGTTGTGGTTCATAAACATACTCCTTTCTGCGAGATCCTTAAACCAGGAAATAACTAATCGGTATTTCGTGCTTTTGCCAAAGCCAGTGTTCGTGCTCTGTGAGTCAGCAAGAGATATCCAGCCATCGCCAGCATTCCAGTCGCTACCAGGAACGGGAACCCTTGTTTGACATAATGGCTGATCATCGGCCACTCATGCCCGAGCAGGGTTCCTGCACCGATCAACAGTGTGCACCAGATATATGCACCGACGAAAGTGGCGGCCAGGAACTTTAGATAATTCATGCGCGCCAGCCCGGCACGGATACTGACCAGCGTGCGAATACCGGGAATCACTCGCCCAGCCAGCACCAGCCCTGTCCCCCAGCGATGGAACTGTTGCTCGGCACGAGTAATGTGTACTGGCTGGATTCTCACCCAGCGAGCCATCCAATCCACCAAAGGGCGTCCGCCCAGGCGCGCTGTCCAATATGCCCCTGAAGCTCCCAGCACGCTGCCCAAAGCGGTATAGAACCCGCCCAGGAAGATCATCGAACCAGGCAATTGGTGTTCCGAAATCAACATCCAACCGGCCAACGCCAGGATAACCTCACTGGGGGTGATGCCGGTGAAATTCTCGAAAGCCATTACTACGACCACCCCTAGCCAGCCCCATGTATCGAACAAGGTTTGAAGTGTGCCTAAAATCCAGGTCTCGATTTGTGAAATCAAAGCAGCCTCCAACGCGGTGAGCTAATTTGTGGATGTTTTCGTGTGTCGGATGGTTCGGCCCGGCTGATGCACGGGTGCGTCTGTGATCTGGTAGCCATCAGGCCTTTGTACCAGCATTTTGTGGCGTTTGTCGCTGCTCCCCATAACTCGTTCGTGGGGATAAATATAACGGTCAATCTCGAACCCATCCGCATCGAACAATGTCGCCATATCGCCGCGGTTATTCCACACCTGTTCATTTGTCCAGAACAAATCAACCTGGGCAATCCGGTCGCTCCAACCTTGACCCTGCACCTGCTGCCCGCTATGAACGACAACCGTCAACCCTGGCAGAAAGATCAGGTTATCTGGAAATGGATAAAATAGCTGACCACGCAGGCTGGCCAATACCCAGCCACTCATCGGCTGAGCTACTGTACCTTGATTGTGAATGGAAATCGACTCTTGCAGGACATCGTTGTGAATCTTTTTGATGAACAATTTCACACCTTCCAGCTGGCCAGCGCGGACAATTTGTGCAGTCTTTTTTGACACATTTTTCCTTTCGATGGTTGAGTAAAAAAAAGCCGGCATCTCTCCCATTTCTGAGGAGTAATGCCGGCTTACTTTACAACTCGTCTGCTTCAGGCGAAGCCTACGTTTTGTCCAGTCTTCCGCAGTAATATTTTCTTCTCGAAAGTGTAGCCACGTTAGCTAAAAGAACTTCGCCAGCACCTCTGTGCGAATCTTTAGGAGAATTAAAAAGCCTCATCCAGGTTGGTATCAACCGTCAGAACGATCACACGTTCCCCGGTTTTCGTACTTACATCGGTATGCAAGCTGATCACCTGGCAACCAACAATTTCCTTGACAAGTGCTTCGATTGTCGAGCGGGAGCTTTCAAACAGCTGGCGACGAGTTTCCTTCACCAGCAATTGCCCCTCCCTGCTCTCGGCAACTTTCCTTTCCGCTGGTGTAAGCACACCTCGCAAACGGATCAGGATCATATCGTTAAAGAAGAAAGAGCGGGCATCCAATGGACCATGTCCCAGGTATTCCTTCTCGAACTTGATGATTGCCTGAGTCATTTCAGCTTCGACTTCGCCGCGAGTGCTGGATTTTCTAATGTGCTTTGGTAATGTAGTCATTAGAGCGCCTCTTCCATTGGCTCAATAAATTGCATCTTTTCGGCTTGCAGGGAAGACGCAGGACGCCAGGTTTTCATCCTGACAAGGTGAATTGTGACACTTATTGCCACGACAAACATTACAGCCTTCAGCCACCATACCAAAGCCACAAGTCCAATGGTAGACCCGATCGTCAACCACAAGAGTATGATGGTCAACGCCTTCTGCTTTAACGGTATGCCATGCCCGGATTGATAATTCCGAATGTAACTGCCAACCCATGAGCGGTATACCAACCAGTGATAAAAACGTCTAGAGCCGCGGCCATAACAAAAAGCCGCTAACAGTAAGAACGGGGTGGTGGGTAAAACTGGCAAGAATACACCCAATACTCCTAATCCTACAAATACTGTACCGCTGAAGATCCAAACGCTCTTAATAATTTTTTTCATCGTGAGTATGTATGCTCTATTGAAGAATGTGTTATAAAAAAAAGACCACCGCCTTGAATGCGATGGTCTTGCGCTTTATTTCGGACAGCCGGGAAATCTCTTTCCGTCTTGACGACTGCCCACCCCGAAAAACTCGGGTGGCTACTCCCCATCGGAGTACAGTGATTATACATGATGTGAGCTCTTGTGTCTATAATGTATAGCATAGACCAAAATCAACTGAAATTGCATTTTGAACTATATTTTCGGGAATATTAACCCCATTTGATGTATATTGGCTAATAATAAGCAATTGCCTACTGTGCACTGGATTCCCATCACCCCATCAACTCGCTCATCGCCAGACTCGGCGTCGCGTCGTCCCTTCTGGGTCGGGGTTGGCGTGATCGGTTTTTACATCACGCTCCTGGTCACAATAACGTTTTACATCCGCAGCAGGATCGGGATGCGCCTCTTCCGCCTCATCCACGTTCTGAGTTTGGTCGGGTACCTGGGTGTGACCCTGCATGGCGTATACGCCGGCACCGACTCCCCGCTCCCGGCCATGCAGTTGCTCTATAAAGGGACCGCGCTGGTGGTTATTTTCCTGACCATCTTCTGGCTGGTGCTGTTGGCTCTGCGGAAACTGGAAGCGCGCCGTGAGGCATTGGCTGCTGCCAGATTACCTCGTCGGCGACACGCCACTGCGAGGGATTAAGCCCCGTTTGGTTTGGAAACCGGCCTTGTGAAGCTGCCTTTTTGGCAGCTTCAAGTTATAACTCACCTTACGCAAAACGTCCCGCAGGTTCCCGTAATTCAAGTTTGCTTTCTGCCCAAACCTGCGGTAGTCCCGGTTCCAGCGAAGTAGTCCCGGTTCCTGCACGGGGCACGGGGCGGGACGGTGCGTAACATCAGGTTTTACAGGGTACTGCGCAAATATGTGAACCTAAATTGCTGTAATTGCTTGTATTTTGATCGTTCAAAGTTCACGTATTTATGACTCCACTGTAAAAACCTTTTTTACCGCGAAGACCGCAAAGAACGCGAAGAAATTCTGAAGGATATTAAGAATTCAAGCGGAGAATCTTCAAGAAAACCTTCGCGATATTAATTTTTTCTTCGCGACCTTCGACTCTTCGCGGTAGAGATTCCTTTTTGCAGTAGACTCATTTATGCAAGAAGCAGTAAATCGAGCTCCGGAGGACTCACCAGGTTTCCAACATTGATGATTACCCGATTACCTGATTACCTGATTACTTGATTACCTGTTTTTTTCACATTCTTTTCGAGCCCCTCGACACAGGAAAGTTCAATGATTTATGCAAGAAGCAGTAATAGCTCGCCTTAATGAATGCCCTAAATGGGGAGGCGAGGGTTATTGTGCATTTCGGTTGAAAATGCTATACTTTCAGCAAAGGTCCATAAGCTGTTGCCCCCTGCGCTGGGCTCCGGGGACTTAGCCGCCTACCGGCGGCTGAGCACTTAGTTATCCGCCCCATTATCACATCATGATATTCCCTCGGCAGAAAGCACGATTACCAAAATGACACAGAAAGGATAAGCCATGAACCAGAAGAATGCTGATATCCAACCAGAGCGGCCAACCCCTGAAACTCTTAACGCATCTCCAACACCCGCCCCACCAGAATTTGTCGCTACCTCTACAAAGGCAGAAAAAACGCAGCCTGGCCGCTTGCAACGATTCTTTCGCAAAGTGCTTATCTGGCTGGTCATACTTGCTATTGTTTTCCTTGCAGGCATCATTACAGACCATTATCTGCGCTTTAAGCCTTCGCAAGATGAATTGAAGACAGCCACGGCGCATTTGACACTATTACAAGTGCAGGTAGATGTGAGCAATGCGCGCCTGGCACTCTCCTTGAAGGATGTTGAGGGAGCTAAAGCTGCCCTATTCAATACCCAGCAGCGACTGGATAATCTGCTTCCGCTCATTGCCATTTTCGACCCCAATCTGGCCAAAAGCATGCCTCAACGACTCAGCCTGATCGTTTCAGGCTTGGAGAGAGATCCCGAAACTGCAAAAATTGACCTGGGACTGTTTACCAAGGATTTGCTTGCAATTGAAGCGGCGTTGTTTAACGACTAAAACGGAATTTACGCTTAGTTGCGACATGGATGTAAATTACATAATTTTATTGGTGGCTGACATCAGCTCCCCCGAAAGAACCGGGGCAGGCAGGCGGACACATTCGCTTCGCTTGGTGCGCCGCTCGCGCACGTGCCAAGAGTGTGGGAGGGTCTGCCGGGGTTCATGAAGAGCGTGGTAAGCAGGAGAGAAGCATCAGGAACTTCGCGATTGGCGAAGTTTTTCAAGAGCAAATCTAATAGGAGGCGATGACCATGAGTGACACTTATCTAAACAGCTTGTTGGGCGAAAATGAGCAGGTGCTTTTTGTGACCCATCAGCACTGGCTGGTGCTGGCGGGCAAAATTCTGAGCGAGATCCTTTTGATGGTGGCGTGGGTGGTGTTGGTTTCCATCATTTGGGCCTTCTGGGTGCCGAATATTTTTATGGCGCTGGGATACCTGCTACTCGTCTTCCCGCTGATCAGCCTGTGTTGGGACGTTCTCGTCTGGTCGAAGCGCAAGTACGTGGTGACCAGCCGCCGCGTGATCCAGCTCTCCGGCATGTTCAGCAAGAACGTCACCGATTCCTCGCTGGAGAAGGTCAATGACGTGAAGATGAGCCAGTCTTTCTTGGGACGGATGTTTGATTACGGCGATATCGAAATCCTGACCGCCAGCGAGTTGGGCGTGAACATTTTCAAGCGCATCGGCCAGCCCATCCATTACAAGACCGCCATGATCAACGCCAAGGAAAAGCTGGAGCGCGCTCCGTCGGAAGCCAGGCCGGGCCGCCCGGCGCCCAGCGCTGCGGATGTGCTGGCGGACCTGGACGAGTTGCGCCAACACGGTGTGCTGACCGAGGCGGAGTTCCAGAGCAAGAAGGCTGAATTGCTAAAGAAGATGTAGGCCCGGGAAAGCGAACGGGGTTTTTCGGAAGCCGTGTATACCTCCAGTGTAGAACACGGCTTGTTTCCGGCTGGAACATGTCCATGACAGGCATGGATTCTCCGCTGCGAGCGTTACTCCCGCGTCGAGTATGCCGTAGGGGAAAACCCAAAAAGGACTGGTGTCTGGCTCCGAAAGGTTGTTTGCAGATGAAACTGATTGCGAAGCTCAAGTTCACGACCCTGCTGCTTGCGCTGTTGTCCTTTGAAGCCTGCCTGGTGCTCCCGAGCGCCCAGGGCAGTCCCACACCCCCATCGGTGCTTGCACCGCCCACCGGGACCGCCACCGGGACCGCCACTCTGCGAGCGACCAAGATGCCCACGGCAACCCCGACACAGGTGATGCTCTCGGAAGAAGTCCGGTTAAGCCTTCTGCAGACACACAGAGTCGTCGTCATGATCGAGTTCGACGCCGAGGCAACCTCCGAGAATGCCGAGCAGATTGTTGCGGGGAATGTTGCGCCGTCCGATGTGGCGCAAACGGTGCTTTTCTTTTCCGGGCTGGCGGACGGCACGGAGTGGATCATCCCGTTCGTAACGCCGCCAGCCAGGCTCCAGTCTCAATGGGAAGCGGCACTGGCTGTACACAGGCACACGAGGGAGTTGCTGGAGAGGTGGGCGAATGGCAGCACTGATGCAGCCCAGGTGCTGCTAGATATTGGAGACGACCTGACATCAATCAGTCAGACGGTGGGCGAAGTGGAGGGGATACTCGCCGGTGAGTATGGCATGGACATGCAGTCGCTGATTGAAGATAGGGAGGAGGCGCTTGCGGGGATTCGCGACCCCCTCGAGGCGACTGCGACTCCTCCTTAGAGCCCGGGGACGTCGGCGGCCTCGCATGCCCATCCAGCGGACCCCGCCACTTCTCCCCGCGCCATCTCCCATCCAAAAACCGTGACGGATCTAATGTAAATGATGGGTAAAGCTTGTAGTAGCGACTTTAGTCGCTTATTTCCCGGGAAATGGACGGCTGAAGCCGTCACTACGGTGCTTTTTGAATAAAAAATTTACCTATCCATAACTAAAGTTATCCACACCTTTTCCCTGCTCCGATGTTGAGAGGTGCCCGATGGCAAAGAGGAAGAAAAGTGACAAAAAGAAAAGTCCGATTCCCGTCACAGTGATTGCGGTGGCAATTGTGGTGCTTTTTCTGATCCGCCTATATCAGGTCTTTGAGCCTTTGATCCGGAACCAGGTTTTCATCAACGGCATCACCGGTCCGTTCTTCGCCGGTTGGAAATTAACCGCTCTGGGCAGCGCCTTCCTCTCCAGCGCCACCTATCTGGTGCTGTCGCTGGCCGGGATCGTCGTCCTGATCGGTTTTCTGCGCCTGCGCCGCTGGAGCTGGGTGCTCCTGATGGCCTGGACGGGCATGTCGCTCATCATCTCCCTGGTGGATTATTTCTACAGCCAACCCAACTACGCTGTGATGGCCTCCAATGTCATCATCGCTTTTGCCCTTAATATTACTGAGGTACAGCGCATTTTTGGAATAAGGAGGGACGATGGCGCCAGCCTCTGATCGCCCAACCGCTCCGGTCACTGCCTCGGACCTGGAACTGCTCCGCAAATTCGAGCCGGTGGTGTCCTACACCAAAGGCGAACAGTTCTTCCCGACCGACGTTGAGCACTACATAAGTGAATGCAGCCTCTGGGAACATCACCCGGATGGCCGCGATGAACTCCTGGTCAAGCAGGGCGAACTCACCCTGGAGAAGTTGATCGAATCCCGCCCGGCTGAGTTCGGCTCGGTTCGCTATCTGCGTTTTATCGAGACCCTCAGCCTGGCAGAGTCTGCCCAGGTACTGGCCGACCAGTTGCTCCTGCGACGAAAACTCGGAAATTATTTCCATGCCGGGATTGGACGCCTGGCACGCGGCGGCATCCTGCCCCGCTTGTTGGACGGCCTTTTCTCGCTGTCGTTCCTGCTGCGCGGCAAAGTTTCAGCTGCCACCGCCGCGGCTGCGGAAATAGACTACAACGAGATGTTCACCGAAGACAGGCAGTACACCTACTATGGCCGCGTCACGCGTCAAAACGGCTGGACCATCCTCCAGTATTGGTTCTTCTTCTGCTTCAACAGCTGGCGCTCCGGTTTCCACGGCGTCAACGATCACGAGTCCGATTGGGAGATGGTCACCATCTATTTGTACGAGGCTGACGGACAACTCATCCCGGAATGGGCGGCCTATGCCTCGCACGATTTCAAGGGTGATGACCTGCGCCGCCGCTGGGACGACCACGCAGAACTCAAAATAGCGGAGCAGAGCCATCCTGTTATTTTTACCGGAGCCGGGTCACATGCATCCTATTTCCGGCGCGGCGAATACCAGGCGGAAGTCAACCTGCCCCTGCCAGGCTGGTTTTCGGGCCTCATCCGCACCTGGAACAGGTTGTGGACGGAAACGCTCGGCCAGCCGGCCATTAATTCCTTCCACATCCCATTCGTGGATTTCGCCCGCGGCGACGGTCTCCGCATCGGCCCCGGCGAACCCCAAACCTGGTCGCCGGTGCTGATGGACGAGTCTACGGTGTGGGTGAGTCAATACCGAGGGTTGTGGGGGCTTTTCGCCCGCGACCCGATCTCAGGGGAGAACGCTCCGGCGGGCCCCATGTACAACCGGGACAGCT
>Ga0265292_1002382_pt1 | contig 13128 bp, 12 predicted proteins | sample Munlanlewell296A_FD_189080 | JGI IMG/M metagenome (GOLD analysis project Ga0265292, IMG submission 189080) | Leachate microbial communities from a municipal landfill in Southern Ontario, Canada - Leachate well 296A | ecosystem: Engineered > Solid waste > Landfill > Unclassified | place: Canada...
GACCCAGCTTCGCGCCAGAGGTCGCTGCCAACAAGCACACGTGGGTGGTGATCGCCGGCACGAACGGCGATATCTGCAGGCGTACGCAGGAGCTATTTACCACGGATACATTTCACCCCTTCTTCTCGAACTCCCACCCGGCAAGCGTCGAGAGCGTTGAGGTCGGCGGCGCCGTGAAGAACGTGATCGCGATCGCTGCCGGAATTGCCGACGGCATGGACCTGGGCCACAACGCGCGGGCCGCAAACATCACCCGCGGCCTGTATGAGATGATGAAGATCGGGAGGGCATTCGGCATCGTCGACCCGATTAATTTCTCCGGGCTATCCGGAATAGGGGACCTCGCCCTCACCTGCACGAGCAGGCTCTCGCGAAATTATGCTGCAGGATGCGAACTGGGCTTAGGCAAGTCGATCGATGAGATCCAAAGCGGAATGCGAATGGTTGCAGAGGGCATACCTACCGCGGACGCCGTACACCGGCTCGCGCAGAAACATTCCATCAACGTCCCGATCTGCGAAGCGATGTACCGCATCCTCTACGAAGGCCTCTCGCCGAGGAAGGCGCTGGAGGACCTCTGCACCATGCCGCTGAAAGAGGAACTCGGCGCCCTGCACAAGACTAACAGGGCTTGACCGAAATGTAAGCATTGGCTAGAGCGGGTGGTATGAAGGATCTCTTCGACATCGAGGTATCCATCGACGAGGACGCGCTGATCCAGGGCCTCATCGACGCGAAGGGCAAGAAAGTTGAAGTCCTGGCATTTGGCATAGTATACAACGGCACGCTCACGGACGTGGATGCCGACAACGGGATCGTCGTTATCACGGACGATGCGGAGAGCTGCAAGCTTGAGATCGAACGCATAGAATCCCTTTCAGTGCAGGAAACATGAACTTAATTTTACGAACCGCGCTGTTGTCGCTCTGCTTTATCGTCCTGACCGCTTTCTCGGCGACGCTTTGCTTCGCCCAGGACGAGGATGCGGGCGCCGCATCGTCCTCATCGTCTTCCTCTTCAGCGTCCCAGCATGAGACGACGCCGTTCATTCTCATAATACTCGGGACGAGAAATTCGGGCGACGTGGATGTGATCAGGAAGAACGTGTCGAGACTGCCTTACGTGAAAAAATTCGTTCCGCTGTTCGAGAGCCAAAAGCATATCGAGTTCCTGGGGGGGCTCTCTGGCTCGACCGACACCCTCGTTGCGGACGTCAGGAGCCTTGCGGCGGACCGTTATGAGATGGAGTCGCGCGACGACAAACGCCGCGGCCTGGTGATCACGCTCCGCAAGATCCAGCAATAAAAAAGGTCCCAGCATCCAGCTGCCGGGACCCCTCTGAGCCTGTATTTTCATCTTATAACATATTATAATATACTGCCCAAGGTCGAGCATGCGACGCTCGATTCGTAGGTCACGTGATTCGCAGTCGAGCTCGCCCCTCCGAGTATGAAGTCCATGTATATCATCGAGCCGTCGGCGCTAAGGCTTCTGACTACGAAATCATCAAATCCATCGTTATCTAAATCGCCTATTATGCTGGCGACCACCTCGGTTCCGAATTGGGTCTTTCCAGACTCTGCAAAATAGGCCACATCCCATGATTCGCCCACCGTCACGCGCCTGAGATCGACGTCGATGTTCTCCCTGCCATAGATAATATAGACTATTCCAGTCCCATCCCCTGCCGCCGAGAAGACGAGGTCGTGGATCCCATCGCCGTTGAAGTCCCCCAAGTCGATGGTCAACGGGTCTGCGCACCCATCGCCCACCGTGTCGCAATATATTATCATATCGGCGAGAGAAGACGAGGTCGGGAAGGCGCCTGCCCTACCCATGAACACGAGTATCTGGCCCGGACTGCCTATGCCTCCAGAGAGGTCGGCAAGGCCCACTATGACATCTCCATTGCCGTCTCCGTTGATATCGCGCACCTTGAGGTTGCTCACGTTCCACAAGGGCTGCATCATTATCAAGGTGCTCGGGGGCGGAAAGGCGCCGTTGGCAGTGCCCACGTTGATTCCATTGTAGCCTGTATCGTTGTCATGATAGGTGATGACGATATCCTCCATGTCGTCGCCATTTATATCTCCGGAATCCATGAGAGGCACCAGTTTCGCTAGCGCTGGATGCGCCGCGGCCACCGGGTCCAATTTGATGTCAAATCTGTAGTCCGGCTGGGTCTGCGCATTAAATTCAACTGCCGGGTTGCTGAGGAGCCTGTCCATGAGGAAAATGTCTATGTACGCGAAGAGAGTGCCTCCATCGGGACTCCAGAACGGCGTCTCGTGCAACACAAGATCCTTTACGCCATCGACGTTGATATCCGCCGCGTACGCACCCAGCAGCAGATGCTCTCCCGGCAAAAACTTCTTGTCGTAACTCGCGGTCAGCCCTTTCCAGAAGAGGATTGAGCCGTCGTTCAGCGCGAACAAGAACTTGCCGTCCCCTATGTTGAGGGGCGATTGGCCGATGATCCCGATTCCAGGGTCATAGCTCCACTGGAGGACAATATCATCGAGCGTCCAGTATGGCTCCTTTGGCGCGGGGCAGACCTGGTTGCCAAAGACCACGTCTGCGTTGCCGGAATTCTCGAAGACCACGCTCGCATACCTGCCGTCCGACTGATCGATGGATAACGGGTTGCTCTCAGTTGTGAATTGCTTCTGAAACGCCTCGATGTAACTCCCGTCATTAAAGACAACATTATCGCTGATCAAGATGGAGTACTGCGTCTTATATGTCATCGGTACATCCAGGAGCTCGAGGGTCTTGTAATCTTCGCTCCATCTCATCCCGCCGATCGTTATCGGCGCATCATCCGAAGAGCGATTGATTTTCAGCGCGGTTTCAATGGCCGCGCAATCGTCTGAATTAGTTAGGGGGGGCTGAAATTCGATGCTGATAACCGTGTCGGCAGGCACGTCCGCAGCATTGTCCGGAATCGAGAGGCTGACGCCTACGACCTGTGCGGTTTCGTCGCCGACTTTGATCTGAGACGTTCCGCACGCCGTTGTCAGCGCACCCAATGCGATGGCGAAAATGAAAAATGCCAAGGCCATCATCAGGCCGCCTGTCCGACCTGCATTCATAAAGTTAGATAGCTTCATATAGCGCCTCCCCGGCTTCGGTTACGCCTTTGTCACGCAGGTTTATATTAAGCACAAAACGTGCCAAGCGGTGTATAACCACCCTGTGTATAACTAATTAATTTATAAGATTATTTATACATCAGCAGCGGGCTGGAAAAGCGCATGGGGTAAAATCGAACCTTAGCGTGTCAAAAAATCGTCTTAGTTCAACAACACGTTGACGAATCAGGTGAATTCGCGTTTTTGAACTGTTTTTTGAATTCCGATCTCATCTTTATAAAAATCGGGAAATATCCCCCGTCGCGAAAATCGGGAAACGCCCAGGGCATGGCCTTCCAGCCCTTGTCATACCATAAGAGGAGGTCCGCAAACGCCCCCGGCGCCAGCGCAATCTTGTGGCCCCCGTGTTTGCCGGAGACAAGCACGAGCTTGCATGAGTCGATATAACCCGGATCGATGTTGACCGCGCGGCGACCGTCCACAGAGAATCGTCCCTCTATATCCATGGCGAGCCCCTTGAAGCTGGAGGCCTCCTCTGCGGACACTAGTCTTGAGAACGACACAAAACACCGCCAAAGCCCGGGCCCCATCTCATCCTCGTAGTAGCGCGTGTGGTTGAACTCGCGCCACGGGCCTATGACATCAGCGGGACCGAAGCGCTCCGCCATATACGCGAGCACGCTACCCAGCAGATGCCTCTGCGAGGTGAGGATACCGACTATGGGCTTTACCAATGTCATTTTAAGGACCTCTTAAACCTGCTGGACAGCGGGTTGCTGAATTTTTTGTAACTGAATTTTTTTTACCGCATCGTGCGCGAGTGAGACGAGTCGCCTCTCGATCCCGAAGCACTTCTCTATCTCATCCGCAAACCCGCTCTTCATCCTCTCCTGTGAGCTGGAATCGCCCCTCACCACGCGCATTAGTCCATCGCGCACATAGAGCTGCCCGTCCGCGGTCTGCCTGGACGCGCACATGTGCCGCATCATGGCCCAGTCGAACGAATCTATCCAGCGTCTGCGAAATCGCTCTCTTGAGGCCGGGAAATCGCGCAGCCTGTAGCGTATCTTCGCCTTGCCGTCGCGCTCCGTGATCAGCATGAGCTGACTCGACTCCCCCAGCCTCACAAGCCTCACCTTGCCCGACGGGCTTTTCTGCACGGATTCTCCGCTAATAGGCACCTCGATCGGCGCCTCGAGGAGATAGCCGGGATCCAGGAGAAATCGCTTCCCGTTTGCATTCACCATGAGCGCGCAGTGCGTATCCGCACCATATGACCTGTCGCAGAGCACGGGCGCAACATCGTAGCCCGCGAACCTCACGACCTGCTCGAAGAAATTTGTGAGCGAAAAACAGGTTCCGCCCGCGCCCAAATCGATATGCTCGGCCAGTATAATATCCGGCGTCCTGAGCCTGCGTTCCGGGTCGTCGTGCAGGGCTGCGCGCAATATCTTGGTGAGGTTCTCGTACGGCAGCTTGCCGAACGCGCGCGCAAGCCTTCCCAGGAAGGCCTCATCGGGCCTCGCCGGCGCGATCCCCACGAGCCTCAAAAAATCCCGCGCCACATCGCTGTAATCGATCTCCCGCATATCCCCTGCATATCCCCACTTCCCGCCACATACAAGATTATTCATTGCCTCCGAATTCAAATATTAGGCGTTCTGGCAGGGATATGTGTATCGAGGTACGCCGTAGTCGCCTCGCTGAATGAGTGTCGGCTTCGGGTCCTGTCAGTCAGCACAATGTCATAAAGCACGCGGAGATCCGCGGCTGGCATCTCGCAAGCCGACAAACAACTCCCACCAAGGCGCTCAAGACGAATGATCGTCAGCGACCGGATAACATCTTGTGCCGATGTTCCGGGATCGTCTGTTCCAGAACATCGCCGGGAGCGGCGGGGCAATTTACAGATACAGAGGAGACAATCTCAGCAGGATCGAAGATCCTGCATTTGGACCCGTCGCCATGAGCGGGCGGTGAAGGCCGCACCAAATCGCGATGTCAAAACGCAACGTCCCTAGCCTGCATCCCTGCTGGACGTTGCAGTTTTTGACTCGCGATTTGAGTGTGGAAGGTTCGCCGCCCGCGAATAGCGCACGGGTCGCCGCGGGAGGCGCGTTCTGGAACAGATGATCCCGGAACACCGGCACACAAGATGTCAGAGGAAACCCGCGTCGCTTCATGACGAGCACGCCTTGAACATTTGAATTCGGAGGCGTGGCTTGCTTTTGGAGCATGGGAACGTATGATGGCGCCATGTCGCATCGTGTGGCTTTCGTCGGACAGAAAAATTACGAGCCGCTCTCGCTGAATCGATCGATCCGCCGCGCGATAGAGCTGTGCGGATTTGATCTCAATCGTGTGCGCGGCGCGAAAGTCTTGCTCAAGCCGAATATGCTCGGCGCATACCCGCCGTCGATGGGCGTGACCACGCACCCTGCATTCGTGGCGTCGGTCGCCGGAATATTCAAGGATGCCGGCGCCGTCGTCTCGGCAGGCGACAGTCCCAACGGGGTCTATTCAAACGAGCAGACCTGGGAGCGAACCGGCATACGCGCCGCCTGCCTGGAGGCGGGTATCTCCGAGGCTGCGTTCGAGGCGAGCGGGAGCGTCGCGCGCGACGGGCTAATGATTGCGAGAGCGGCGCTCGACGCGGACTATGTCGTGAACCTGCCCAAGTTCAAGACGCACGGCCTCACCATAATGACGCTCGCCGCCAAAAATTTATACGGCTGCATAAACGGGATGCAGAAGACGGCGCTGCACCGGGAATGCAAAAACATTCCCGAGTTCGCGGATGTGGTGGCGCGTGTGGCAGGCATCGTGAAGCCCGCGCTGACGATCATCGACGGAATCGTGGCCATGGCCGGAAACGGCCCGTCGGCGGGAACGCTCGTCGAACTCGGCGTCATCGCCGCGGGCACAGACGTGCACGCTTTGGATGCGGCTTGCTGCAGGCTCGTGGGCCTTGATCCAAGGGAGCTGGACACTCTGGCGGCGGCGCAGAGGCAGGGCCTTTGGGATGGCGCTGAGGAAATAGATCTCGCAGGAGATCCGCTGGATACGCTTCGGCCGAAGAAATTCTCGCTGCCTGTCACCTACACGCGCGGCATGAGGGACTGGTGGGTATCCAAATTCATCGTCGCGCGGATCTGGTCGGGGATGCGCGCCCAGCCCAGGATCGACCCGGACATATGCCGGAGGTGCCTGCTCTGCATCGACGCGTGTCCGGTCGCTGCCATCGACCAGGCAAAAACAGATGCAGCGCCGATGATCGACGAAGATGCGTGCATCCAGTGCTTCTGCTGCCACGAGATCTGCCCGTACAGGGCGATAGATCTCAGAAAGAGCGCCCTGCTTAGATTCGCAGGCTGGATGTCGAGACGCCGCTCCCGCGCCAGAAGCACGCGATGACCCACGGCTGGCATCCGTCCTCACGCATCTTGTTCATCGCCACTGCGCAAGCGGGGTCCCCAGCCCATCATCTCGCAAGCCGACACCGAGTTTAGCTCAACTTACAAGGCTAACGGTGAATCACTAGCATTGCGGTCCCCATTGCTCGAAGCTGGACTGGGGACCCCGCTCGTCATGCGCCTTGTTACAACGTGAGTAATGGCACGCGGTAAGCGGGTTTCCCCCGTTTATTGATAGGCCACGATCAACGGTACGGAGCAAGCGGTGACCTGCGGCAGGCTTCGAACAATGGGGACCGCGATGGCTAAGATTCCATCGTTAGCCATATGAGCTGCGAATAACTCGGTGTCGGTTTGTGAGATGCCAGCCGCGGGTCATCGCGTTCTTTGGCACGGTGTCGTCTTTCAAGAGGATTACGCTCACACTGCGGCGAGGAGCAATGCAGCGGGATGAATTAACGAGGAAACGAGCATTCGCCGCGGAAGTAGGCCCACTCTTCGCATTCGTCCCCAGCTTCGTTGATGCACACGCCGTACTGACCGCCATCCGGGGAGGTGCGAATCTCGAGCTTGTATCCATCCTTCACGCATTTGACCGAGGCGGGGTTGGCGATCCCTGTCGTGTTTTGCGCCGAGATCTCCGTGGAGTTCTGTTTTGCAGATACGCCGCAGCCGGCGATCACAAGGGCGAAAAGAAAAACGATGAACATCTTCATGCCGTGAGCCTCCGAAGCGCTTCCGCATATTTTTCGACCGTCATGGCCACCACATCCTCCGGCAACTCGGGCGCCGGCGGTTTTTTGTCCCAGCCGGAATCGATGAGCCAGTCCCTCACGTATTGCTTGTCAAAAGAGGGCTGAGTCCTCCCTGGCCTGTATCCCGCCGAGGGCCAGAAGCGGGAGGAGTCCGGAGTCAGGACCTCGTCGATGAGGATGAGCTCATCTTCCCTTATGCCGAACTCGAACTTGGTGTCCGCGATGATGATCCCGCGCTCCCGCGCGTACGCCGCAGACTCGTCGTAGATGCGAATCGATAGGTCGCGCACCTTTTGCGCAAGCTCCCTGCCTATGATGTTGGCCGCCTTTTCAAAGGAAATGTTTTCGTCATGCGCGCCAAGCTCCGCCTTGGTCGAAGGCGTGAACATGGTGTTGGGGAGCCTGTCCGACTCCATCAGTGCGGCAGGCAGCTTTATTCCGCAGATCGTCCCAGACTTCTGATACTCCTTCCAGCCGGAACCTGAAATATAGCCCCGGACTATCGCCTCGATAACGAGCGGCCTGGCCTTCTTCACGATCATCGCCCTGTCGCCGATCCTCGCCATCCATTCCCTGTCGCTGATCACGTCTTCCAGGCGAGCGTCGCTCAGGTGGTTCTTGACGATGCCGCCAGTGCGCCCGAACCAGAAGCGCGACATGCGGGTGAGTATCTCGCCCTTTCCCGGGATCGGCGTAGGCAGGACCACGTCGAACGTCGAGATGCGGTCCGTGGCCACGATCAGGAGTTCGTCGCCCAGGTCGTAGATATCGCGCACCTTGCCGCGGGCCTTTAATTTCAAGCCGGGGATATCGGTTTGTGAAAGCGCCTGCGTCATAAGCATCTCCCTGGTACTAAAATAAAGTTGCGCGCCCGGAGGGATTCGAACCCCCGGCCCTCTGGTTCGAAGCCAGATGCTCTAATCCACTGAGCTACGGGCGCAAATCAAGGCCCCCGAGGCATACGCCAGGGGGGCCTGGAGACTCAACATCTTTTTCAGCTCAGACGCAATCCTGGCAAGACGTCTGGATCGTGCACGTACCGGACAGGCTTGCTTCGAAAGCGCTGCATCGAGCGCGAACTGCGACCCGTTGTCCGACAGCAGATACAGCACCTTGACGCGGGTTGCGGCAAGCCCGCCGTCTTCTTCAACAGTTGCAGGTGAGCGTGCAGACATTCGGATCGTTCGCGTCCAGGCCAAGCGTGCAGGTCAGGTTCACGCCGCTGCAGGTGCCGGTGATCGTGCCACCGCAGCTTTGGGTCTGAATGTCCGTTGCCACGACATTGGTGCAGACGTCAAATGTCGGCATGTTTGCGTTGATCGACGTGCCGTCCTGGGAAATCGTCACTTGCCCGTCGAATGTAGCGCCAGCAGCGGACTTGCAGTCATTCAAGTCGACCGTGAAGTTCGGGATATCAGCCACCGCAGTACCACCGCCCGGGCAGTTACAGTTGGGCGTGGCCAGCTGGAAACACGCCTGGATGGCAGGGTCTGAAACGAGAGCCCCCATGGCGTCATAGGACTGCACGGCAGCAGCCTTTGCCGTAGTGCAATCTCCACCGCTACCACCGCCGCCGCATGCGGCGAACATCGCAACAACGACCATCGCAACCAAGATAATTCCTCTTTTCATATCCCCCCCTTTTTATTGAGCTTAATAGATCGTATACCATAGTGGCACAGCGTCATCAACACTAACGTGTCCCATGCGTCGCCACAACGGTAGTCACGATACCGCCGCGCACGTTAAATCTGCCGCGCACCTCCATCCAGCGCGGGTGTATGGCATCTACGAGATCTGTCAGAATGCTGTTTGTCACCGCCTCGTGGAACGCACCCTCGTCGCGATAGCTCCAGAAGTAGAGTTTCAGTGATTTGAGCTCAACGCAGAGCTGATCGGGAATGTAGCCGATCTCTATGCGGGCGAAGTCCGGCTGACCCGTCATCGGACAGAGACAGGTGAACTCCGGGCACTCGAATTCTATCAAATAGTCGCGCCCGGGACTGGGGTTCGGAAACGTCTTAAGCTCTTTTGACGGCTTTGTGATCATGCGGGCTCCTTGCTGGCAAGCAGGCATATCCCCGCTCCTACGGCATCTGCAAGGCAAAAAAACCGCCCGCCTCGGTTTCCCGGGACGGGCGGCCATTCATGACTTCCGCTATCTACTGCGTCACTGGCACGGGGCAGAGAGCGATACCGTATCGACCCTGGACCAGGTGCAAGTGCCGCTGGTCCCTGCCGCGCAGGTGAAATTGCCGACGTACCAGTCGCCTGCCAGGGTGCCACTCAGGCTGTCGGAGAGCAATGCATGGGAAACCGTATCAACGAGGGCGCCGTTCTGGTCATAGACGGCAATCGACAGATTCTTGCCCTCGCCTGAGTATGGATCAACGCAGACCTTGTATATCCCGGCCGTAAGGGCATTGGAGCTCGGTATCCAGATGTTCTCCGGGCCCGTGCACTGGTCTATGCAATCAACGTTGAGGATTGCGCCCACCGTCGGGTTCCCGCCGCTGGCCTCCTTGCAGTTGCCGAAGTAGCAATCCGTATTTCCAAAATACGCGCCGCCCGGCATCACGACGTGCAGGTCCATGTCATAGTACGTATTAGATGACTTCTCCCAGTTGAGCGAGGCCTGAAAGTGGATGTTCTGCAGCGAGGTGTTGGAAGACTCTATCGTCGTGGCAGCTGCGCCCGCCTTGTTATCCTGGTCCAGGCAGACGATGGATACGCTGTTGACGCCTGTGAAGAGGTTGATCTTCTGCGTCGTCATCTGGCCGCCGGACGGAATGGCCGTGATATCGAGCAGGGCCTCGCTGCTGGATTTACCGGACGCCCACTGGATCGTGCACTGCTTGAGCGTCTTGCCGGACGCCGGCGTGACTGTGAAGGTAAACGTGGCGGTCGTCTCGCCGGTCGAACCGTTGAGCGGTACGCTGCCGCCAGCGCCATCGGTGATTGCATCGAGCGTCATCGCTGGTGCACCCTCTACGCCCGGGATCACGAAGCCGCAGACTCCGCTGTAGCCGTCGACGACGTCGATGCCTGCGTCGTACACAAGGTTCTTGTTCACATCCATCACCACGTCATAGCAGCCCGGGATCTGGGTCCCCTTGGGCCAGAGCAGTATGCGGCCTTCGTTCGTGCAGCCCCACTGAAGCGGATCGACCGTGTGGTCGTACCCGAAGTTCTGGATCGGCGTGAGTGCATCGCCGTTCTTCAGGGCATCGCTGTGGAGGATGATGAACTTGTAGGCCAGGTTATGCGGGACGCTGCTCCTGACCGTTGGGTTGAGGTAACCATATACATCCGTGTTGTTGAAGATATCGACGTGTGTGCAATACGCAGACCCGTCGGCCGCACAAGCGATATCATTGACCAGGTTGGTGCCATCGATCGTTATCGCCGCTATATCGGCCGAGGTCGCGGGCGTTGCGTTCTGGATGGCAAAGCCTGGGACATAACCCGAGGCATCCATGAAGTCCGTGCCCTCGTTCCAGTTGCCGTCGTTGCCCACGTCCGCAACGATGTCAAAGAGCGCTGCCTGATTGTCCAGCGTGGCGCTCGCCTTTGTCCATATCAAAGTCGGCGGGCATGCGCCGGCCGCGTCGGTGTTGCAGGTCTCGGTAACGCCGCTGGCATCAGCGGGTATCGGGTTGCCGTTTGAAAAAATCTGGAAACTGTTGGAGACAATGCGCAGGCCGATGAGCGTATTCGGCGGGCCGTTTGTGACCACCGCGTAGACATCATCAGTGCCATTGAGGAACGAATTCACGCCAGCGCCGGTCGAATCAGCCGAGAAGACGTACGGCTTGGTATCGTCCACAGTGATCGTCGTCGTGGCGGACGCGGTGGATGCGTCGCAAGTGCTCTTGTCGCTGCGGCAGATATAGACCTTGTAATCGCCGGGCGTCACCGCCTTGTAGTTCATCTTCATGACCGGCAGCCCCGCGGCATCCTTGCCGAGCGTCATCGCGGCCGGGTTTGTTTCACCGGCGCCGAGATATGCCATGATGCTGTCCGAGAGATTGCCGTTGCCGTCGCTGATCAGCTTGAGGTTTTCATTATTGAGGGCCGTGCCGTCAGGCTTCAGGATGGCCACATTATAGACGCCGTTCTGCAAGAGGCCCTGCGCCTTGCCGATCACGGGCGCGTTAGGCGATATGGATGTGACCGCGTTGCCCGCAGCATCTACGTTTGACATCGCCGGATTGGTCTCGCTTCCCGTGTTCCATGCGCTATCGCCGCCGCCGCCACCGCTATCGCCGCCGCCGCATGCCGCGACAGAGGTGACAAAGGCCGCTGCCAAAGCCAATCTCAGCCATTTCGTCTTCATGCTAACTCCTCCTTGTTGAATTACACAGGTTGAGGGTCATCTGAAAGTGAATCACTTATAATAAAGTGCCCTGGCGAGCGCAACCGCTAATCTCATGCATATTATTTCTTGGCGGTCTCCATCTGCCGCACCGCGATCCCCGCTTCTTTCAACAATTTAAGCGGCACCTCGGCAATCGTGTAGGCCTTGTCATACACGACCTCCGCAAGCCCTGAGTTGATGATCATCTTAGTGCAGATGAGGCACGGCGAATAAGTCGTGTATATCGTGCCGCCCTTGATGGATACGCCGTGGTAGGCGGCCTGCACGATCGCGTTCTCCTCCGCGTGCGAGCAGAGGCACTCGTCGAGTTTCTCGCCCGACGCGCCGAAGTGGTTGCACCTGGGGCAGCCGCCCTCGCTGCAGTTCGCTATCCCGCGCGGCGTGCCGTTGTAGCCCGTGGAGATGATGCGGCGGTCCCTCACGATCACCGCGGCTATCTTGCGCTTGATGCAGTTGCCGCGCAGGGCCACCACGCGCGCGATGTCCATGAAGTATTCGTCCCAGCCCGGGCGCGTCAGATTTGCGGCCATCGCCTGCACCACCTGCCGTACCTGCAGATAGAGCTCCTCCACGGTGCCGTTGTTGAAGACTATGGCGTCCGCCATCTCCGCAGTACGGTTCATCTGCTGGGTCGTGGGGTCGGGCGTCTGCGCCTCGCGCGCCTCCACATCGAGAAACGCCTCGTAAGTCTGCGGGTCGCCCTCGCGGTTGCGCGCCCTGACCCGCTCGAACCGCACCTGCGGCTCCGCCTCGACGGAGAGCAGGTGGAAGTCCTTGCGGCGGCGCAGGACCTCTACCTCGAACGGATTGCGTATCGAATCCACCACCGCGTGCGCCTCCGGACCGAGCTTTATGAGCGTGCGCTCGGCGAGCACCCCGGCCCCGTTGGCAGATCGCAATTCGTTGCCTATCGCGATGAGCCGCTCGCGCGTGACCTCGAGCCCTCGCTCCGCCAGTTCCTCGCGCAGCGTGTCGGAGAGCGAGTGATACTCATAGCCGCTGTCCGTGAGAAATCGCGCGACCACGCCCTTGCCCGAACCGTTCTTTCCCGTGAGTCCGATTATCATGGGACGGGCGACTACCAGAAAGAAATCCCTCGCGCAATGTCTATCGGATATCGCTCGTCATGAAGCCACGCGGGGCTCCCTCTGACATCTTGTGTGACGGCGTTCCGAAACAGACGATCCCGGAACGCTGTCAAAGCCCCCTCTCCCCTCTGTGGGAGAGGGACGGGGAGAGGGGGGGGCACCCCCTCCCATCCTCCCCCCTCAAGGGGGAGGTGAGTCGGAAGCCCCGCAGCAAGCTGCGGGGTATCATTGTATGGACGACCATCCATCTTGAGCGCCCTGGTAGGGATGTGTGTATCGAGGTGTATAAGTGGCCTCGCCCATGTTTGTCGGCTTCGGGTGGCGCTGGATAAACAATAGCAGCACATAGCAAGCGGAGACCCGCGGCAGGCTTCGAGCAATGGGGACCGCGATGGCGGTAAT
>Ga0265292_1002383_pt1 | contig 13122 bp, 9 predicted proteins | sample Munlanlewell296A_FD_189080 | JGI IMG/M metagenome (GOLD analysis project Ga0265292, IMG submission 189080) | Leachate microbial communities from a municipal landfill in Southern Ontario, Canada - Leachate well 296A | ecosystem: Engineered > Solid waste > Landfill > Unclassified | place: Canada...
TTTCTCCTCGCGCTTGTCAAAATCGAAGAAAACTATTAAACTCTTTTTGTCTGCCGAACCGGAATTTGGACTGCGTAGATAAATTATTTTCCCCGGTACCGCTTGAACTGAACCAATGTTGCCCGCAGGAACTGGAAGAATTACAACTCTGTTCTCAAAGTTTTCCAATGTGATCTTTACATCTTTAATTTTTTCTTTTTCCTTTGATTCATCTTTTGTTCCTTCCTTCTTTTCATCTTTAGATTTTTCCTTTGCTGCTTCTTTATCATCTTTTTTCGGTTCTTCCTTCTTTACAGAAGAAGTATCAACTTTTGGAGAAAGAGGATTTGCAGTTTCATCGCTCAAAGTTACAACAGCAAGATTTGTAGTGTTCGGGTATATCCAATCGTTACCGATATCGCTGTACACAGGATTGAGAGTTCTGTTTGTAGCGAAGTAAAGATATTTTCCGTCCGGATCAAAAGCCGGGTTAGTATCAGAATAATAACCCGATGTAACCTGATGAGTTTTTTCTTCTTTTGTATCGAAGAGGAAAATAGCGTTGCTCTTGTTTTCAAGATCGCGCGAATATGCAATCCAGCGGCTATCAGGTGACCAGCTAACGGTAAAACCTTGAGCAGCACCGTGCATAAAATAAAGCGCTTTATCAACTTTCATCATTTTATCTTTATCTAAATCGTAAACATATACAGTCATCGCTTTGTCAATGAATGCCAGCATTTTACTATTAGGGGACCAATACAAATGGTAACGGAATCCTTTTCCAAGTGAAGTAAGCTTTTTCTCATCGGTGGATTTTTCCAAACCTTTAAGAGTTAATTCATACTCGCCCGATTTATCGCTCCAATAGGCAACATTTTTTCCATCAGGAGACCATGCAGGATAACGCTCTGCAACTCCGCTGGTTTTAGTAAGATTAATACTCGGTCCATTTTGTGCGGGAACATTAAACAGATCTCCCCGCGCTTCAAAGATTGCGCGTTTACCATCCGGAGAAATTGATGCGTTAAAAATAAGATTGGAAATGTTTTCAACTTTCGGCATCAATGTAATTTCATCTGTAATTACATTTACTTTTACTTCGGTGGTTTTTTCAGTAGTCAGATTGAACAGAAAAAGTTTTCCGCCTGCTTCAAATACAATTTCTTCCGGACCCATTGCCGGAAAGTGAATATCAAAATCGGAGAATTTCGTAAGCTGCTTGGTTTGTTTATTCGATAGATCATAAGACCAAATATTATAACGCTTTTCTGTACCGCGGTCACTAATCCAATAAATTTTATTTTGGTGCCACATCGGAAATTCATTACCATAATCTTTGTTCAAAATTTGTTCTGCTGTTTTCTTTTCCATATCATAAATCCAGACATCTGAATTCATCCCGCCACGGTAACGTTTCCATGTTCTAAATGCTGTTGTACGCGGAGTGAAAACTATTTTCTTACCATCAGCAGAGAAACTACCGGATTCGGCATAGGCAAGCGGCAATTGAATTGGTAAACCTCCATTTGAAGAGACTTGAAACAATTGACTGAAACGTTGTTTACCGCTGTTTTGTGATGATGCGTATAGCAAATCTTTACCGTTTGGATACCAATCTACTAAACGGTCAGGCATCCCGTGGTTTGTCACACGTGTTGGTATACCGCCCTGAGAGTCAACAACATAAATATCGGTGTTACCATCGTAATTAGCGTTGTAAGCTATTCGAGAACCATCGGGAGAAAAACGGGGAAACATTTCTTGTCCGGCAGGCGAACTGAGTTTGTAAGCGGTTCCACCCTGTTTTTGAACAAGCCAGAGATCTCCTCCATAATTAAACACGATGTGAGTTTTGGATACATCAGGAAATTGAATCATGCGTGCATCTACCTGCGCAAAAAGATTAAGCGAAGTGAATGCTAACAGTAAAGTGGAGAATAGTGCGAATGTTTTTTTCATATGCCCTCTTATTAGATTTATAAATTATAGTGTGTAGTTAGACGCGAGATATTCAAAAATGCCCTTTCCTTTGTTGAAAATTTAGAAAGAAGTTTTCCCTGTTATATTTGACTAAGCAGAGACGGCGGCGTCCAGCTAAGTCCACCGCTTTGGTCTGTTAAACCCAGTCTCTAAGATTGAAATTAAGAATATAAATTATCATTCAGAAATCACGACAACGTTAAATTATGTTAAATGGGTGTATTCATAAAAATAATTATTTAACTTCCGCGCGTTTTTAAGCGTAATATCTAAAAAAGTAAAAATCAACTAATCAATCGAAGGTCAAAATGAAAACAAAACTGACTGCTTCATTCATGTTAGCTTTTCTCTTTCTTCTTACAACTACATATATTTTTTCACAGATTAAAGTAGACGACAAAACAAGTCTCAACTATTTGAAAAATAATCTTCAGGTATTAGCATCAGATGAATTTCAGGGAAGAGAAACAACAACACACGGTGAAAAACTCGCATCGCTTTTTATCGTTTCGGAGCTTGATAAATATGGCGTTAAACCATTTGGCGATAACGGCACGTATTTTCAAAATTTTGATTTGCTCTCCTCCGGATATGCGGAAAATACAAAAATTTCTTTGCTCGATAATTCCGGATCTATGCTTACAGAATTTTTACTTGGAGACGATTTTATTAAAACATCGCGCGGACTTGCAGACGAATCATTATCAAAACAAACAACGGGAATAGTCTTTGCCGGTTATGGAATTACCGCAAAGGAATTTGATTATGACGATTATGCCGGCGTTGATGTAAATGGGAAAACAATATTGATTTTATCCGGTGAACCCTATAATGAAAGAGATGATTTTTTTAATGGAACAAAACCAACACCTTACTCAAATCCAGAATCGAAAATAAAACTTGCTAAAGAAAAAGGTGCCTTGGGAATGCTTATAGTTTTAGATGAGAGGATGAAAGGATTCTGGAAATACGCTAAAGATTTTGCAACTCAGCCATCACTTGCTTTTATCTCCAAAGAAGCAGCCGAAACTTCCAAGAACATTCCGGCATTTACTGTCGGAGAGAATTGTGCAGAAAATTTATTGGCAGGAGAAGAATTGTCATTTGAGAAAATCAACGAGATGCTTAAAACCAAAGAATCTATCAAATCTTTTGAATTGAAGAAGAAACTCCTGTATGATATAAAACCATTTTCGAAAATTGTGAAAGCAAGAAATGTAATGGGCTTAATTGAAGGAACAGATCCGAAACTTAAAAATGAATATGTTGTATTGAGCGCTCACTATGATCACGTTGGCACAAGAGGCAATGTTGTAAGTAACGGAGCCGATGATGATGGTTCCGGTACTGTTGCCGTTCTTGAGGCGGCTCATTTGTTAGCAGCGGCTAAAGAGAATAAAAGATCAATCATTGCTCTTTTTAATACCGGCGAAGAGAAAGGATTGTTGGGCTCTCAGTTTGCAACCGGGAACGGAAGTTTTATGAAAGAAGTTGTTGCCGATATTAATATGGATATGGTCGGGCGCGAAAGTGTTGATTCAATCCATTGTATTGGTTCCGATAAACTCAGCACTGAATTTGCGGAGATTGTTAAGGAGGAAAATTCCAAGACTGTAAATTTTGTTCTGGATTACAAATACGATGACCCTAAAGACAAGAACCGTTTTTATTATAGAAGCGATCATTACAATTTTGCCAGGAAGGGAATTCCTGTGGTTTTTTTCTTTGATGATATGAAAGTTGATTATCACAAACCGACTGATGATGTAGATAAAATTAATTTTGATAAAATTTTGAAGACTGTGATATTATCTTCGAATATTGCTCTCCATGTTGCCAATCTTGATCACAAAGTAGTTGTTGATAAAAAAGTTGAAGAAGAGCAACCGCGACAAAGAGACCGATAGAAATTTATTTGAAGAAGAGTTAGCCCAACATCTGTACTGGTTATATAATTGATTGTTCGGAATGCAGAATTAACCTAAATAGTTATTTTTAAACCATAATTGAAAAGCCGGGTCTAAAAAAGAAATTTTAGATTGTTCAACATCGATTATCTGTTTAAGTATGAGCGATTTTTTTACTTTTATTACATTAGCAGAAGAACTTAATTGATATTTTTTGATAACATCAGCTCTTGTAAAACCCTCTGTTACTCCAGCACAAATAGCTTTAAGAAAACGTATTTGAGCGATACTTAATCCCTCAATTTCCCTTTCAAAGAAATAAGTGTTTTGATTTAGCATATCAGCGATTGATTTTTCAAATATTATTTCTGTTACTTCTTTTTCCGTGTTAACCCAAATCAAATGTGAGAGCTGCTGTGTATAGTATGAATGACAATCCATCAATTCAGTAATCTGCTGGGCGAATTTGTAGTCTATAATTTTTCCTGTTCTTTCAAAATTATGAATGATAAAGTTAATTAACTCCTCTTTGGATATTTTGGGAAGGAAGAATAGATCGCCGAATTTATAAAAAGGCATTGTTTTTTTTTCAAATAGGTTTATCATCATATCTTTTTTACTACCGCAAAAACAATAACTTGTTCTTTTGTGATGCTGGAATACCGATCTAAGCCGTTTTTGAAAAAGTGCCGGATTGGTGAAATTTCCGAAGTCTTGGAATTCATCAATACAAACAATGATCTTAATATTCTTTTGTTCTGCAATATGTTCCGGTAAGTCAAGAATTTCATCGAACTCTTTTTCAATATTTTTTAATTCAAAACTAATCTCGAAATCATTTATGGGGTCAGAGCCGAAAGAGATTTTTGGTGTAACTCTCTTAAAAAATGTTTTTATAATCTGCCAAATTTCTTCCGGTTTAGTAAGGGTCTGTTTTATGATTTCCTGTGCAAATGATTTATAGAATTCTTCTTCATTCATGATTTTCATCAAATCGAGGAAGCAAAATTTGAAAGTTGAACTTTCATTTCGCAAAATTTTTGAAACTTTTTTAACCAGTGAAGATTTTCCCCATTTTCTGGGTGATATAAGAATCGTGTTTACACCGCTGTTAAAATTGTTAATCAATCTTTTAATGCTTTCTTCACGGTCTGTGAATGCTTCACCCTCTACGATTTGTCCAAATTGAAATGGCGAATTCATTTATATCTCTTTTGTATTTAGTAACCATTGAGTTAGTAACCAAATGGTTACTAACTGGTTGGTTAGTAAAAATATTGTATCAAATACTGAAAACTTGAGAAAAATTCGTATTAATTGTACGCTGTTTTATGGCTATAGTCAATGATTTTTTGAATTAGAGTAGGGTCTGTTTTATCCCTGCTTTTAAAAAATCATTATAACAATTTGCTTTCATCATTTGTCTATCGTATATTTGCGATGAACGATAAGTAAAGCATCTATGGCAAATACAAAACCCGAAGAATTCACACCGGAAGAGATGAATTTAGCAGATATTGCCAAGGCACTTTCTCATCCCGCACGTATAAAAATCTTAAAAATCCTATCAGCCAAAAATGTTTGCGTCTGTGGTGATATTGTAGAACTGCTGCCACTCGCACAGGCAACGGTCTCTCAGCATTTAAAAGAATTAAAACGCGTTGGACTTATAGAAGGAGAAATCGACGGTCCGAAAGTCTGTTATTGCTTAAACGCTAAGACGATGGAAAAAGCTAAAGTAGAACTCAATAAATTATTCAAAAAAGTATGCTGCTAAAGGAGCAATTATGAAAAATGAAAATGAATTAAAACAAATTGTGAAAGAGAAGTATGGACAGATTGCGAAAGATAATAGTAGCTGCGGTTGCAGCTGTGGGTGCGGTCCAAATGAAAATGCAGTCGATTTCTCGATTATGAAAGACGATTATTCAAATGTGCATGGTTATGTAAAAGAAGCCGATCTGAATTTAGGCTGTGGCTTGCCAACCGAATATGCGGGAATTAAAGTTGGAGATACTGTTGTAGATCTTGGTTCCGGTGCCGGAAACGATGTATTCATTGCTCGTTCAATTGTTGGTGAAACCGGAAAGGTTATAGGAATTGATATGACGGAAGAAATGCTTGAAAAAGCAAACCGCAACAATCAAAAACTTGGTTACAAAAACGTAGAATTCAAACTTGGTGAAATTGAAAATATGCCAATTGAAAATCAATTTGTTGATGTTGTTGTAAGCAATTGTGTTCTCAATCTTGTTCCAAATAAAGAAAAAGCTTTTGCCGAGATTTACAGAATTCTAAAACCCGGTGCACATTTCTGTGTTTCCGATATTGTTATAAAAGGAAAGATGACACCGGAATTACAAAAATCCGCCGAACTGTATGCCGGTTGTGTTTCCGGTGCGATTGAAGAAGAAGAGTATCTGCAGATTATTAAAAATGCAGGATTCACAAATGTTGAGATAAAAAAATCCAAAAAAATTGAATTGCCGGAAGAAGTATTAAAACTGTATTTATCGAAAGAAGGATTGAAAGAATATTATCTAAATCTGAAAGGCATTATCAGTATAACCGTTGTTGGATACAGATAGGGAGAAACGAAGGAACGAAGAAAAGAAGAAAAGTCAAGATTGTATGTTCATCAAAAAGCCGGACTCAAAAAAATCTTTATAAGTCCGGCTTCTGATTTTAAATAAAAATTAATTCATAATAAGATGTTCAATAAAGAATTCCATCATGCGGTCACGGTTAACGGCAGTATGACCCAGATCGGGACCAACTTGAACTTCAAAACTCTTTCCGGCTTTTTGCAAAGCATCTATAAGCTGAAGTGAGTTTGCTGGATGCACATTGTTATCCGAGGTCCCGTAATAAATCATCAAATTACCTTTAAGGTTTTTCGCATAAGTCAATGTACTTGCTCTATCATATCCGGCGCTGTTATCTTCCAATAATCCTTGATGACGTTCTGTATAGATGTCATCGTAATTTCTAAAATCCATCACACCTGAATTTGCACAAGCCGCATTGAATAGATCCGGAAAACGTAAAAGACACATTGCTGCCGCTGTACCTCCGTATGAAGTGCCGAAAATTCCTACTCTTTCTTTATTAATGTATGAACGGCTTCCCAGATATTTCACCCCGGCTGCCTGATCATCTATTTCAACTATTCCAAGATTGCCGTAATAAGGATCCATAAAACGTTTACCGCGTCCGGCAGCGCTTCGGGAATCGAATGAAGCAATTAAGAATCCGAATTCAGTTAGAGCGTTAGGAAGAGAAAATGTTTCGCGGGCGCCATTGGTTTCCGGACCGCCATAAACTGAAACAAGCAGCGGATACTTTTTTGATGGATCGAAGTTTGACGGGAAGAATAACATTCCATGAAGATCGGTTACACCGTCGGCAGCTTTGAATGTAAATAATTCAGATTTTTTCAAACCGAGTTCGTTAAACTTTGTCAGATCACTTTCAAATAAAACAGAAAGTACTTTTCCTTTAATATCCATTAAGCGAACAACCGGCGGCGTATCATGAGTTTGAGCAATGTCCACAATATATTTATAATCTGGCGAGACATAAGATGAATGGTTAAAAGCCGGATCGGTCGAACGTTGATCACCTTTTCCATCTAAACCGACTTTGTGTAATTGCAGCTTCATGTGGTTATCGCCGCTGCGTGCCATGTAATAAAGAACTTTATTCTCTTCATCTATATTCACAATTTGTGAAACTTCAAACGGGTGATTAGTAATTGCAGATAATAATTTTCCGCTTATATCATATAGATAGTAATTCTTAAATCCCGTTCTTTCGGAAGTCCAAACAAAACGCTTACCATCTTTAAGGAATTTCATCTCCGGTGAGTTTTTAGTGTAACTGGCAAGCCATTCCTCGTGAACAATCACTCTGGTTTTTCCGGTTTGGGGATTGGCGGCGGCAAATTCCATAATGTCTTGCTTTCTGTTTGTTCTATGAAACAGAAGTTCAGTCCCGTCAAGTGACCATTCGATATTATATATATATTGCCCAACAACAGAATTAGTAAAAGGTTTTCCATCTCTAACATCAACCTGAATAGTTTTTTTTGATTCAACATCATAAATGAAAACATCAACTATTGGGTTGTTACCGCCAACTTTAACATATGGTTCTACTTCAACTGAATCTTGCAGTTTGAGTTGTTTGTATTGGAGATAATAATCTTTAACCTTGCCCTCATCAAAACGGTAGAAAGCAATTTTCTTATTATCCAGTGACCACCACATTGCGGTATTCTGATCTAATTCTTCTCCATAAACCCAACTTGCAGATCCGTACTTGATACGTTCTTTTTCATTTCCATCTGTTGTAATCGCAATTTCATTTTTACCATCAGCATCGTTTAGCCAAAGATTTCTGTTCCGGTAAAAAGCTTTTAGTTTTTTATCCGGAGATTCAGCAGAAGTAAATTGTCTTCCGCGCTCCGGTCCACCGGCTCTTCTCATAAAATTATTTTGAGGAGAAACACCGGTTGTTTCAACACTGGTTCTTGCATCAATATTATATAAAAATGTTTTTCCACCGGAAAAATATTTGAATCCTGTTGCGTCCTTGTTCCATTCAAGAAAGAAGAAAGTTTTTACAGATCCACGTATTTCGGGATTAAGTTTTTGGAACTGAGCATACCCGGGCATATTTGGAAGACGGCTCTGGGCATAGATGTTTAATGCCGGAACGCTCATAATTAAAAAGACTAAGATCAACGATAAGATTTGCTGTTTGCTTGTTTTTCGTAAAGGCATAATGCGTTTCTCCTCTGTTTATAAATAAACCGGAATTGATATAGATAAACTTAAAAAGAAAAAAACCTTTTATAAAAGAATTTGTGGCAGGTAAATGTTAAAAAAATAGTAGACTCATAGTATATTTTAGAATGTTTTTACACATTCTCCATTAACCATCAACCATCAACCATTTTCCATCCACCATCCACCATCTTCCATACGGTTTACCGCACTATGCTACATTATCCATTTCCAAAGTTAGATTGTTATGCTCTATGCTTAGTAGAAATTGAGCTTTCGGATTTTTTTCTTTCGCGCGGTCAAGTGAATATTTGGATTCTGCTATATAAACTAGATTTTTGTTCTTGTCGAAGAATAGATTGTTGGACCATAAGCCCGATAAACTTTCAATATCACTTTTGTCATCATATTTAACCCAGCACGCTTTATAGGAAGGATAGTTTGTAAACTCGGCACTCGCTCCAAATTCGTGAAGAAGTCTGAACTTAATTACATCGAATTGCAGCGGACCAACCACACCAATTACTTTTCTGTTGCCATAATTCTGTGTAAAAAGCTGGGCTAATCCTTCATCTGTCAATTGACTGATTCCTTTTTCGAGCTGCTTCGATTTGAATGGATCGGTATTCCTAAGTTCTCTAAAAATTTCCGGTGAAAAACTTGGTATTCCTTTGAACATAAAAGCGTCACCCTCAGTTAGTGTATCTCCAATCTTAAATGTGCCGGAATCATAAAGACCAATTACATCGCCGGCATATGCATCGTCAATAATACTTTTAGATTGACCCATAAAGCTGGCAGGGTTTGAAAATTTTATTTGTCTGTCTAATCGCACGTGATGAAAAAATTTGTTGCGTTCAAATTTACCAGAGCATACTCTTAAAAAAGCAATTCTATCGCGATGCTTTGGATCTATGTTAGCATGAATCTTAAATACGAATCCGCTAAAATTTTTATTCTCAGGCTTAATTAATCCGCTTGTAGTTTCGCGCGGCACCGGAGATGGTGCAATATCCACAAAAGTTTCCAACAGTTCTTTAACGCCAAAATTGTTAAGTGCGCTTCCAAAGAACACCGGGGCTTGTTCACCCGTTCTATATTTCTCAACATCAAAATCATCATAAATGCCATTCACAAGATCGATATCATGCTTTAGTTTAACCGCCTCATCACCAAATAATTCATAAAGTTCCGGGTCTTCGGCAGAATTGAAAACTTTTACCTCATCTTCAACCTGCTGTTTGTTTGAATGGAAAAACGCAAAAGTGTTTTTATATATATTATACACTCCTCTGAATGAAGTTCCTATACCAAGCGGCCAACTTAACGGACGAACATTGATCTTCAGTTTTTGTTCTAATTCATCAAGTAATGCAACGGGATTTTTGCCTTCCCTATCAAGTTTATTTATGAAAACTATTACGGGCGTGTTCCGCATTCTGCAGACTTGCATAAGTTTTTCAGTTTGTTCTTCAACACCTTTTACGCTATCCACAACGAGAATAACGCTGTCAACAGCTGTGAGCGTTCTATAGGTATCTTCGGCAAAATCTTTATGCCCGGGTGTATCAAGCAGATTAATGATCGAGTCTTTATAGTTGAAAGACAAAACGGAGGTAGCAACAGAAATACCGCGCTGTTTTTCAATTTCTAAAAAATCGGAAGCGGCAGTTTTTTTTATCTTGTTTGATTTTACAGCGCCCGCAATTTGAATAGCCCCGCTGTACAAAAGAAGTTTTTCTGTTAATGTAGTTTTGCCGGCATCGGGATGACTTATAATTGCAAATGTTTTTCGTTTTTGAATATTTTTCAAAATACTCATGAAATTCCTAATAATATTTTTAATTGATTGATTTTTCGGATAAGCGATAGGTCTGGCTTTAGGTTAGCCGTCTGCTCTCAAATCGGGTTGTTTATATGAAGTTGTTTGAAATTCACGTATTAAATATAAGCATTTGATAAAACAGTATGAAATGATGTGAGAAACATTTAAGGAAAATGGGGTAGGTTATGCTAATACCCACTTGTCGCCAGGAAGCTGTACCGTTCAAATGCAGCACTACTTTATATGCATCAGCAGATCATTTATCAATTGCGAAGATGGTAGAATCGAATCGCCAAGAGTCACCAAATGAGCGACCACCGGTTTCGGGCTTTGCGTTGGTAGGCATTTAGAAACACTAAACTGTCTATACCCACCAAAGTTTGATAGATGCACACAGCTTGATTTACCCCATCATCGCCACTTTTGAGTAGGTGCTGTTACCGGCTGGTTTTCTTCTCTGTCAAGCGAGTTTAACTGTCTGGTTAAGCAACTCTACGTTAAAATTAATATTAGCGTTTAAGGCTTTAAATACTTTAATAATTGTTTCAAACCTTGCGTCTGTTAGGCTGTTTTCAATTTTAGAAATTTGAGATTTTTGAACACCAACAAGTTTTCCCAATTGCTCTTGTGTTAAGTGACGTTCTTTTCTGGCTTGTTTAATTGCTTCGCCAAGCAAGTCAAGTCGCAACTCATACTCAAATGCTTCACGCTTAGGTGTCCCGCATTTACCGATATGTTTGTCGGTAATTTCGTCTAAGCTGTATGTTTTTAAAGTTACCTTTTTCATTTTTTATTAGTTTTTTGTTCCAAATAAAGTTTTCTTAATCTTTTTGCTTTATCGAGATCGCCTTGAGGGGTTTTGTCAGTCTTTTTGATTAGTCCGTGAGTTGAAATTACAAACGTGTCGGACTTATTGGTTTTGTCCCAAAACGCAAAAAGTCTATAATGCGTTTTATTAAACAAAGTCCTAAACTCCCAAATTTCATCGGTCAGCTTTTTGAAAAGTTCTTTGTCGTTAGTTACTTGAGCTTTATGTAAGTTGTAGATTATTTTCTCTCTCGCCTTTTCGTCAAGGTTGTCAATAAACTCTTTGGCTTCTTCTAAAAACTGAACTTTGAATTTTCTTGTCACTCGTTAAACGTTTTTGCAAAGATAAGTGTTGCTTTATTAGGAAACAAATTTATTTTCGGAGCTGTTGTCTTTACTTGCTGGTAACGGTTTGCCGCTACCCGGAGGGTCTTTACGCACCAAAGTTTGATAGATGCACAAAGCTTGATTTACCCCCATCATCGCCACTTTTGAGTAGGTGCTGTTATGCGCTGACTATTTAGTTTTCCCCCTTTACTATATTAATGATGTCAATAATTTCTGATTGTTCCGGTTTATTCTGATTTGTCGCGTAGTAATGTTCAAAGACAAAATCTCCTAATTCATTACATTTTTTTATTCCAGTTTCTATGACTGTTCCTACTGCAACGTCCAAGGGTACTAAAACCGTCAACCCGACAAAAGTATCAAAAAAGTCAATTGTTTCCATTATTGAGTTTAATCCTTTACATACGATGGGAAACTCATCTTTTATTATGTTTTTTTCCGTCTTGGTAAATGGTCTGTCGGTTGATGGTAGAACAAGAAAATAATACCTTAATCTGTTGTCAAGTCCACCAAGCCCGCTCGAAATGAACCCTATGCTTTCGTCAAGCAGAGTGCTTTCAAGGAACATTTTACATTCTTGTAAAGCCAAAAGCGTCCATTGCTTCAAGCCGTTGTCAGGATTTTTATTGTACTCTTCAATTTGTCTGAATGCTACAATGGTTCCCAGATGTGCTAATAGGAGTAATGCCTTTTTCTTTTTATCTATTGGCGCGTCTTTGTCGAACAAGATATTGCTTATACTGAAAGTTTCTTTTTCTGTTAATTCGCCTCGGTCAAAAGTTTCAGAATGCTTTATATATTCTTTCTGTGTTTGAAAATCTATACCGTCTTCCAAGATATCAAACTTGTCCGGGAGATTTTCTAAAAATTTCTGTATGTCCTCAAGTTTGTCTGTCATGTGTTGTCTTTTACGCTTGTGCATAACGGTTACGTGTATGAGTAGTGGCGGATTTCGGGGCACTTTCCTGTCAAGTTACAACGAACCTGATGCGAGGCAAAACGCTTGGTTAACCACTTAGACCCCAATTTTTTATATAGCATGTTAGCGTTTCGTTGGTTATTTAATCAAATGGTTTAGTCCTTAAGGCAACGAACATATAAACTATTTGGTAATTCGTTGGCTCCTCTGCTCACATGGTCAGTATCACTATGCATCCCCCGGGACCATGCATAGGTTGAATTGTATTTCGTCGAACTCCACCAACCACTGCCGCCGTTAATGTAGTAGAATTTACCATTCATGGTTCGGTAGCCACCCGGAAGAGCTGTAAAGCCTGTTTCGTTTGTAGCTCCTTTATTAAGACTTTGCCAATGATCTGTTCCGGTTTCTTTCAGCTTGCCGCCTGCAACATCTTCACCTCCAAGATAAGTTGTTAGCTCTGACCACTCAGCATCAGTCGGAACGTGCCAGCCGGTGGGGCAAAGTTTGCCTGTTTTTACTGCATAACCATTATATAATGCTCCATATGTGTTTTTTTTTTGTTGA
>Ga0265292_1002384_pt1 | contig 13110 bp, 9 predicted proteins | sample Munlanlewell296A_FD_189080 | JGI IMG/M metagenome (GOLD analysis project Ga0265292, IMG submission 189080) | Leachate microbial communities from a municipal landfill in Southern Ontario, Canada - Leachate well 296A | ecosystem: Engineered > Solid waste > Landfill > Unclassified | place: Canada...
CCGTCCCTTCAATTGTCACCATTTTTTCGCCCGGGCGCGCCAAACGCACCACAATCTTTTTTTCCGCAATCAAATTCAGGTCAAAGGCGTGCATGGGCTGTCCCAATTCGAGCAAAATGTAGTTGGTAATATCTACTACGTTGTTGATCGGACGCAACCCGCATTGCAGTAAACGGTTTTTCAACCAATCCGGTGAATGACCAACTTTTACGTTTTTAATGACCCGGGCACAATAACGCGGACAGGCCTTCTTATTCATAACCTGGACCGTCACTTTGGGAAACTGTCCCGACCGGGTACGTGGCAACACAACTTTCTTCTTTTTCATGGGTCGACCCAAAATTGCCGACACTTCCCGCGCCACCCCCCTAATTGATAGGCAATCCCCCCGGTTTGGCAAAACATCCACATCAATCACGTCACCCTCAATTGCCGGAACCTCCAAACCGTGCAGGGTCAGCTGTTGTGCCAGCGCCTGCGGCGAAATATCAAAAGCGACGTATTCTTTTAGCCATTCCAGTGGAATCCGCATTAAAATTGCTCCAAAAATTGGGCTCGGTTCTCAAAAAACAAACGGATATCATCAATCCCGTATTTCAACATGGCCACTCGCTCAATCCCGATGCCAAAGGCAAACCCGGAATATTTTTTAGGATCGAAACCGACCGCCAAAAATACATTAGGATCAACCATGCCGGATCCCAAAATCTCCAACCATCCCGAATTTTTACATAACCGGCAGCCTTTCCCGCCACACAGGAAGCACTCCACATCCACCTCCGCCGACGGCTCGGTAAAAGGGAAATAACTGGGGCGGAATCGCACCCGGCGTTTTTCGCCAAAAACCTGGCGGAGGAAATAAGTCAAAGTTCCTTTCAGTTGCGCAAAGTTAACATTTTTGTCAACCAAGAGGCCTTCTATCTGATGGAACACCGGAGAGTGGGTAACGTCCGCGTCCCGGCGGTAAACCCTCCCCGGCGCAATAATGGCCAGCGGCGGACGGTTTTTCTGCATGAACCGGATTTGCACCGGGGACGTATGGGTTCGCAAAAGCTCGCCCGACTTTAAATAAAAAGTGTCGTGCATATCCCGCGCCGGATGATAACTGGGGATGTTCAAGGCCTCAAAATTATGGTGCTCGGTTTCAATATCGGGCCCTTCCACCACCAAATACCCCATTGCTTTAAATATCTTCTTGATTTCTTCCAAAACAATTGTCACGGGATGGAAATGTCCTCGACGCACCCCGCGCCCCGGCAGAGAAACATCAATCTTTTCTTTGGCGATGGCCGCCTGCTGCAGTACTTTTTGTAAAGCCAGATTTTTATCTTCAACCAAATGCGTCAGCCGGCTTTTAGCCTCATTAACCAGCTGCCCTACCTTTGGCCTCTCTGTTTCCGGAATGTCTTTCAACCCTTTCAAAACCGCAAAAATTTCACTCTTTTTACCGAGGTATTTAATGCGTAAAGCATCCAATTCCTGCAAATTGGAAGCCCGCTCAATGTCAGCTTGCGCTTGACTGGTTAGAGTTTGAATTTTTTCTAACATACACTAATTAACGCTTAACCTTTCCCGTCAACCTTATCTGATACAAAACAATACTCGTGGCAATTGCCACATTCAGCGACTCCACTTTTCCCTGCATTGAAATCTTAACAAATTTACTTATATTATCAACCAAATTCTGAGATAAACCCCGCGCCTCATTCCCCACCACCAAAACCAGCGGGAAATTAAAACGTAATGTCCCTAAATTTTCACCCCGCCGGGCATCCGCCGCCACAACCTCAAAATGATTTTCACGCAATTCTCCCAGTGCCCCCGCCGCGTCCAAAACCCAAGCATAGGGCAGGCGCAAAACCGACCCCATCGAAGCCCGCACCGCTTTCCCGTTAAAAGGATCAACCGATCCTCTGGATAACAAAATGCAGTCAACGCCAAAGGCCTCGGCAGACCTGAAGATTGTCCCTAAATTACCCGGATCTTGGATCTCGCAAGCCAGCAAGCAAAGCTTTGGGCACCGGCCCAATAATTCCGCAAAAGAAAAAGTTTTTGCCTTTAATACAGCCAAAACCCCCTCCGGATTTTCCAGGCCGGAAATCCTGCCAAAAACTTTATCCGACACCGCAAGCGTTTTAATTTTTTCGCCGCGCGCGCGACTCAAAATACCCGCGGCACTTTTCCCAGTTAAAAACCCAGACGAAAAGACCATCGACTCCACTGCATATAAATTTCCCGCCTGAAAAACCTCCTCCACCAAATGCACCCCTTCCACCACAAATTTAAGGCCGCCGGATTTTGTTTTGTGTTGCAAAGATAGTATCTCTTTGACAATTGGGTTGGCTAAACTGGTAAGCAAACTTCAGTATGCTCCTTTGCCAAATACCACCGCGGGGAACGTCATCAGTAGGATTTTGCAATCTTGCCACAATGACCAATTTTCAATGTAATAAATATCCAGCCGCACCATTTCTTCAAACGGAATTTCCGACCGCCCGGAAACCTGCCAAAGTCCGGTAATGCCGGGGGTAATGCGCAGGCGTTTTTTGTGCCAGGCAGAATAATTAGCCACTTCACGTGGGATGGGAGGACGCGGCCCCACCAAGCTCATCTCTCCACACAACACATTAATCAATTGCGGCAATTCATCCAAACTAAATTTTCTCAGCCACTTCCCTACCCGGGTCACACGCGGATCCGCCTTCATCTTAAAAACATGTCCCTCCACTTCGGACATATGTTTAACCTTTTCAAATAGTTTTTCCGCATCCACCACCATGGACCGGAATTTATAGGCGGTAAAAACCTTGCCGTCTTTCCCAACCCTTTCCTGGCCAAACAAAACCGATCCGCGCGAATCCAATTTAATGGCCAGCGCCACCAATAAAAGCAAGGGAGATAACAAAATCAATAACACCAACGCCGCCACTAAATCAACTCCCCGTTTTAAGATCGGCTTATAGCCAACCCACTGGACTTCCGCAATGGTTACCAGAGGGATTCCGGCAATTTCTCCGGTATCCACCCGGGAAGCCATAATCTCTAATAATCCGGGAATAATTTTAAATTCAACTCCCAACCCCTCGCATTCGGTAATGATATCCAGCACCTGCGCCGACGGCAGGTCCGTAGAAGAAATCACCACCTCATCCACCCGGTAGCTCCGGATAATTTCCTTGATGCGGCTCAAATTTCCCAGGACCGGAACGCCGTAAAATTCCTTACCGGCTTTGATTGGATCATCATCCACAAAGCCCACTACCTTAATCCCCAGCCGCAGGGATGATTGTGCCCGGGCAGCAATCGCCTGGCCAATTTCCCCGGCTCCCACAATCAACAAACGACTGATGCCCAATCCTCTTGAATACAGCAAGCGTTGCAGCCAGCTGATCCCATACCTAAACAACACCAAAAAAATAAAGGATGACAACCAGGCATAACCAATTACCTGCCGGGAAAACCAGAATTCCTTGTATAAAAACAGCAAGCTGGCCAAGACCAAAGCAGAAACTAACACCGCCAAAAATAAATTAGCGCTCTCGTCGAAAAGATTGACCGTGCGTTTTTCCTCATACAATCCAAAAAACTTAAAAATAGCCAGCCAGATCAAAACAATAAAGACCATTACGCCCAAGTAATGCTTGACTACCGGATCCCCGGGAGAACCAACAAACCAAAGCACATGAAAACGCAGGTAATAAGAAAAAATAAAAGCAAAAATAATTAATAACGCATCGCCAACAATTAAAAATGGAATTAAAGTGCCTTTTTTATGCATTTTATTATCTTCCTAATTTCTGCAAGGCCTCCCGGGCAAAAGCATTGCCGGGATCAACCTGTAAAACCTGCTCAAATTCCGCCCGGGCACTGTCCATCCTACCAACCTTTATGTAATACCTCCCTAGGGCACTGTGCACAATCACATTTTTAGGGTCAACCACTACTGCAGTTTTTAAGATATTGAAGGCCGCATCCAGCTTGCCCAAATCAATATAAAGGCTGGCTAAAGTGGCCTGCACATCAACATTTTGCGGGTCAACCACTAAAATATCATCAAAGAGCGCCTCCGCGGCGCCGGCGTTGCCGTCCAGCAAATATAAATCCGCCAGCCGCCTGGCTATCCGCGCACGCTCTTTAGGTAGTTCATCCTTAGGATATTTTGCAAGGACCTTGAGATACTCCGCAATCCCTTCAGCTCTTCCCCCCGCATAAGAACTAAAAATCGCATTCGCACGGTTCATTGCTTCATCCAAATTAGGGTTAATTTCAAATGCCCTAACAAAATTTTCCGCAGCGACTTTCTTTTTGCCCTGCATATCCGCCGCATAACCTAACGTCAGGTAGGCCTCCGCATAATAAGGATCAATCTGCAAGGCCTGGTTTGAATATATAACCGCCTGTTCAATCGCCGCGGGACCCTGGCTGCCAGCACAGATTAAGTACATTTTACCCAGGATGTATAAATTATCCGCATTGTAAGGGTCAATGTGCGTAGCCTTGAGAAAAATATTTTCCACTTTACTGAACGTATCCCTGGCCCCCAGGTTGGGTTGTGCCAGGTTCAGGGAAGTAATTCCATAGTTGGTATTGGCGCCGCCTTCGTACGGGAAAATGGAAAGTGACTTTTCAAAATTTTCCACCGCCTGCGGCAACCTCCCCATTTCCGAAAACGTTTTACCGGCCTTAAAATACATGTCCCCACGAAACGGCAGCAACGCCAGGTACACCGCCAAACTAACCGCCAAAACCACCAAAGCCACCGGGATCCACGGCACATCCTCCAGGACAAATGTTTTTTCGGGTATTTCTTCTTCGGTGCCATAAGCAAAACGCGCAATTATCCCCAGCAAAATCCAAAACAAAGAACCAATGGCCACCACCCCAAAACTGAACTGGTTTTGCACTATATAAGAAACCGCGGCCGCGATCAGCGCCGCTAAAAATAATTTTTTTTCAATCGGAGCTTTTTTTGATGCCTGGTACCCTCCCCAAATGACCACTGAAAGCAGCCAGACGTAAATCGCAAAAGATACCATCCCCCGCGTCACATTTTGGTCACAAATTGAATTATGACAGCGATCCTGCTTTACATGAAATGCCTCCCGGAAACGGAACATCCAGGTTTCGTAGCGCGGGAAAACCATTTTCAACACTTCCGGACCAATACCAAAAAACGGATAATCGGCAATAATTTTAAGCGCCGACCGCCAGGTTTCAATGCGGGAGCCTGCCGCTCCGGAAATCATCAGTTTTTTTTCTGACCGGCCGGATGGCTTATTTTCTTCAACGTGCCGGCTGTCAACATTTTCCGACGGGGCCATCCTTTCAAATTTCACTTCACCTGAAAATCGGGCAAAAGGCGAATCCTCAGTAAAAACAACAATGTAGCCGGTGATCCCGACAATCAAAATAAACAGTGCCGCCAGCTTTTTCCAGTTTCTGAACATAACTTCTTTTCCGGCTAAAAGGAAAAACAAAAACAACCCGACAAAAAATCCCATGTAGCCGCCGCGGCTTTGGGTATAAAGGAGCGAAACGTAAAGGAAAAAAGCATTCGCAAAAAGCACTACATTCAGCAGCACCCCTTTTAACTTATCAAAGTTATAGGCAAAAAACAGCGCCGCCGCCGTGATCACCGCAAACCCAAAGTACCATAACAGCGGATTATTAGTATCAATATTATAAATCATCACCAGAAAGGTGATTTGCGCAATTAAATAATAAAAAATTATTGAGATTTGTTCCAGCCAATCGGTTTTCCAGTCCGCTTTGGGCCAGCTCACCGCACCTTTTTTGCCGGCAGCCAACAAAACCTTTTTGCCGGCCGGGCTGCCCGCCGCATTGGCGGCCTCATCCTTTTCATGAAATAAAAACCCTAATACCAACAGGAAAGCCATGACGCAATATGCCGCCCAAAAATTGGGCTGGCCAATGGTAGCAATCACCCGGTCTTTAGTCGGTACCCCACCCCACATATACGGGTCCAAAGCATACCGCTGGAGAATGGAATAGATCGCCATGATCATACCTGAACAACTGACCAGGGCAATTACCATCTTCAGCAGTTTCAAATTATAAATATAATTTGAAGCAATAAAGAACAAAAGGCCATAGGTATACAAAGTTACCAAGCCCTCGTAACGGCCATAAAAACCCACCAAGCTGGTAAAAACCTGCACCGAGGTAATAACCGCCACCGTGCACGTCAGCATATAAGACAAAACCGGCCAGTTAGCAGGAAGTTTTACAAAACGGTGTTCCTTGCAAATTAACAGCTTAATGGCCCAAATCGCCAGGATAATTGAGAGTAAAATTGAAAGCGTAGTGGATTTGGTCAAGGAAAACACAATCCCGATTCTTCGGTCAAAAATAATCGGCACCAAAGAAACCAAAACCATGAAAGTCAATTCAACCGCATAATCAAAATAACGGCTGGATAATTTATTGTTCAACCAAGTTTCTCCTTCACCAAGGCCTTAATCTTACCCTGAAAAACTGCGGTATCAAACCGCAGTGCGTGTTCCCTGATTTTCTGGGGATCGAAATTTTGTTCCCCGCATGCTTTCACCGCTGCCGCTACTGCCGCGGCGGTTTGTTCATTAAAAAATACACCGGTTTGTCCCGCTACCACGGTTTCCAGCGCCCCACCTTTAGCATAAGCAATTACCGGAGCCCCGCTGGCCATGGCCTCCAGCGGCGTAATACCAAAGTCCTCTTCTCCCGGAAACAAAAACGCACGACATTTTGAATAAAGATCCCTCACTGTCGAATCATCCAACTTCCCCAAAAATTCGATATTTGGCCCCGCCATTTTCTTTAGGCCTGCCTTGGCTGGCCCTTCGCCAACAATCTTTAGCGGCAACCCCAGCCGGTTAAACGCCTCAACCACAATATCAATCCGCTTGTAGGCATTCAGGCGCGAAACCACCAGATAAAAATCTTCCCGCCTATCCCCCGGTTTATACCTGCCGATATCCACTGGCGGGTAGATAGTAACTGAATCCCTTTTATAAAATCTTTTGATACGATCCGCCACCGTTTGGGATATGGCAACAAAACAATCTACATCCCTTGCCGTCCGGTAATCCCACCAACGTAGCGGCAGAGTAAAAATCTTTATCAGAATTTTTATAATCTGGGGTAGCCGTTCCTTTTGCATATAATGTTCAAACATCCAAATAAAGCGCGCCGGAGTATAGCAATAACAAATGTGCCTGGCCCCCAGGCGCTTGGAAACACCCTTTGCATAGGCACTACTACTGGACAAAATGATGTCATAACCAGATAAATCAAAGGATTTAAATGCAAAAGGATATAAGAGAAAATAAAACCTAAAGAATTTTAAGCTATAAGGCAACCATTGCATAAAAGAAGTGTGGATGTTTAAATCCTTAAACTGTTCAGGCATAGCCACCGGATTATAAATAGACGTATAAACCGGAGCTTCCGGGAAAATATTGTGTAATTCCAACACTACCCGCTCCGCCCCACCCATTTGGCATAAATAATCATGCACAATCGCCAGCTTTGCGTGTTCCATAAATATACCTAATTGCTTTTACTACAATTTAACAACTCATCCTGCACCATCTGCAATACCATTTCCCGAAAATCTACCGTCGCCTGCCAACCCGTAATTTTCTTGATTTTACTTAAATTGCCGATTAAAACCGTGGCTGGTTTCTGCACCAAAGACGCGTCCTGCACAACGTATTTTTTCCAATCAAGCCCTAATGCATTAAACACAATTTCAACAAAATCTAACACTTTATGTTTCTGCCCGCTGGCAATGATAAATTCATCGGAGACTGCCTGTTGTAACAACAAGTGATAGGCCTTAACAAAATCTCCGGCAAAGCCCCAATCCCCCTCCGCACCAATATTTCCTAATACCAATTGCTGAGCTTGCTGATATTTAATTTGCACCGCGGTTTTCACGATTTTCCTTGAAACAAATTGCGAATCCCGCAAGCTTGATTCATGATTATATAAGATGCCAACAGAAACAAACATTTGATAACGGTCCCGAAAATAACGCGCCAAAAATAATGCCGACGCCTTAGTAATGCCGTAGACTGAAGCCGGATTTACCGGGGTTTGTTCATCTTGCCTTTGGGTTTGTGTCCCACGAAATATATGTGAAGAACAAGCATAAAATATTTTGGCTAATTTACAATGTTGTTTGGCGGCTTCCAAAAAATTGGCAAAAGCCAGCGTATTGATCCCAAAACTTTTTCGAATGTAATTGATATCTTCCTGTTTTTTATCGACAAATTGCTCCGCAGAGTGATGAAAAGCCGCTAAATAGTATATCTCATCGGGCTGGAAAATAGACAATAAGGTTGCCACGGATTCAAAATTTTCAATATCGACATCTTTGACCAGCGCTCGGCCAGCCAAGGTGATAAAGCCAACATCAATTCCCACCACCGAATATTGCATTTGCTCCAAATATTCTTGTAATAAGGTTCCATCTTGACCTTTGCACCCAACCACTAACGCCTTTTTCATTTTTTTCCTTGCCAGTTTAAACTGCCTCACTCAAAAGCAATTCTTTTTCCGCAACTTGAATATCCGACAACACCATGATCTCAATTAATTTTTCAAATGAAGTTTTGCGTGGATTCCAGCTTAATTTTTTGATTGCCTGAGCCGGATCGCCGCATAAAGCCGTAACTTCAGTTGGACGAAAATACTTAGGATCCACCGCCACGATTACCTTGCCGGTTTTTGCGTCAATCCCTTTTTCCTGCTTCCCTTTGCCGTGCCAGGCTATTTGATAGCCATGCAAGGCAGCCGCTTTTTCCACAAATTCTCTTACCGAATACGTTTTTCCGGTAGCAATCACATAATCATCGGCTTTTTTTTGTTTTAACATTAGCCACATCACCTCAACGTAATCTTTGGCGTATCCCCAATCACGCCGCGCATCCAAATTTCCAAGCAAAAGCTGCGGCTGCAGGCCCAATTTTATCCGCGCTAAACTGAGGGTGATTTTACGTGAAACAAAATTTTCCCCACGTCGCGGAGATTCATGATTAAATAAAATTCCGTTGCAGGCAAACATTCTGTAAGCTTCACGATAATTCTTGGTTACATGATAGGCATAAACCTTGGCACAAGCGTAAGGGCTGCATGGATTCAGTGGAGTCAGTTCGTTTTGGGGAGATTTTTTAGAATTTCCAAACATTTCACTGCTGGAAGCCTGATAAAAACGAGTTTTAATGCCTAAATCTTTAATCGCATCTAGCAATCGAATGGTTCCCACCGCCGTAATTTCGGCCGTGTATTCAGGAATTTCAAAGCTAATGCCCACGTGACTTTGTGCGGCTAAATTATATATTTCATCCGGTTGTACTTTATCAATGATCCGATTTAATGAGCTAGCATCATTTAAATCCCCATAAAATAATTTCAGTTGCTCTCCATATTTACTCCCTTTTGAAAAATATAGATGCTCAATCCGTTGTCGATTAAAACTGCTGGAGCGGCGGATCACGCCAAAAACCTCATACCCTTTTTCAAGTAAAAATTCGGCTAAATATGAACCATCTTGACCAGTTATTCCCGTAATTAATGCTTTTTTACTATTTGGCATAGTTATCCTCCAAGGTATACAGATACTTTATTATATATTAATTTGGCTCCCTAAATTAATATTTTTCAAATAATTTTCCCCATTTTGTCTTTGCAAATTCATTAACCCTACGCTGTCCAATGGTCGGATACCAAATATAATCGTGATACACATTTGACGCAAAAGGCGCCCAAGCAACCAGCGACGAATGCAAAAGCGGCTTTTCCAGAAACCGCAATATTCCTTTGCGTAACATTTGGTCGCCCCAAATCACAAAACTGCGCCGGGTTTTAAATTCAAAATTAACCACCGCCACATCCTCCCCTATAATTTCAATTTCAGATGGATTACCCACCCCCAACCCCATCTCGTGGCACATTTTAATATATGGAATGCTCATGGGGTCAAACCCCATCATTTTTGCTGCAATCGCGTCAATGGCTACCGAATCCGCGCTGGCCAAAATATAATCCTTGACCCGCGGAACCATGGTGCGCGGTCCCGCCCCATCGCCGCACACGGTCCCATCCATTACCGCAAAAATGCCGGGATGCAATTCTTTTTGCATCAGCATCAAATCCACCAAAACCTCATGCATATACTTGTGGGCGTAATGCCGCACTTCTTTTAGCAAACCGCCAAAAGCGTTTTTGATAGCCCCGGTAGTGATGGAATGGCCGTGAGTTTTAACCGTCGGCAAATGGATAATATTTTTTCCAATATACATTTTAGGAATCAATATCCCCTCGGGGAAAATTTGGTCAAGTTTTAAAAGTTTTGACTTAAACTGATATTTAACCCACTCAACTTCCGGCAGCGGAGTAAAACTTAACCCATATTTATTAAGGATCGGCATCCATCTGTTATTGACGGCGCCTTGCCGCGGGTTGGTAACCACGGTTTTATTTTCAACCGGAAATAATTTTGTCTTAGCATAACCGTCTTCAATTAAAGTTTTAATCACACCTTCAACTTGCCAAGGTTCCGAAGAGCAGGCCGGAAAATATTTTGTCCAGGATAAATTCAATTTGATCAGCGTATCTTTTGACGCATCAAGTGCACGTTGGTATTCAGCCAAATGCATCAGTTTTTTATAATCGTCCAAAACCGTTGCCGGAGATGTTTTTAAGACTGCCACTTTTGCCTGATTACTCATATTCGCAGCTTCCCCTGTCAAAAATATTTTTGCGTACTTGGCTTATCGCCAATGAATGATAGCCAGCACCGCCAACCCCCATAAAACCACATCCACTAAAAGCGGCCAATCGGTTAACAGCATTTCTTCCGGACTGCCGCCCAATTCTTTTTTATGCACTAAATAAAGATAGCGGAAGATGCCGTAAAAAATAAACGGGGTGGTAAAGATCAGCCGATGGGTGCCAAATTTTCCAACCGTTTCGGCCGCTTGGGTATAAAACAGGTACGACAAAACTGTAGCACAAGATACGACGGCAATCATCTGATCCAGATAATCCGCGCTGTAGTCCTTTAAAACTTCCCGCTGCCCGCTGGCCACACCCTCTAATATAACAATTTCGTGCCGCCGTTTGCTAAAACCAATAAACAATGCCAGTAAGGTTGTGCAAATCAATAACCAGGGAGAAATTACAATACTAATGACTGCTGCCCCCGCCACCACCCTCAGCAAAAAGCCGGCCGCAATACAAAATACGTCAATGATTACGATCTGTTTCAACCAAAATGAATAGGCAACCTGCAAGGTTAAATACAAAAGACAAAGCGCAAAAAAAGTCAAGCCCAATCCATAAGCCACCCACAATCCAACCGATACCAAACCCACAATTCCACCCATGGCCTCACTAATTCTCAAGTTTCCCGCTGCTAGCGGCCGCTCTTTCTTTTTAGGATGCGCACGGTCCTGCTCTAAATCAACCAGGTCGTTGATTAGATAAACCGCCCCGGTTAGTGCACAAAAAACCCAAAAAGCGAGCACTACTTTAAACAAAAGCGGGAGATTGATTAATTGTTGAGAAAAGATTATGCCGGCGAAAAGAAAAAGGTTTTTAACCCATTGACGGGGTCGCAAACTAATGAAAATATTTTTCAACATGCTAATGATATATTGTATAATACAGTACAAATTTATACAATAATACTAATCGAATCGGATAACTCAACTCCCATAAAAAATTGGCACAATGAAAAACGTTACCACTAATTTAAAATTGCACTGGAACTTCTATCTGGTTGTTTTTTGTTCGCTTTTGCTTTGCCTGTTCGCACTCTTCAATGTTGTTTTGCCGGGAGAAACTTTCCACTGGGATGAATCACATCATGCACTTTACGGCATTTGGCTAACGAAAGATATCCAGGCCGGCAACTGGGACAGCTTTTGGCAAAATACCCACCACCAAGCCACCTGGCCTTTTTTGCATTCCTGGCTGATAACGACATTTTTCCTGATATTTGGAATCAGTTACGCCACCGCCCGTGCCGCTAACTTATTCATATTTTTCTTTGTTTTACTGGGGATCTGGGCAACCGGCAAGTATTTATCAAAAGAAAACGGCACCTGGATTGGATTACTGGGCTGGTTATTCTGGATCAGTTCTGCCTGGTGCTGGTCGCTGGGCACCCAAAACATGATTGAAGCATTGGGAACCATCCTCACGCTCGGCGCTTTTTTTTCGCTTTTACGTCTCGTCCAAACCAAACATTGGGCGTGGGCTATTCCCTTAAGTTTATGCCTGGCCGCAGCGTTAGTCACAAAATATAATTATGCAGTTTTGCTGGTTTTTCCCGTTGCCCTTTGGGCCGGCATTGAAATTATTACCGATTTTTTTAAAAGTTCAACCGCGGCTGCTGTGCCAGCTCCATACGGCACCATAAAAAAACAATTCCAAAAGCCCCGGCAGCAATTTAAACCGCAACCCAAAAATAGCTTATTCGACTTTGGTGCAACCGTCTTATTCAAATCAAAATTAACCATCCTATTCAAATGGTGCCTGATTTTTTCACCGCTGGTTTTGGTTTTTTTCTGGTGGTTCTGGGGGCCGGAAAGCGAACGCAAATGGGCGCTTTTGTGGTCAATAAAAGGATCCGTTGCAGATACTCAAGGCACTCCCGCCGCCTGGCTGGATTTTGTAACTTTTTACTTTAAGTCTTTGATCCTGTCGTATCCATGGTTTACTCTGTTGGGGATGGCTGCGGTGGTTGGTTTTTGGGGAAGCTTATACTTGCCCAGAAAAAAAGAAACTTCCTTAAACCTACTGCTAATCTTTACCTGGTGCGCCCTGTTTCTAGCCACATTTATTATCCGTGCCCGCGAAGCCCGATTCATTTATACGATTGTCCCTTTGATTTATCTTTGCGCCGCCACTTTTTGGGTTTATGCTTGGAAGGATTGGCGCCTACGCTCCAGCCAAGGCCTGCAAAAAATAGTTATCTTGCTTAGCACGGCCTTGGTGCTGTTTTCCGTAATCTGGCAAAGCAGCAGCCCGTTACAATTTTTCTCCGGCCAAAAACTTCCCGAGGGTGACTTTCGCGGAACCCACACCCGAAAAGAAGGACTT
>Ga0265292_1002385_pt1 | contig 13107 bp, 12 predicted proteins | sample Munlanlewell296A_FD_189080 | JGI IMG/M metagenome (GOLD analysis project Ga0265292, IMG submission 189080) | Leachate microbial communities from a municipal landfill in Southern Ontario, Canada - Leachate well 296A | ecosystem: Engineered > Solid waste > Landfill > Unclassified | place: Canada...
GCTTACTGTTTGCGAGCTCATATTTCGACGATTGCTTTTGACTGACCCAGCTGACGATCCTCGACTAGTGACTTTATCTGCCATAGTCTTAGCGGCTCCAGTTCCCTTGCCAGTCATATAACTAATGCCATTCATAAATTGACCACCGAGTTTTCGGGCGTTGCGCGATCCCATACTGACGTAACTAAATTGCATCATGACATTCTGGGTTTTAAGGAGTGCGAGAATCGTGGCCAGTCCGATGATCATCGAAATGAGGGTGTCTGGTATCTGGTTGGCTCCCGTCGCTGCCATGCCCGTAAACAGTGAGGCTGCCAGAAGCAGAATAACCACATGAACAAACAGCACGAAAATTGTCGTGATGTAAGTTTTGATGGCACTCTCACTGAAGTCTCTAAAGCCAGGTACCAGCCAGACTAGGATGACTAATGGAGACAACACAGCCCCAACGAATAAAGTGACGAGTCGCAGTACATAGTAGACTAGTAAAAAGACTGAGAAGATAAGAAATGCCAGCATCATGAGCAGGGCTGCTACTCCTTGAGCGCTGGTTTCTTTTACGACCGTAGTCAGCGTTTCCCATACTGATGTTGCCCCACCAATTTTGCCAATCGAGGTGATCAGGGCATTGGAAAGCTCGATGATTCCATCAATGGCAAAGATTGAGGTGTTAATGAGCAGAAACACTAATCCTATTCGTGGTAGTAAGTGTTTAAATTCAATTTCATCGAAGCCAAAACTCGCGGCACTCATAACGTGAAAGCCTATCAGAGCTAAAACGATTATAAACAGCACATTTGTGATGCCGACGATGGCCAGCCATAGATTGAAGACACTCGGATTCTCTGCCATTAAGGGCGTAGACTTTGTGAAGAAATCCAGCGCTGCCAAGAACGGTGTCGCTACTGCCTGGATAATATTACTCAATAATCCTGTGATAGCTTTTATGAGCACATCAATTAAACCACTGCTTGCCTCCTGTGCCGGGATGGCCTGCAACTGTGGGAGCTGCGACGTCCTACCTTCAGCCGGGATGCCATAGGCCTGTGTCAGGATCGAAGTGAGTACTGTCGCTCCCAGAATGATAATGAGACCCAATAAGGCATTTCGCAGTACCCTTTTCGCGTGATCCAAGGCTTCTGGTTTACCGCTACTCGTCATGTACTGGTAGCCGCCGTTGACGAGAAAGAAGACGCAGACGAGTGAGGCAAATACCGCCAGCGCTCGAATCGTCGGAGCCACGTAGTCTCGCATAGCGGAAACAGCCGATGACGTATCAGCCATGATCCCGAGGCTCACGGCAAGAAAATCTATCATGATAGATTAACTCCCGAAAGCCGAACTGGCGAGTGACGTCACAATATTGCTAATGACGAATGCTGCAATGACGATTGCGAGCCCTATAGCTGAGTAGAAGAGTGTGCGCTTCGCTTGATCGAGCTTTTCTGGACTACCTGAACTGGTGATATATGTGAAACCACCAATAACAAAAAAGCCGGTCGCAATGAGACCGGCAAGACCTGCAATGAGTTGGATGACGCTGCGGATGAAGTTCTCAACCTGTGCAGCGTCACCTGTCGGCGCCGCCAACGCCGTCGGGGCGAGAACGAACGGTATACCTACCGCTACAATGAGGGCTACTATTTTATATTGCGTGGAACTTCTGATCATCTGACCCTCCGTGTGTGTTGAAATAGTTTGTACGTTTTAAACGTAGCACACTATTTTTTGAAGAGGATGCGGCATAAGCAATTTGAGCGAAAACATAAGAATTTTCTGTATCCGTCAATAATGTAGATGATTCTACAACTGATTATTTATTTCTTTGTCTTGGGGTAATAGCATCGGAGAACTCAATATTTTCCGAACGATTTTTTCAGAATATCACGTAGAGATAGTGGATGCAATCATGAGCGTAATGGAGCAGTTTGATCTCAGAGACTACCAAAGTAGTGGCTACTCGACGTCATTAAGTCTTTTGAATTCTCTGCCATAGTCGCATCTCCGGCGTTGAGACGCAAGAGCCTATGAGCGGGCGAGACTGTCGTCGCGCCGTGGAAGGATATAGTTAATAATCGAAGGGGCTCTCGTGAGAGCCCCTTCGATGTCGTTAGCGTAGTCTACCCCCTTGGTGGGAATGGGTCATTGCCATAAGTTTCGCGTTCAGCGATAGTACCGTCAGCGTTGTGAATGATTAGTTCACTCGGTTGGTTAGCGCTTGCGATACGCCGGCCATCAACGATTGCATTGGCTTTGAGCGAGTAACTGCCGAGGACTTCGCCATCGTGCTTTAGCTGCCAGTTGGTGCCGTTCGGGACGACATGGAAGGTTTTGCGTGCCATAGTTTGTATAGTTCCTTTCCGTGACGGAATTACCACTTAATGATGTTGTGGTATCATAGGAACTATACAATTGGTTTCAGGAACTTTTTGTATAAGGAAGCGCTGTACAGGCGCTTTTCCTATTTCTACCCTCAGGGTTCCTGCCCCGATTACCCCTAGAATACACCCATTCAATATAAAAAGCAAATCTGTATCTTGTCCCAGAATATTGCTTAAGCGTCCCAGTCATGTTACTATGGATACATGAAAGAGCAAATGCGAAAAAAAAACATACTAAACCTCATTAAGTACCATGCCGAGAATAATGAGGCTGGCTTTAGAGATGAGGCATATAACATTGCCCGACTATTCGATCAGAGCGGAGATCCGCAGTTGGCCGAGTACATCATGGCTCTCCTATCCGGTGCCAATACGTTCGTACCACAGAATCATGAATATGAATCACCCTACTTTCACAAGATAAGCCTAGCAGGTGACTCTCTGCCACTGCCTAGCGCTATAAAAAATGATGTATTTGGTGCCATTAGCGCAATAAACCAACGTGTAGGAATAAACAAATTTCTATTTGAGGGCGACCCAGGTACTGGTAAAACAGAGACAGCTAAGCAAATAGCGCGCATACTGGAGCGTGATCTTTATTCTGTCGACTTCGATAGTATTATTGATAGCAAGCTTGGTCAAACTTCAAAGAATATCGCATCAATATTTCAAGAGATACGAGCTCTGCCCAATCCAGACAAGGCTATAATCTTATTTGATGAAATAGATGCCATCGCCTTAGACAGGATAAATTCAAATGATTTACGGGAAATGGGTCGTGTCACCTCATCGGTTCTAAAAGGTCTTGATGGTCTAGGTGATAATATTGTACTCATAGCCACCACTAACCTGTTTGGCCAATTCGATAAAGCACTCACGAGAAGGTTTGACTCGATTATTAATTTCAATAGATATAGTAAAGATGAATTACTTGACGTGGCTGAGATTATTTTGAATGAGCTGTTGTCCAAGTTTAAGTTCGCAGGACGAAACATGCGTCTGTTTAGAAAAATTATTGCAACAATGAAGCAGATTCCTCACCCCGGTGAACTAAAAAACATAATTAAAACCGCCATAGCATTTAGCAACTCTTCTAATGAATACGACTACCTTAAAAAGCTTTACGAAACCATCCATGCTGGTACTAGTGACTTAAGGCAACTCCAGGACGAAGGTTTCAAGATTCGTGAAATTGAAATTCTTACAGGAGTATCAAAAAGTAAAGTTGCTAGAGAGTTACAAGAGTAGATTATGAACAACGTATTGCAACTTAAAGGCAGTCTAAATAAAAGAAAAAGTGGAGGAAGACCAGGGCCTCCAAACATGCCAAAAAGAAACAGTGCGTCTGTCGACGTTGCTCGCTTAGATAAACTTATTTCGGATTTAGTTGTATTAGGTAAGTTCTGGGAAAAAGACACCATTATTGACGGGGCATTAATAGATGTTCATTATATTACCGTTGTTGCCAAAAGTAATAGAATTAGTCAAATTTTTCATGGCGGAGAGAGCCAAAAGTCCAATGACTCTATCGTTGGAGCTCGTTTTGTTGATGCCGATACACCAGAACCAAAGCATGTAATCACCCACTACGTTACAGATACTATCATTGAAGACTCTGTGGCTAAGCTCGTGAGTTGCAAAAAAGTACTCAACGATGAATTCGGTGGCGTCATCGCCCATGATGACATAACCAAAATCAAAACCAAGGATATAAAATTCAAAAAGTACGGAATTAGCGAGACCACCTTCTTGAATCTGATCGTCGATTCGTATTATGTAAGCAGCTTCGATCTGCCCAATAACAGCGCTAAAGCCGCCGGCGAACAGCTAATTACTGTGTATAAAACCGGCAAAGATGCAGCTGATATCCTAAAGGAGATTGGCATCGACACCTTAGGTAAGGGTTTAAACGAGACAACCCTACTACTCTATCCAGATGATATCAAGACATTGCAAGACAAAGCACCATATCTGATAGCAATGGCAGTAGAAAACATCTCAGAACTCAACCTAGAGGATATAGTCAGCCACAATAATCAAGACACCCCATATATACCTGATCCAGAAAATGAACCGACCGTTGGGGTCATCGACACACTATTTGATGACCGGGTATATTTCTCCAAATGGGTTGACTACGTTCCTATGGTTAGTCATGACATTATTGACCCGAATGATGCAAAGGACCCAGCAGATTACAGCCACGGTACCGCTGTATCATCAATTATCGTAGACGGGCATGCCATAAACCCAGATCTTGATGACGGTTGCGGAAGATTTAGAGTTAAGCATTTCGGAGTAGTTGGAAGTAAGCCTTTTAGTTCATTCACTGTCATAAAGAACATTCAAGAAATTGTGAATCAGAACCCGGACATAAAGGTATGGAACTTATCACTTGGATCAACTAAAGAAATTAATGGTAACTTTATTTCACCAGAAGCGTCCGCACTTGACCAGATACAATGCGATAGCGATGTGATATTTGTTGTGGCAGGTACGAACAAACCCGACAATCGTACAGAGCCAATGCTAATTGGTGCTCCGGCCGATTCAATAAACTCAATTGTGGTGAATTCTGTGAATATGTCTGGTGATCAGGCATCTTATTCTCGAATGGGAAGAGTCCTTTCTTTTTTCAACAAACCCGATGTTAGCGCAATGGGTGGTGACGATGGCGATAACAACAATAAAATACGCGTATGCGAGCCAAATGGAGAAGCGTTTGTATCAGGAACCTCCTTTGCGGCACCATGGGTAACGAGAAAGCTGGCATATTTAATCGAAGTCTTAGGGCTTAGTCGTGAAGTGGCGAAAGCTCTAGTTGTTGATGCAGCAGCAGCTTGGAATGATGTGGGAAACAATCAAGCTCTTGCGCCTTTGATTGGTCACGGTGTCGTGCCAGTAAAAATCGACGACATCGTGAGATCAAAAGATGATGAAATAAAATTTATCATGAGCGGCACGTCAGAGCTGTACGACACTTATGCCTACAATCTGCCTGTCCCTGTCAATAAGGGTATGCATCCATTCGTAGTAAAAGCCACCTTATGTTACTTTCCTGAGTGTTCTGCTAACCAAGGGGTTGATTATACGGACACGGAACTAGATGTTTCCATAGGCAGAATTGCTAAAGTAAGAACCAAAGACGGAATACCCCAATACGGCATAAATACTATCAATAAAAATGTGCAGACTGTCAGTGGTTTCTGGACTCCAGAAGGAGATGCTAGAAAATTATTCCGTAAATGGGATAACACAAAGCACATCCGAGAAAAATTCGGAGATAGCCTCAGGCCTAGAAAGGCATATGAAAACGGCATGTGGGGTGTAAGTGTGAAACGTAAAGAACGTCTCGAGAAGAAGAAACCAGTAAGATTTGGACTGGTTGTCACCTTGAAGGAAGTTAATGGCGTCAACAGGATCAACGATTTTATGCAGCAAGCTCGTTTGGCAAACTGGATTGTTAGCGAAATCAATGTAGAAGCTCAGGTTGATATATACCAGAAACTTCAAGAAGAGGTTACGCTCGAATAGATATCAGTTTTGTTACTCTTGGATGTATTAAGATTGCACGACGCCAGATACTTGCTGGCCGAGTAGTAGGACCTGTAGATCGGCTGACGCTGGAACACCCTGACGTCCTGATGTATACATGTTGCCGTGTGATATAGGTGCCATACATTTATCATATCAGGCAAAAAAGAAGACTCGTGTTTTCTCGCATGCGATAAACAAGAGTCTTCTATGCAGATTATATCATTGATGGAAAATTCTAGTGATGACTATATCCCCAAAGACGTTGCCATGAAAGCATATTATTGATGAACGCTCTATCAGTCACCATTGATTGCGCAGCGGCAGCCTTCAGCTCTTGACGACTTGACTTCTCTTCCGCCAGACGAGACATACCAGATTCGTTGTTCCTAAGTAAGATCATATACGTAATGTACTTGCGATTAAACTCCTCTGGATCAGTTACTTTTTGTAGTTCATCATACATCTGCATTGGGGTAAGACCATCGCCACTACTTACGTCTTCCGTAGCAAAGGTTTGACTAATGACTGGGTTTTTCAGTTTGTCGGATTGCTGAGATGCTTGCTGTGGATTTGAGTTAGATTTAGTGCTGAAAAAATTCCAAGCAAACACGCCACCTCCGGCAAGTACTGCACCCAAAATTATTCCGATGATCAAAGTTTTTTTATGCATAGATACTTCCCCTCTGGCTCTTCTATGTTTTTCATCTAGTCTATCTTATTTCCCTACTATTATTCTTTGACGAGTGTCCCTATATTCAGCTCTTTGAGTTGATCGTTCGCAGTTTGGCTATGAGGAGCTCCACTTCCTATGGGTTGCCCCTCATCTGTTGTTCGTGACCTAAATAATGTCGTGGAGTCTGCGCCACATGCACGCAATATCTCTTCACCACCCGGATGGCGATTAATATACGGGGTTAGATCATATACATCTCCAGATATGACCGTCCAGCAGTCGTCTTTCGAAGTATGTTGAGATACCTCGTTCATGGTCAGTGTTCGTGTCTGATTGGTGTCTTGAGTCGTCTTTGGGACCTGACGGTTACTGACCATCCAGATCCCTAAACCGATAATCAAAAGAAGAAGCGTAACGATGATAGAGAATACTACGGTGCTTTTACGCATAAATATTTAGTACCCCCATTCTTTCTGCCACTGCTTCATTTGTTTAATCTCGGATGTCTGGGCACTAATAATCGCTTTAGCCAGGTCTTTGATCTCTTGGTGCTGGGCATTCGTGGCGGCAAATTGAGACATTACGACCGCTTGTTCGTGATGCAGAATCATTTGCTTCAGGAACTCTTCGTCATACGCTTCACCCGTGAGATCTTGCAGTTTTTTCTGCATTTCTACCATGTCACCACCCATGTCCATACCTGCGCCACTATGACTATTGTGTCCGCCGCTCATCGTGATCTCATAACCCCAGTCTTGCTGCCAGGTACGCATCTTCATAACCTCCGCTCCTTGGCTCTGAAGGATATTGCCTGCCAGTGTCCGAATTTCGTTATGTGCGGTCGTCGCCTGCGCTTGTTCAGCCATATTCATAGCTCCTTCATGATGCGCCAGCATGTCTGCAATAAAGGCCTCGTCAAATGCTGCCCCTTTTAGAGTTGCGAACTTGCTGTCACTTGCGGGCTTCACCGGTTCATTTGTAACATCAGAGTTACTATTTGAAGTTGTTTTTACTATCTCTGGTTTTATGGAAAAAACCGCAAAATACCATATAGCGGCAGCGGCGATCGCAAGCACAATAATTATTCCAATAAATATTTTATTCCTCATATAACTCCGTCCATTATCCATTAGCTTGTAATCGTTTCATTGTTTGTACCTCTTCAGCAACTTGTATCAGTCTTTTCGAGTTTAAATCAATCATTTGTCCAAACTGTAGTTGTCTAAACTCTATACCGTTCGCAAATTCCTTTGCTCCCTCGTGATGTTTAATCATAAGTTGCAAAAACTGCTTATCGAACGCACCACCTATAGTTGACTCAAGCACCCAGACTTCAGCAACGGTGGCCATACCTGGGAAAGTCGGATACATATCATGGCCGTCCATCTCCGGAAAATCAGACAAATTGGAATACGTTTCTTTCCATTCTGTAAGCCATTCAATGTACTGCCCAGTGTCGTTAGATAGTTCTTCGCTTATGCGAGTTGCTATCTGGCGGACTTCTTCATTTGTGGTATTCTTCTTTGCAACATCCGCCATCTGGATACCTTGCTGATTATGGACTATCATTTTTTTTGCAAAATCAACATCCATGTAGTTATGTTCTTTTGGATTAACAGCTTTTTCGTTCTTGCTAGCTCGTGGTGGGGTCTTATTCTTTGGAGCCGAGGCTGGTTTATTTTGTAAAATCAACCAGCCTGCAGTAGCCCCTCCGAATACCATCACTACAGCTACTGTTACTAATATTTTCCGCATGTCATATAACTCTCTCTAAATCCTACCGTGCCAGTGGCTCTGGGCTTTTGCCCAGGTTACGCACAATATAGTCTTCTATTTTCTTCGCGTCGTAACTTGTGAGCGATTCGCTTCTACGCCAGGAGCTTAACTCTATCGGAGACTTATTCGTAGCTCTCGGTGCTAACACGATCTTTTTTGGCTGGAACTCTGGGTTCGAGTAAGGTGCAGATAGCAGTTTGGTCAACTTATCAATCTGTTCTTTTGGAAGACTGGGCTGATACGAAACGTACACTCCACCGTGCTCCATGTTATGTATGGCTTGGTCATCGCGAACTTCGGTATCGTAGGCACCCCAGGCAACAGGACTGGCGTGCGAGCCAGAGGTTGGTGGCTGATCGCCACCATACTTCTTGCTGTTTACATGCTCACGACCATGGTCACTCTGCTCGACGCCCGGACGTGGTGGCTCCGGTGGCCTGTTCGTCTTTACGACAACGATGGCTCCCGTAAAGCCGAGTCCGATAACCGCCAGTACGACGGGGAGTGCCTTAATTTTCATAGCCCCATTCTGTCTGCCATTGCTTCATCTGTTGGATTTCTTTTGTCTGTGCTGAAACGATCGCTTTTGTAAGATCTTTGACCTCCTGGTGCTCGGCATTTGCTTCTCCAGGGGCGGCCATGTCAATCGCTGACTGATGGTGCATAATCATCTGCTCGATGAAGGCTTTGTCAAAATCGTCGCCTGTCTTGCCATTTAATTCGGCTGTCATACCTGCCATCTCGTCCATCATGCCCATCGCACCATGATCCATCATGTTGTCGGCGCTTGTTGACGGATAGCCCCAGTCCTTTTGCCACGCGGTCATGTCGGAGATCTCTTTCTCTTGCGCCGAAATGATGTTGTTTGCCATATCCTTTAGTTCTTGGTGCTTGGCATTTTTTAGTGCCAGTTCTGCCATATCCACTGCACCTTGGTGGTGGGCAATCATGTTTGCTATGAAATTACGGTCATATGTTTCGCCAGTCATTTCGGCGTACTGCTTGTAGGTAGCCGAGGTCTTGTCAACCTGGCTGTCGGCAGCAAGTGGTTGGACACTGACGCTGCTGAAAAGTGAGTCTCGATAGACGTACATGATTGCAGCCAGTACTAATACAGCTGCCACGATAATAGCTATAATTTTAGATTTTTTACTCATTAAACAAACTCCTTAAGATTATCAGTTACTTCTAGAAAGTACCTAAATCTCAGGCGCGAAAGACGGTCAGAGCGATGTAAGCTGGTAGACCGCCTGGTGGCGGTTCTCGTTCTATTGCCAAGCGAGTTTCTCGACTATGTTCTTTTTCAAGGGCGACGAGTGGCGATGGCTGGAACTGGGCATAGAATGGCGTTTGTGGCTCATCGTCATCGTTTTCGTCGGTTTCATGCAGATAGTCATCTTTATGGAATGTCGCCAAGGTACAAATAGTGATGCAGCTCGATGATGAACTTGCACTATGATTCATACCTCCCACGACGTGGCTTGCTTGTGGGAGGAGAGCACTGGCATGAATTCCGAAGGTAAGTACCGCTAAAAGTGCTACTGATAAACACGAGGCAACTTTTCGCAATACTTGTTTCATACTTACTATTCTAACATCTTCTTGGAATCCTGTTGTCATCGTATCCGATACCTATATTCGATTCATCCTGTAACCAACTACACCACGATTAACTGACGCTCAGCACGTTTAAGCATCACTGCGTTGACTGCTACGAAAATCGAGGATACAGACATGAGAAGAGCAGCAAATTCCGGACGTAGGTAGATTCCATAGGCAGGGTAAAGCGCTCCGGCAGCGATTGGTATTGCGGCTATGTTGTAGACACTTGCCCAACCTAAGTTCTGTTTCATCTTACGGATTGTGGCTTTGCTCAATCGTATGGCTCTGATGATGTCAGCCGGGTCGGATTTCATAAGGACGATCTTGGCGGTTGCTATGGCCACATCAGTGCCAGCCCCAATAGCGATGCCGATGTCAGCTTGTGCTAATGCTGGAGCATCATTAACACCGTCACCTACCATAGCGGTGAACTTGCCTTCACTTTGCAACTTTTTGACGTAGTTGGCTTTATCTTCGGGCATAACCTCTGCGAAGTAACGTTCAATGCCGAGCTGTTTTGCTACAGCATCAGCAGTCTTCTGGTTGTCGCCGGTAATCATGACGACTTCTAAGCCAAGCTCCTTCATGGAAGTGATGGTTCGCTGCGCTGTCGGCTTCAGCTGATCTGAGGCCGCGATGACTCCTGACACACTGCCGTCAACGGCTGCGATCATGAGTGTTTTACCCTCGGAAAGCAATCTATCGATGTCTGCTTGAAGAGATTGAGTTGAAATATTACGAACTTTCATAAGTCTCTGCGTGCCGACGAGTACGTGCTTACCGTCCACGTCAGCCTCAACTCCTAGCCCGGCTAGATTAGCAAACCCGCTTACTTTTCCCAGCTTCACTTTACGTTTGGTTGCTTCATCCAATACCGTCTGCGCGAGTGGATGACTTGAACCACTTTCGGCAGCAGCAATAAGTGATATCAAAGTATCTTTGGAGATAGCCTTCACTGTCACGACATCGGTAACTTGAGGCTTACCTTCTGTTAAAGTACCTGTTTTATCGAGCACAACTGCTTGAATTTTTGAGGCTTGCTCAAGTGTTGCCGCATCTTTGATAAGAATATTGTGTTTCGCACCGAGTCCTGTACCTACGGCGACTGCGGTTGGCGTCGCGAGGCCGAGCGCATCTGGACATGCGATTACGACGGCTGATATAGCGAGTGTCAAGGCGAATAACCACCCCTCGCCCGAGAATAGTGACCATGCGGCAAAGGTAATCAGTCCAGCCGATACCGCGAGTATGACAAGGTAGCCAGCGAATTTGTCCGCCAAACGTTGGCCCGGTGCCTTTGAGTTTTGAGCTGTTTCTACCAGTTTTACGATCTGCGCGAGAGCGGTATCTGAACCAACTTTTATGGCTTTGATCTGTATAGTGCCCGATTGATTAATAGAGCCACCAGTAACTGGATCACCTTTTACTTTACTGACTGGCAGGGATTCGCCAGTTACAAGTGCTTCGTCGATGGACGTCTCCCCATTTATTACTTCGCCGTCAACTGGCACTTTATCGCCTGGCTTTAAAACAAGAATGTTGCCAACCTGTACCTCACTTGTAGACACCATCATTTCTTTACCATTTTTCAAGAGCCTCGCCTGAGGAGGCACTAAGTCAAATAACGCCTGTAGCGCGTCTGTCGTACCGCGCCTAGATTTCATTTCCATCCAGTGGCCGAATAACACAAATGTTATTAGTAATGCAGCGGCTTCATAATACGACTCTTTGCTACCTAAAATAGTCAGTAGAATACTTGCGAAATAGGCAGCTGAAATGCCAACAGCAATTAATACTGCCATGTTAAGCGTTTTGGCCTTCAGCGCAAAGTAGCTTGAGTAAAGAAATATCCAGCCTGCATAAAAAAAGACCGGTGTGGTGAGAATCAGTAAGATCCAGGCCGACGGAATTGGTTGGGGCAAGTTGAGCTTGAGCAAGTCTATTCCAAGTGGCGAGTATGCAATAATCGGAATTGCAAAGATAAGGGCAAAGAAGAACTTCCGCTTAATATCAAGTTCCATCATCTTGGCCATTTCACGACCCGCAAGGCCGGTGTGGTCCATGCCCATGGTCATTGTCATGCTCATTTTGAACTTTTGCCAGCGGCTCATTTTGCCATCTTTCATCATGTGGGCATGGTGATCATGGCTGCTTCCAGCGCCATGACTAGCTTTAGCTACTTCATTGTGATGATGACCATGGGGTTCAGCTCTCTGATCCACGTACTTTTCTGGATTTTCATCAAATTGCTGTGTGCAAGTGTTGCAGCAGAGGAAGTAATCTACGCCTTTATAGTTCCGAACATGTCCCTGAGCTTTTGCCTCAGACTTGTTTACTGGAATATGCGCGACCGGACATATGGCTATTTCATCAGGAGATCCGGATGCGGCGGGATGGTTGTGTTCGTGTTTCATTGATGATTCTCCTTGTACTGATATTCAATTTCTTTGGGGTCTTTTTCGGATATGCTGTCGTCTTCGATTTGAATGGTTGAAAGGCTGAAACCATATTTCTTCTCCAGTAGTGATTTGGCTTCAGTCAGGACGGATATACTATCTTCACTGTTACTAACAACGAGGTGGCCTGAGAAAGTTTCTATCCCGCCACCGACTGTCCGCGCATGCAAGTGGTGGGTTGCTTTCACACCTTTAATTGCCTTTAAGTCTTGATCTATTTTTTCTATATCCACCCTCGCAGGGGTTGCATCAACCAGAATACGTAAGGAATCTCTAATGATTCCGAACGCGGCGTAGATCAAGATTATGGCGAATACTAACCCTGCCCAGGTATCAGCCTCGTAGACTTGGCCAACTTGGATGAATATCGCGGCAATAATGACTGCAATGCTGCCGAGAAAGGCATTCATGACATGCCAGAATGAACCACGTATATTGAGATTGTCTTTCTGACCTTTGTACATAATCATCAATGAAGCTATTTCAAGGCCTATGCCGCCGATCGCCATCGCAAACATCGGGGCTGCACTCATTTCTACGGGGTTAGATAAGCGATCTATGCCCCGCACGATAATAAATATAGCCATACCGAGTAGCAAAATACCGTTTATAAACGCAGCGATGGTTTCGGCTCTGCGAAAACCGAAGGTGCGCTTCGACGTTGGCCGAGCGTGCGTCAGTT
>Ga0265292_1002386_pt1 | contig 13107 bp, 13 predicted proteins | sample Munlanlewell296A_FD_189080 | JGI IMG/M metagenome (GOLD analysis project Ga0265292, IMG submission 189080) | Leachate microbial communities from a municipal landfill in Southern Ontario, Canada - Leachate well 296A | ecosystem: Engineered > Solid waste > Landfill > Unclassified | place: Canada...
ACGAATCCTTCACACCGGCATCGCGCTTCAGCAATGATTCGATCAGATCACCGATCTGCCCGAACACACCAATAATCACACCAATCACAATTGCTTGATGGATCTTGAGATACGGAAGAAAATAATATTGGAAGATAATCATTGTCGCCAATGCTCCTACAAATCCCCATACTGCACCTTCCCAGCTTTTATTGGGACTGACACGTGGGAAGAGTTTATGCTTTCCCATCGAGAGTCCACCGAAATATGCCATTGTATCGCACATCCAGATCGAAACGAGGATGGCAATAATCGTCAACCCTCCCCACGTATATGTTGTTGCGCGAATGGTATCGTTCGAAAGCATCGACGAATCAGAAAAGAACTGAATCGCAAGATGATACGGAAATTCCGCTCCATACAATTCCCGAATTCCGGTTAACGCTGCCAGAAAAATACCGACATACATAACGCCAAAGATGGTAAAACCGGCATTCATAAATGCCGATCCCCTGTTGCGGAAAAGCTCGAACATCATCACCAGCGTCATAAACAAAAACAAAATTGTCAGAAACAACTGCAGTTTCATCAGCAGCGATATTCCACCGGACTCGATAAAAAACGGAAGAACAAAATTCTGTATCTGCTCGTGAAAAAAGGAAAGATGAAGCCCTGCAAGTCCGGCAATGGCAAGTCCGGTCTGTGGTTGCGCCCCTTTCGCCTTCGCCATTGTAAAAAATTCGAGCAGCGCCAATATGCCCACCCCGAGCACGAAAGCAACAAACAACAATCCTCCCTGGTAACTTGCAATAAGAATACAGGGAATTGCGATAAGCGCAACGATCACCCGCGGCGCAAGGTTAGAAAATTTATTTGCCATGATACGTGATAAAATCTGTAAGATCCAACGAGTCAATAACCGCACACGCATGATCTTTGTGTTCGCTGCGTACGAAGAGCGACGGTCGTTCCGTCGGTTGTTCATTCAAATCCGGATAGTACCACACCGCATCGATGCCGTTCATGTGAAGATTTTTTCCGACCAGATCCATTTCAAAATATGTGGCCGTGGATAATAACGGAAGATATCCTGCCGGAACAGTGTGTTCAAACGGTGGTTCTGATGTCTGTCGATTATGCTGCATAGTCATTTTCACCTTGTTCGTAGTGCACCGAATCGGTGACCTTAATGTACTGAACAATAATCAGGAAAAAAATTATCGCAAACAGTACTCCGGTTCCTAACACTATTGAATCGGACGGACCGCCCTCAGTTCCCAAAAAAATCGTCGGCGTTGTTTCATCCGTCGTTCCATACAGAAAAACACCCACCGTTGCCGCAGCATTGTTGATGAAATGGACAGCAATCGGAAGCAGTAGTGTTTTGGAACGGTATTGTAGGAAACTGAAATAGATGCCAAGAGAAACAAGCGGGACAAGCCAAAACGGATTCAGATGATAAATTCCGAAAATCGCTCCGGCCAGCAGAAATCCTTTTTTACTGCCATACGCCAGGGAGAAATTCTTTTGAATCAATCCGCGAAACATCAGCTCTTCACAAATAGCCGGAGTCAACGCGGCAACAACAGTCACAAACAATAATTCCGGCACAGATTGAGCGACAATCAGCACTTTAAATGCTTCTTCGATTGCCTGTTTTAGCGCATTGATGATCGGCACCAATTGTTCTGGAAGCGGAATTTTGCTTTGGAAGTAAAGATACGTTTCGGAGAGTTGCATCATTACCACCATGCCGGCAACAGCAAGGAAAGATTCAAGAAACGATGGAATTCTCCATCGGAACACTTCGGAGATCCTGCCGTGCTGCCGTTTCGCTAGATAGATGGTCGGCACCAGTAAAAACACGATTTGCGAAAGCATCGTCGCCAGCCGCGCCGCCGTAACATTATCTTTCGTAATTACCCCGTCCACAAACAACAGCGTTATGCCCCCTCCCACAAATTGATACAAAGCAAATAATATCCCCAACGCCGCAAACGCGAATGCTGAGGGAGAATATTTCGTCTGCTGCGACTGAAACATTCCGGCTTCGTTCTCGATCATGTCGTTCATTGCACCTTCGCTTTCAGTGGACCGTTCAATCCGGAGTATTCTCTCAACTCCGCATCGATGGAACCGATAATAACTTTGGTGTTCACTTTTACCGGAATCTTCCGCTCGTCGTCCGTCATCCAGATCAGTATTCGTCCTTCACTTTTAAATAAGCCCCCTTCTTTCACCATCGGTTCCACAATGATGCAGTTGAATGTGCCGGCATCCACTTCCACTTTTTGTTTTCCAAGATACTTAATATCGAGCGGATTGGTTTTCCCTTTGAAAAAATTCGAAAGATGAACCCGTTGCCCGACTTTAAAATTCGTATAATCGATTGTCCTGGCATAGTAGAAAGCGGACATGATATCGTGAACATATCCCGGGATGTCAAAGTCTCCTTCTCCCGTCCGCGCAATGTGATTCTGTTGATCGAAGTTCGCCGTGTAATCTCTTTTGAACTTTCCCTCTTTAATATGCTGTTCAAATCTCCACGGAAAGATTCCCGCAGAATCCAGATACGTTTCATACCGGTCACGCACTTCGAAAAAGAAATCGAATGTCGGCGTCGAACGCACAGTAAACTGCACTTTGTACACCGTGTTCCCCTTCACCGTATCGAATTGCGGAATGGTCATCTCCGCATACCCGGCAGTGATAATGCCGAAATTAACATCAAACAACAGCCGTTCGCCGACACCGAAGGCAGTTTGTTGTTCTGCTTTTTGTGCTTTTGCTTCCAGTGTAAAAACAATCATCAAAAGAATGAAAGAAAAATATCTTCTACCGAAACGGAATATTGTCATTGCGAGATCGGCAAAGGCGGACGAAGCAATCTCATTCACAATGATATTCACCCAATCAGTTCGCCACAACGTAACACCATAGACGTCACTCTGCGCATTGCCGCGTAAACTCATGTGAAAAAATATCTGAAAAATAGATTGTCCTTTGTCATTCCGCTCACATTCGCTTCGTACAGTATAAACTTCGCGAAAAATCTTGTTCTTCCATATGAGTGGAAAAACAAGATTCCTCGCCTCACCGCCGGAGAAAAGGTTCGTCGCTCCCTGCCTGCACCAAGGGTGCCCCTGCGGAACCGGCAGGCAGGCACTCCTCGGAATGACATTGAGATAAGATTCTTCAGATGTCTGTTGAAATGATTTTTCTATTAAAAATTGCATCAGAGACAAATTCTACAATAAGTGTTTTTCTGGGAGTTCAACACCCGGACAGAATTCTGTACGACAGTTCAACTGACGCACAGGTAAAGCTATTTGTTCTTTTTTGGAATGGATGACGTACCAATCTATTATCGTAACAACTCTTTAATTCCCTGTACCACCTGCTCCACCGTAATCTGATCCATGCACACATTCGATGTGCAAGGACCTCCTTTGCATAGTTCGCACGTTGTATTAACCGCCGCAAACACTTTTTTCTTTTCCGTGTACGGTCCCCACCGCATGGGACTGCACTGAATGATGGGTGGATAAAACGCTACGACCGGTGTTCCGACTATCGATGCAATGTGTAGCGGACCGGTCGAATTTGCAACAAACACTTCCGCCCGCTGAAACAGCGCCGCCAGCTCTTGTAGAGAAAATCTGCCGGTATAATTCACCGGCGTTGTTTTCATTTTGGACGCCAGCGCAAAAACTAATTCTTTTTCATTCGTACCGCCGGTAAGCACCACGTTCATCTGTAAATCCGTGTGCAGCGCGTCACCCAACTGCGCAAACCGTTCAATACTCCAGTCCCTCGCCGAACCTCCGCTCCCCGCATGCAGAATAACGAACCGCTGAATGCCGTCAGCGCGCAATATCTTCTCGATATTCAGTTTCGACTTGTCCGAAACGGAAAACTCAAATTCGGGAGCGCCGTTCTGTTCAATACCGATCGTCGTCAACAGATTCAAATTGTATTCCACTTCATGTCGCCGCGCATCTTTCCGGTGTTCATAGATTCGCTTGTTGAAGAGAAACGAATACCACCGGTAACCCGTTCCCACCCGCACCGGAATCCGGGCCAGAAATGTTATCAACGCCAGATTAAACCGGGGGTACGGAAGTATTGCGATATCGTAGGCCCGCTGCCGTAACAGTAACACATAATCAGTCACACTTTTCGCTTCATCCCACAATATCACATCATCCACGCACGAATGCCCCTCCACCAGTTCCCGCGTATATGGCCGGACCATAACAGTGATTGAAGCATTCGGATATTTCTTTTTCAGCAAAGGAAGCATCGGCAACGACAATACTACGTCGCCGATTCGATCTGTCCGCACAAGAAGTATTCGCTGTATTTCGATCGGCTGCTTCATTTCATACTAGGTACATTTTTTTTAGTTTTAAAGTCATTGCCCGACAGCCACAATCGTTGTAACAACCGACGCACTCTCCCGGTAGTAGTGTTGCGTCACTCTTCGATCACCGCTATAAAACTGATGGGCAAACCACTCAGGATAACACATGAAAAACAGTACACTTCCTCAGCAACATTCGTTCTTCGACCAATTCGGGGAAACGTGCGATGAGGTCTATCGATTGGACAAGTAATCCGTTGAGTGTGCGGCGTTACGCGGTGGAGTGATTGTGATCTTCCCAAAACTGTAAGACCTCTTTCCATTGTTATTGCGCCGATTGCAACCAGATTATTTCTTTAGCCATTCGTCTGCCCCACAATGAATCAGTTCATTGGTCATGAATTACAACGGTTCATCCACTATGGTAAACTGCTCCCACCCCCGAAAATCGTAATGCCACCATTCGCTTTTAATCGGCAGGAATCCATGGCGAGTCATCACTTCCAGCAGCAATGCCCTATTTGCTAGTGCCGTTTCCGGCAGATCCATAAATTCGTGAGACGCTTTTTCGGTAAAATCATCATACCCGGTTGGCATCGGTAGTTCGTTCCCCAGTGAATCGACGATCGTCAGATCCACAGCAGCCCCGCGGTTATGCTTCGAACCTTTGTTCGGATTCGCAACAAAATTATCGTTCGGGACAATCTCCCAGAGTTTCCTTTGAATTGCCAGCGGACGGTACCCATCGTAAATTTTCAACCCTAGTCCTGACGAACGCAATTCCTGCTGTACCGCCGCAAGACTTTCAGCCGCAACTCTACGCAGTTTTGCTTTTGCAGCAGGATAGAGAATTTGTTTGGTGAAATTATTCTCGGTAGCGTAACGAATATCTAATACGATGGTCGAATCCAGCGAACAAACATCAACGATATCGGACGGCGAATGAACCGTCTGCTGCGATGGTCCGCAGGAAACCATCAACGATGATAGAACGATGATGTACGAAAGTTTCATAGGTTCACGAAACGAACACTTTCGCAACGTCAATAATCATGGAAGGTTGGTTCCATAATGCTGCGCGAAAGATTGCACCCAGTGTTCGTTTTTCGACAGGAAGTTCCAGCGCGCTATCGCAGATATTATTAAGCGTGCTGTCGTCAAATCTACTGATAGCATTTTTAATATTATAAAACACATCATGCCGCCAACCGAGCCGTTTGTGCCAGCGCTTCTCGTATTCGCATAAAAATTTCAATTCTCCGGACTGGATTGCTTCTGCAGCAACCTGTCCGCCGATCATTCCGCCGATCATTCCGGAGATGATCCCGCCGCCGGAAACAGGATTCACTTGATGTGCGGCATCGCCTACCAGAATTACGTTTCCTTTCACTATCTCAGGATTTGTTTTAGCACATGGAACACCGCCGGCAATATGCGTCAGCATCGCCGCTTTCGGATATTTCCGTTCAACGAACTCATGCAAAAACCGGATTGCAGATTTCTTTTTTGCAGCATCAACGGAAAGTCCAAGACCAACATTCGCCGTGCTTTTCCCTTTCGGGAAAACCCAAAGATATCCTCCCGGTGAAATGGAATCGCCGAAATAAAAATCGAGCACATCCTCTTCTACGTCTATTCCCGACAACGTCATTTGCGCACAACTCTCCATATCCTTAATATGGCATGTCGTGTCCATTCCCGCCCATTTCCCAACGCGCGATTCCACGCCGTCCGCGGCAATAACCACCTTCGCGCGAATTTCTGTCTTTTGATCTTTGATCAGCACTTTCACTCCAACAACAGCGTCGTTCTCGCGGAGCAGATCATACACATACGCTTTTGTAATTACTTCCGCACCGGCATCGGCAGCAATTTTTGCCAGCTCATAATCAAAAATTCTTCGCTCAAGAACATATCCTCCGCCGTCAAGATTCGGAATGACGCTGTTTCCGTTCGGTGCAACCAAACGAAACTTGGTCACTGTCGATGCGATCCATTTCGGATCAGGAGTAATAAACTGCGAAACACCTTCGTGACTGACCGCTTCTCCGCAACGGACGGGATAACCGACATCCCGATCTTTTTCCAACATCAGTACTTTTGCTCCGCCTGCCGCAGCGTACCGCGCAGCAGTCGATCCGGCAGGACCCGCTCCAACAACAATCACATCATAATCAAATTTTTTCATTGAAATTTCACCGGCTCATTTAGCATCTGTGGAGTATGTTTCGGTAATTCAGTAACACCTTCACGATGAAATTCGATCACTTCCCAAGGACATGCCCAAACGCATTTGCGGCAGTTGGTGCATCGTTCTTCGATAATGGCGATCTTCGATTCCATCAGTTCAATTGCGTCTTCCGGACAAACACCGACACAGCAACCGCAATAGTCGCATTTCCCCGGAACAATATGAATCATTAAATGAGACTGAGACATTATTGAATTCCTAACAATTCCACTTCAAAAATTAATATTGCATTCGGCGGAATCACACCGCCGGCTCCCTGTCTGCCGTAACCAAGTTCGGGCGGAATGGTGAAACGGCTTTTGCCTCCCACTTTCATTGTTGCCACGCCGTCATCCCAACCTTGAATCACCTGGCCAACGCCAAATTGATATTTAAACGGCTGTCCCCGATCAATTGAACTATCGAATTTCGTACTGTCTGTCAACCAGCCGGTGTAATGTACAGTGACGATCTCTCCTTCATTCGGTATTGCGCCCTTGCCTTCAGTAATTACTTCAACAGCTACACCAGATTTTGTCATAAAATTTTTTCTTCCGCAGGATGAAACAAGTAGTGTGAGTAAAAGAATCAGAAAAATCAGCTTTAATTTCATGTGATGTCCAAATTTCTTTTAAAATACGGAAAAGAACTCCTACTTCCAAAAATATTCCAAAACAAGCAATCTCACGTGTTTAAAAAAAATGTCATGCCTTACTTCTATTCGCTCTATTCAAAATTTTTAATCAGTATGCCGATGTTTCGCCATCTTTCCCTAAGTAAGAGGCTATGAATCATGCTTGCCCGTCCTGCCACTTAGTGGTCATTTTCAAGATGTTTGTTTCCATTTACATATATCATACAATCGTTAGATGTCAGTTCCACACCAATTATATTGATATATATCGCAACATGGCAGAAAGATGTAACGGAATCACCGCAAATCTTGACATTCTAAAAAAATATTCAATAACACCATAGCTATCCAAAATAAAGCCCTTATTGATAAAAATTTTATCGAAACAAGTGGATTTATTGAAGATATGTTATGTTGAGAAAAGTAAGCCCTCCCCTACCTTTCTTACAGTGTTGAATGAGATGTGGGAGGGAGTGAGCTTTTTCTCCCCCTACCAAGGGGGGAGATACAGAGGGGGGGTCTGAAATCATGAAGGGACTTTTGATGGCGTTTTTTGCCATCTACGGGCAAGTGCGAACGGGATTCATCGTGCGCATTAAATTTCGCAAGGGGTTCTTTTGCTTCTTTTCTTGTGCCGACCAAATCTTTATACATTGTCGGCATTCCTTCGGAACCCCGTCAAGAAAAGAAGGAATAAGTTTTTCTCTTGTATGATTTATTTTGGACAAAAATGAAAAAATATTCAATAACACAGAAGATTTATTTAAAACAAAAACTCCATTCAATATTGAATGGAGTTTTTTCTAACGGAAAAAAGAAAATTACTTCTTTGCACCCAAGATCGCATCTTTTGCTGCTTTTGCTACCTTAAATTTCACAACTTTTTTCGCAGGAATCTGGATGGTTTCGCCAGTTGCCGGATTACGGCCCATACGTGCTTTGCGATCAACAAGCACCAATTTTCCAATACCCGGAATGGTGAATTGATTTGCTGCTTCTTTGTATGCTAATGTTGACAATTCTTCAAAGAATTCCGTTACAGCTTTTTTCTTCATTCCAAACTTATCTGCAAAATGGCTAGCGATTTGCGATTTCGACATTGCTTTTCCCATATGAACTCCTTTATTAGGTGAATTGGAAATGTTATTTAGTGTAACTCTCTAATCAACTGGTGTAAATATATATTATTCATAAGGGAGTGTCAATACTCGTTTAAAAAAATCTTATTTTATTGGGCTTTTTTACTCATTGTCAAAAACCACGCCAAAACATTGAGGAAATTGCAAAGATATATATTGTGCAGAATTTATTGAATTTTCGATACTTTTTCGATGAAATGTGATTTAAACACAACTGGCATTGATGGAATCTGTGGTGAAAAAAAATATACCAGAAAACGCCAAAAAGTGATGAAAAATTCAACTTATAAGAAAAATGCAACCAAGGTAATTACTATCGCCGAAAGCAAAATGGCAACAATGAACATCGAATTTGGAACTTCATTCTTCGCTATGGAACGTCGATACATCGTTGCAAGCACCGCAACTTCAATTGCCAAAAGCATTTTAATTCCAATTTTCATGTGATTCACTTCGGACATCAGAAGAAAAAAAAGTGCAAATCCCGTCAGCAATTGTGTATGAGCTGCCGACATCAGAAAAAGTGAAAGTTTTTTCCGTAATACTTCAGTGATTTCTTTCTTCAACGCCAGCTGTAATGAAATGATGATGATCCCCGCCATACCGAGAACATGTAGTGTATATAGAATTTCGTGCAACATTTTTTATCCTTTCTAAATGATATATTGATTACAAGGGAATTTAACGATAATTTGTCATAGCTGTCCAAAATAAAACCATTATTGACAAAAATTTATCGAAACAAATGGATTTATGGAAGATATGTTATGTTGAGAAAAGTAAGCTCTCCCCTACATTTCTTACAGTGTTGGATGAGATGTGGGAGGGAGCGAAATTTAGGAGGATTGAGTGAGCTTTTTCTCCCCCTACCAATGGGGAGATACAGAGGGGAGTCTGAAATCATGAAGGGACTTTTGATGGCGTTTTTTGCCTTCTACGGGCAAATGCGAACGGGATTCATTGCGTTCGTTAAAAAATATTTATGAGTTTGTCGCCGCTCTTTTCATTTTGATCGCTAATGTCTTTTGGACACGTTTGATGAAATTATTATTTCTATGTTTGAATTAGAACTTGAAAATATACAGAAATTAACGGTTAATAATACAATTGGCGGACAACCTTCGATTGCATTAAAAACTATCTTGGAATCTAACATTCCTTCGAATATAAAAAGTTACTTTCGCGGCGAGGTAGAGTGGCTATTATATAAGGAAAAACAGACCGAACATCACTCCACTAAATTCAATTACTTGCAGGAAGATGTGACATTGCTGCAGGAACAGATGGATATCCTGCTGATCTATCATTATACGTTTCCCCGGGAAGATTTCCTGAAAACGCTCGATACGTGCGCTCATTTCCTCTTTAATTACCTCTGCCGTCCACTATGGACTCTGGAAAGCTACTTATTTGAAGAAAAAAATACCCTTTCTCTCAAAGAACTCAGTCTGAAATTCCGGTTCTGCGGCGATTATCCGTATTATTGGACGATCCTCGAAAAACATCTTGTCGGAAAAAATAAGATCGAGCTCGAACGGGATGAGGCGGTACGGCTGCTGCGTAGGATTGATGCTGAAATTGTTAATACCCACTCAGCGGACGGTTTGGCAAAGATGACGCTCCCCTTCTTCGAATTTATCGGATTCGTTCATCAGAATGCGCTGAAGGGTGGACGCGGAGATCTTCCGACAAAAGCACTGATGTATTTTTTTGAAGATAAGAGATTGACAACGGTTTCGCAACATCTGCAAAAACTGCGTGACCAGGGGAAACATTCGCTGCTCTTTGATGAATTGGTCGAAGCATTGAAGGATTCGTTTACACAGAAAAGTTTTTCCGTTGCGGAAGAACTTTCACAAGTCCGTCAGCCTCACAAAAAATATTATGCTGAATTGCAGTTCCCCGATAAAGATAAACAATCCATCATTAAATCCTTGTTTGGTGACGATGAATCGAAGTATATTGTTACGATGGAAAAGATCCTCTCATCGGCTACGTGGGACGATGCAGGGCTCTCGTTGGACCACTACTTCACAATGAACGATGTGGACCCTTTCTCCCGAGACGCAATTATCCTGACCAATGCTCTTCAATCATTCTTTACAAACCGGGAATCATCCTAAGAAAGTTGCAGACCGGCATTAGCGCCGGTCCCACATGGAATATTTATGTTTATAGACTCAGCAAAGATCTTTGTCCGTTCAGGAAAAGGGGGCGACGGCATCATACACTGGCGCCGCGAAAAATTCATCCCCAAAGGGGGACCGGACGGCGGTAACGGTGGTGTGGGTGGCGATGTAATCATCCGAGCAGACAAACAGATCAACACACTGCTCGATTTTCGTTACCATAAAAAATTCATTGCCAAACCGGGAAATCCTGGCGAAGGTTCCAATAAAGAGGGACGCTCGGCCGATCCCATCTTCGTGAAGATCCCTGTCGGCACATTAATCCGTAATGCAGAAACTGGTGAACTGATCGCTGATATTACAGAAGATGGCCAGGAATTAGTTATCGCCAAAGGAGGCCGCGGCGGGAAAGGGAATTGGCTTTTCCGCTCCCCCACCAATCAGGCACCGCGAGTCTGCACTCCCGGAGATCCGGGCGAAGAATATCATCTGGAACTGGAGATGAAACTGCTGGCAGATATCGGACTTGTCGGTTTCCCGAATGCCGGTAAATCCACCCTGATCTCCACCATCTCAGCTGCCAAACCAAAGATCGCGGACTATCCGTTCACAACTTTGGTTCCGAACTTGGGAATGGTCTATTTCCAAGAGAATAAAAGTTTTGTGGTTGCCGATATTCCTGGATTGATTAAAGGGGCACATGAAGGAAAAGGTCTCGGCATCCAATTCCTGAAGCATATTGAACGGACGAAGGCACTCCTCTACCTTATCGACTGTACCAGTGAAGATATTAAAAATGACCTAAAGGTTCTGAAGAACGAACTGAAACAATTTAGCAGTGATCTGCCGAAGAAAAAAAGCATCATTGCCATTACAAAAATGGATATTGCTGATGACGAAACAAGGAAAGCAGTGAAGAAACTGAAATTCCCGAAAAGCACGGTGATTCATTTTATCTCCGCTGCAACAAACGATGGTGTCAGTGATCTGGTTGAATCGATGTGGAAGATGGTTGTTAAAGGAAGATGAGATCAAAACAATTTTATAAATAATTATAGAAACATCTGAAAAATCGGTTGTCCTTTGTCATTCTGACGCTGAGCCTATCGAAACGGAAGAATCTTGTTCTTCCATATTGAGTGAAAAAATGAGATCCCTCGTTGCATGCCAAAAAACGGCACATGCCAGGGATGAACAATTTTTTCTCTTTATTTTTTTATCGAAAATTATTTCTTCCTTGAAAAATAGAAAATCCGAAAATATATCAAGTCAACCGACAAACACCGAAAAAGTGTTTGAAAATACTCTTCGCCCTTCCGCGTTCCAAGATTTTTCCGGTCAACAGAAGATCGTCGATAACCTGAAAATTTTTATCGCCGCCGCACGGAAACGTGGCGAATCACTGGACCATGTACTATTGACCGGTCCACCCGGTTTGGGAAAAACTACCCTCTCCTTTATCATCGCCAATGAGATGGGAACAGATATTAAAATCACTTCCGGTCCCGTACTGGACAAACCGGCCGATCTTGCCGGAATTCTCACCAATCTGAGCGAAGGCGATGTGCTGTTCATCGATGAGATCCATCGGGTAAATGCTGTGGTGGAGGAATACCTCTATTCGGCTATGGAGGACTTCAGGCTGGATATCATGATCGATTCCGGTCCAAGCGCACGGAGCATTCAACTTTCTCTCCCCCGCTTCACACTTGTGGGTGCCACAACCCGCGCAGGATTATTAACAGCACCGCTACGGGCACGCTTCGGTATTACCAACCGACTGGACTACTATTCGCCGGAGGTTCTCTTTGGTATCATTATCCGTTCCGCCACAATCCTCAGAATTGAAATCGATAAGGATGGAGCGATAGAAATCGCCAAACGTTCCCGCGGAACTCCGCGTATTGCTAACCGCCTGTTAAAACGATGCCGCGATTTTGCTGAAGCGGACACCAAATTAGCTCATCATAATGGGGTCATTACCAAAGATGTGGCGGAATACGCCTTGAAAGCGCTCGAAGTGGATGTGCATGGTTTGGACGATATGGATAAACGGCTGCTCCGAACGATCATCGAGAAATATAAAGGAGGTCCGGTCGGTATTTCAACGCTCGCCGTGGCTGTGGGAGAAGAAGCCGGAACAATCGAAGAAGTGTACGAACCATATTTAATTTTGGAAGGATTTCTCCAGCGCACTCCGCGCGGCAGAGAAGCAACCGATCTGGCCTACAAACATTTCGGACAAAAAAAAACGACGACCAAACAAGATACTCTTTTTTAAATGCGCCCCCTTCCGCGTTCATTCTATTCCCACAGAACCATCACTGTTGCTAAAAAACTCCTTGGGAAAATTCTTGTCCGTACAATGGGCGACCGGATTCTTTCCGGTATGATCGTCGAAACCGAGGCGTATCTCTACCGTGACCCTGCTTCCCATTCATTCCGCGGGATGACCGAACGGAACAAAGTGATGTTTGGCGAAGCAGGACATCTGTATGTCTATTTCACTTACGGGATGCATTACTGCGCCAATGTCGTTACAAATCGGAAAGGACGCGGCGAAGCAGTGCTTATTCGTGCAATAGAACCCGTTAAAGGATTGGAAGTAATGGTAAAAAATAGAAATAATGAAT
>Ga0265292_1002387_pt1 | contig 13106 bp, 8 predicted proteins | sample Munlanlewell296A_FD_189080 | JGI IMG/M metagenome (GOLD analysis project Ga0265292, IMG submission 189080) | Leachate microbial communities from a municipal landfill in Southern Ontario, Canada - Leachate well 296A | ecosystem: Engineered > Solid waste > Landfill > Unclassified | place: Canada...
TGTTCGGCGCAATAGAAAAATATTCCGGCAAACAATTACGCGCGAAGAATGAGACAGAATTACGCGCTGCGGCAAAAGAGCTGAATATCGATCTTGATCCGAAAATCGGTTCCGGAAAGATTATTGATGAAATTTTCAGTGTTACGGTACAGCCGCACCTTATTCAACCTACGTTTATTATGGATTATCCTGTGGAGCTTTCACCGTTGGCGAAGAAACATCGCAGCGAAGATGGATTGGTGGAACGGTTCGAAGGTTTTGTTAACGGTCAGGAAATCTGTAATGCCTTCTCAGAATTAAACGATCCGCTCGATCAACGTACCCGGTTTGAAGAACAGGTAAAACTCCGCGAACGAGGAGATGATGAAGCGCAAACGATGGATGAAGATTTTCTTCGCGCGTTGGAATACGGCATGCCGCCAACTGCCGGACTTGGTATCGGTATCGATCGACTCGTAATGTTGTTAACGCAACAGGAACACATACGCGACGTACTGTTTTTCCCGCAAATGCGTCCCGAGAAATAGTGCAGGACTGGCGTTCAGTTAAGCGGCGCTGCGTCAACTACGACTCAGCGTTTTTTTTCCCTTTCCATCGATAAACGGTATGACTAGATCGTCTTTGATGTTTTTGCCATTGCTTCCCATCCTATTCTTAGCTTGTGATGAAGAGCTCCCTCCGCAAAATAATCCGCTTGATCTTTTCGCCGCCTCGTCCTCGGTACAGTATAATTATATCTCCGATACCCGACCGACGCAATCCTCGTTCGATATTTTTATTGTATATAAAAATCATTTTGATGAAACCTTGAATGACTTTGCCGCAATGAAAGGTACTATTAAAATAGAATGGCTGGCATCCCCGGAAGAACGGGGTTCGATCATTCCCTTTAGGACAGATCAACTGACAATGGATAACCTTTTTTATGCACCGGGGTACGATTTTTCAAGCAACCGGATTGCCATAGATCCTGGGGATTCGATCATCCTGCGATATCGCTGGAATTTGAAAACGGATGACAGCACTACATTGATGGGACAAGTAAAATATGCATCGGACAGGACATGCCCCATTCATGTTTGCGGCGGTGATATCGGATTTCGGGCGGTTTCCAGTCGTCAGCAATTTCAACTTTCCTCCACATTCACGGTGTTCCAACGCAGCGGAGTAATTACTATGACGCCGGTGAACTTCTCGGCGTGTTGGATTCAGCCGAATTGTGGCGAAGTAGGACCATGCAATCAGCCGAATCCTGACAATCCATGTAATATTTCTCGTTAATAGACTCATGAAAGCATCAGTTTTAATAGTGTGGGTTTTTGTAGGTATTATCACCGTTGTTCCTCGGATCGGTGCACAAACCGATCTCTATTTTGCTCCGATGACGATAAACAATCTGACGGCATGGTATTCATCCAACGGCGGTTTGGAAATTGGGCACGGTAATTCTTCATATATCCCCGGAGCTACCTTTCCGCCAAACACTGCTGGAATTTCCTACGCATCCGGATTTATGTATGTCGCAGATACTCCGGAACTGATAGCGAATGGAGCATATTATGGCAACACTTTTCAGCAAGGAGCGATCCGCGGGATGCAAACCGGCAACGCAGACGATAAGTACGGAAAGAACTTGCGTATTTGGAGAGTGAGAAAGGATTTTGCGACGGCAGATTTGCGACGTGATGCTGCTCTGACCAATGGTGTGATGGAGAAGACCGTGAGTATACACGATATGCAACAGTTGCGGAATCAATACAAACAAGATTGGATTGAATGGCCCTGGATGAAAGGTGCACCGTACTACGATGTGAATAAAAACGGCATTTATGATCCGAAGTTTATCGTCAACGAATTCAGCATCGAAGTACCGGATACGAACTCTGATGCTCCCGGTATTGCGGACGCAGATCAGGTAATATGGTATGTCTGTAATGATCTTGGTGCAGGTTCTCCGTTTAACACTCAAAGTATCGGAATGGAAATGCAGATCACCATTTGGGGATTTCGTTCGAGCGGTGCGTTGAATAATACGCTCTTTCGCCGATGCAAATTCATTTATAAAGGTACAGCGTTTACATCTTCAGACCATGTATTGAAGAATATGTACGTCGGTATTTGGTCGGATCTTGATATTGGCATATCGTACAACGACCTTGCCGGATCGGATTCGCTGCTCGGACTAGGGTATTTTTATAATTCTCGCGTTCGTGATCCAGAGTATACAAAGTATAACACAATTCCTCCTTCGGCAGGATATGATATTTTACAAGGTCCTGTGGTTAAAGGAACGAGCGTGGACTCTGCGTTGGTGAATTTTTCATATCGGCGCGGATGGAAGAATCTTCCGGTTACGGCAATCACCTATACCAATCAAACCAACAAACCTGTTTCGGTTGGAGCCAACGGCGCAGTACAATTGCGGAATGCGCTAAATGGATTTCCCACTAATTCTAGTATACCTCGCGTTAATCCATTTACCCAGCTTCCCACAACATTTTGGGCATCCGGAGATCCAATCTCTCGAACCGGCTGGATTGATGGTGTCGCTCAATCCCCGGGTGAAAGAGATATGTTCATTAGCACCGGACCGTTTTCAATGACACTGGGAGATACACAGGATATTGTAACGGCATTTATCGCGGCTCAATCGCCGGATATTGTTGCGAGTGTTGGTGTATTAAAATATTACGACAAGATCGTTCAGGAGTATTTTTCGCACATGGTTTCTGCTCCTCCCGTTGTTCCGTTGCCGAAGATAACCGTGAGGGAACTTGATCGCAGCTTTTTGTTCGAATGGGAAAAAGATGATGCTGGAGTGAATCAAACAGAAAATTTTTCTTCGAACGGTTATCGGTTTGAAGGATATGAATTATTTCAGTTGAAATCTCCAAACGATCCCCGCAGTGAATGGCGATTATTGGCAACGTTCGACTGGATGAATGAAGTCACTCAGATTGTTCAGGAGGATATTGATCCTTCGTCCGGCAGAATTGCGCTCATAGTCAAGCATCATGGTTCGAATTCCGGAATTGTTCGTTACATACAATTGACCTACGATTCGATCAGAAATGCACCGTTCGTGAATGGACAACAATACCATTTTGCTTTTGCTGCGTATGCCGCAGCGGGAGACGGCAAATCATTGTTTCGATCCATCGAGAGTGAACCGCAGATCGTTACGGTTGTTCCGCATCAGCCGAATCCGGAAACGCATCTGCCGTACGCATTTAAGGATTCATTACTTAATGTAGGGGAGAATATTGTTGGGAACAACGATGCCAGGCTCGGACTGAGGATTCTTGACCCATATTCGATTACAGGCGGGTTATACGATATTTGGTATGGTATGGCAGGAGCGTCGTCAACGTGGACGGTCGTAAAAAACAAACCCGGAACAGAGTATGCGACAATTTCAACCATGTTAACAGCTAGCGAACTTATTGCTCCCCGTCCGAATCCGCTGCCGACAACAACCGGCACTGCAGAATTTACGCTGAACGATGCCCGCGATCGGATAGCATATTCGGTAAATGTCGCTACCGACAACACCATCACTTCAATCGAATTTTATTCAGGACAAATAAATACCATCGGAATTTTAGTGAAAAAAATTACGACGAACAGTAAGACTGTTTCTGGTGTCTGGACAATGAATGATGCAACTGATCCATTCACTTCGCAGATGTTAAAAGATTTTGTTGCTGGATATTTGTTTGTTCTCGTCCGTACGGTAAAATATCCGAAGGGTGAGATGCGGGGGCAATTAACCAACGGAATGATTCCACGCGCAACACTTCCTATTGCCGACTATTCTACAAGCGACCGATCTGTCATGACATTCCAGGAGAATCGTTTTCCGAATGAAGGCTTTTCCCTCTTTGTTTCACCGGCGCCGATCGGATTCCGGTCGGGCACACAGATTGCGCCAAGTACAGGGAATGTTATTAACCAGGCAAACAAAGAGCGAACCTATTCGCTCATTGGTCCGGGATATTTGTGGGGGGCCAGTCGATATCATGAATCGGTGATTGAATTCCGATTTGCCGGCGATACAAATTGGGCGATTTCGACTGCAAAGATTCCCGCTGAGACAAAATTCATTCGAGTTCCGTTTCAAGTGTTTAAAGACTCCGTTAGAATTGTTCCCGTCATTGAAAACACGTTTGCCACCGATTCACTCTGGAATGTCGATGGTAATTCCTTTCTCAATGGGCAGCCCCTATTCGATAAAATTGTCGGTTTGGTTGATACCGTCGATTTCGTTAATAATGACATTAGCTATAATACTGTTTTTGCTAACGGAACCTTTCCATCGAGTAATTCTATGAAAGGACGATTGATCAACGGCGTGAACCATATTGCCCGAAACATTCAGTTTGTGAATGTCAATGGTGGTGGTGTCCCTCCGGCTGTTGGAACAGTTATCCGGTTAATGCCTTATAAAACAATAAAACCGGGAGACATCAAACGGGTCACAGTACAATCGATACAGGAAGGAAGTACTGCGGTTGCCCAAAAGAAAATTTCTTCAATCAATGTTTTCCCCAACCCGTATTACGGAGTAAATATTTTTGAAAAAGGAATCCAGAATAAATATGTTACATTTTCCCATCTTCCGCGCAAGGCGGTGATCAAGGTGTTCAATCTTGCCGGCATATCTGTGCGAACCATAGTGAAGGATACACCTGAGCAATTTATCACATGGGATTTAAAGAATCATAGCGGAAATTTTGTGTCGAGCGGAATATATCTGGTATACATTGAGATGGAGAACATAGGAACCACGGTGTTGAAATTGGCCGTCATCATGGAACAACAGCAAATCAACAATTATTAATTTTTTTTCTATGAATATTCGGATTGTCATTGTTCTTTTCGCATGTTCGATGTTGAACCTCTCATGCATCGATCGCGACACGATTGCCGGTACCGGTAAGGAAGCTCCGGATAGAATGATCGGGGCAGGGGGAGATTTCCAAAGCGGAATCATTCGTACACAGCTTCCCATCCCGTTGCGGGTTCGAATCCTGGCTGCGAATGGGCGGCCTGTGCGCGGTGTAGTTGTTGAATTTAGTAATTCGCTCGAACGGGTGAGTTTCAGTGATACTACTGCACGGTCCGATGGCGATGGTTATGCATCAACGAGGGTGACATTTGGCACCGTTGCTGATTCCATCCAGGTGAATGCTTCAGTCTTAGGAATAAAAGGGTCGCCAATTGTGTTTCACCTCGTTGCACGTGCAGCGGCGGAAGAGAATGCAGAAATTGAAAGCGGTGATGCACAATCTGGTGTCGTTTCCGGACCGTTATCTTCTCCGTTAATGGTAAAGGTAACTGATCCGTATAATAATCCCGTAAAAAATGTTGTTGCAGAATATTCAACAAATAATGGCAGGTTCAGCAGTTCTTTTGTACAGACCGATAGTTTCGGCATTGCATCGTCGATATGGTTTCTCGATACATTGATCGGTCAAAAAACCGCGTCGGTAACATTCCCGTCATTGCCTGGTGTAGTCTTGAACTTTAAAGCAACAGCAACAGCGCATACACCGTACAATATGTATGCCGCACTAAATGATTCAATTCATGCAATGGAAGGGCAGCCGCTGCCCGGCGGATTACGTGTGAAAATGGTAGACAAATTCGGTAATCCGGCCAAGCAACAGTCTGTTCGATTTTCCGTAGTGCTCGGCTCCCCTGGTATAGATACAGCAAGAGCATTTCAAACAGGAACGGATGGTGTCGCTACTGTTTCCATTACATTGGCATTTGGTGATTCCGTTGAAATTGTGAACGCTTATTCTCCGTACTATCCATTGCCGGTCGTACCGTTTCATATTACATCATACAGATATTCACAGCTCAGTTCGATTAGCAGCAGCGGGGGGAATGTGGAACTTGGATGGGATAGAAATGTCAACAACAATTTTGTCAGCTACAATATCGAACGCTGTTTGACATACACGTTCGATCAGAGTACGGTAGCACTGCGGACGATTACAGATCAAAACATAGTGTCAATAACGGATACTTCCGCGGTGATTGGAACGTCTCCATTTTACCGTGTGAAAATAAATTATCTGAATAATTTTTATTTCTATACCAATATCCGACAAATTACCGTTCAGCCATGATCTCGTTCCGTAATTTTTCAATTACCGTCATAGCAACATGTTCTCTGATGATACAGTCGTGCAACGAATCATTGCCTGTTCGAGATGATCTTACCGGACAGTTTTCTGCAACAGTGTTGTTGGCATTCCAGCGAGAAGGTGCTGAAAACAATTTTCGGATTTATATCACGGTAAAGAATAATACGGATGAAACTATTGAAGAGCGCGCATCGTTCGGAGGCACTGTAGAAATACAGTGGATCCCGTCGATGGTCGGAGAAGCGCCTCCGGAGGTAAATACAAAAAGAACGTTTTCCATTGGCAATGGAAATATTTTCCGTGCTGCAGGCTATAACAGGGAAACAGCGATGTTACGGCTTGCGGCAAACGATTCGGTTGTGTTTTCTGTTAGCTGGAACTTGAGGACAAATGACAGTACGTTCTTGCCCCGGTATTGGGCGGTATATAATGATACCCAGTGCAAAGTACGAAACCTTAACGGTGAAATTTCGTTTCGAAGAATTACACATCGCCAAAAGTTTCTTGTTTCGGCAAATGTGAAAATTTTTAATAAATTGGCGGTGCTCTACTCAGCGCCGACATATCTGAAACAATGTTATGTCGCGCCGTACAAAACCGAAGTAAATCCGCCGGAAGCGCCGTGCACCAATATTAATATTTTCGATCCGTGTTCCATCGTAGAATAGTATGTCAGGCTCGAACGAAAAATACTTCGAGCTCTCGGCCGCATCTCAGGAATCGGCATGAATATTCGAATGATGATACTTGGTTGGTGTTACGCTATTGCGGGCTGTCAAGAGTTTTTGCCATCCCGGGAAGATCCGAATGATTATTTTAAAACGAGTGTCTCGAAAATGTATGATGTTTTTTATCCCAACAATCCATCGGCGAAAAGAAACCGATTGGTACTGTATCTGTACATCGTGAATAATTATGACGATGTCATTCAGGATAACATCGAAATCACTGGTAGTGTAGAACTTGTATGGAACATTCCGAAAGGGGAAAATCGTTATGGCATTGATTCCAAAAAAACAATGACACTTTCTCGATCAAACATTTTGAGGGCAAAAGGCTATGATGCGAATACCGGTATACTAACGCTGGCGCCGAACGATACGATAGTACTATTTTGTCCCTGGAATTTTACAACAAATGATTCTACAAATCTGATGGGAAAATTCAACCAAAGGATCGATTACCGCTGTCAGGTGTTCGATACTCCCGGTCATTCTGCATATCGGAAAATTACAACCGAACAAGAATTTACAATCTCAGCATCCGTGCGGTTAACAAAAAAAACGTCAACACTCTATTTCAAACCATTTACGTTTTCTCAGTGTTTTATAGTGCCCTATTTTTCGCCCGACCCCGATTTCAATTGTTTAACGGAAAACGGTATCGACCCTTGTCACCTTATTGAATAACCATGAAAACATTACTGCTGATTTTTATGTTGATGCTGTTTACGACTGTTTGGACATCGGCCGGAACACAGGGAATTCTCGAAGGTAGGGTAACCGATGCCTCGACAAAAGAGAATCTTGTTTCAGTCACGGTACAGATCGTCGGAACATCGATCGGTACGGTAACGAATATTGACGGTTTTTATCGGCTGAATAATGTCCGTGCAGGAGTGTATGATATCAAATACACCATTCTAGGCTATAAATCTGTGATTTTGAAAAATGTTACCGTTTATGCAGACCTCCGAACCAGAATGGATGTGCAGTTGGATCAATCGTCCGTTGAATTAAGTGTGGTAGAAATATTTTCTCAGAAGCCGCTGATTCAGAAAGATCAACCATCTACAGCGTTCTCAATCGGCGAGATTAAATTGGATAAACTTCCTGTCACGACGTTCCAAGAAATTCTCTCCTTGCAACCAGGTGTAACACTAGAAGGAAATGTGCGAGGGGGGAAGACGAATGAAGTTATTTATCTCATAGACGGCGTACCGGTGCAGGATTATGTTGCCGGAGGATTGGGAACGGAGCTTCCAAAAAGCTCTATCGGTGGAATGACAATCTATACGGGCGGTTTTGAAGCGGAATATGGAAACGCAATGTCAGGTGTGATCAACGTGATTACCAAAGGGGGAGATAACACCCATAAGATGTCGTTCCGGTTTGAAAAAGATAACTGGATTCCGTCAAAATGGAATAAACAAGTAGATCAGCATAATGAAGGTGAATTTAGTTTGGGCGGTCCGGTAATTCCTAATACTCTTTTTTATTTAACGGCGACAACCGTACGATTCTCCAATACACGGTGGTGGCAGGACATGAATAAATATTTTTCGTCTCCGAATAGCGCAGAACTTTCCGGAATGGCAAAATTGGATTATCTCGCGTCTGAATCGAGCAAGTTGACCGGACAGGGAATTTATTCATATAAAGACTGGCACGATTATGAATATAGCTGGAGATATAATCTGGACGGACTGCCACGTCGGAAATCTTTATCGCTCCGCGGTGTGATAACATTAACTCAAACGATCTCGGACCGATCGGCGTTTTCACTGAGTTTCACTCACTTTTATATGCAGAACCGTTTTGGTGAGGATACAAAAGCTGAAATTGAAATACAGCCGTACCATTACGATATTTTTTTACGGTATGTTGTCGGTGGAAAAAAGAATTGGTGGGCAAACATTCAACAGTTGGTGCAAACAATTAAGGGAGATTTTACATCGCAGCTAGACGATGTACAATTGTTGAAATCAGGATTTGAAATTAATTTTTATGACATCTTCTATGATCTGGTGAAATTCGAACCGCAAAGAACGTATTTCGGTAAACCGATTGAGAATGCTCCATTGTTGAACTTCAGTAATCTCTATGAATATTTCCCGCGATCGGGTAGTATCTATGTGCAGGACAAATTCCGGTTTTCGCTGGATGGGTCCATTCTTAGTTTGGGATTGCGATGGGATTTTCTCGATCCGCGTGCGGAACGCCCTTTAGTTGAATTTATTCCCAGTTCGAATAATGAATTTAAACAACAGGTGGTTGGGTATAAGAAAACCGTCATGAAACATGCGTTCAGCCCGCGTGTGGCATTTGCCGCTCCCATGGGACCGAACAGTATGTTCTTTGTCAATTTTGGATATTATTTCCAATACCCGCTGTTTGAATATCTCTATACCGGAATCAATCCACCTCAGATTCAAAGTGGTGCGCGCAGTGTGTTGACGGGAAATCCGGATCTTGAACCGGAACGGACAATCGCTTGGGAGATCGGATACAAACATGCGGTTACCGAGAACTATGTAGGCTCCATTACATTCTTCCGGAAGAACGTAAAAAATCAGATCGATTCCAAAACGTTGATACCGTTCGACAGTAAAGCTGGAGGGGACTACGGATTTGCGCAATATGTCAACAATGCGAATGCCGAAGCGCAGGGAATCGAATTTGTTTTGAGCCGCGAACGCGATGAGATGCTGTCGGGAAGCTTCTCGTATTCTTTTATGTATACAGAAGGATCAAGTAATGTTGCAAATCAATCAATCAATCAGGCACAATGGGGATTTCCGATAAAAGCTGTATCGTTTCCATTAAGCTGGGATCAACGACATTCGGTGAAGTTAGATATTGAAACGACACTGCCGTATAAAATTATTGCCAACGGTATTATCTGGTTCAATTCTCCGAAACCATATACATATTTTCCGACTCGAGACGGTTTTACTCCGCTGGATTCCTCAAAGGATTTTCTTCCGAACAATTCTCGAATGCGAAACGTGTTGTTTGGAAATCTAAAGCTCTCACGCAATTTTTCATTCGATAGCAATAACGATATTTCGCTGACAGTGTATGTTGATGCAAGAAACGTCTTTAATACCAAGAATGTAAAATGGATCGATTCCAACGGCAGGATTGGCGGGGAACTTTCTGATCCGAGTGCGTATTATGAATTACGGAGAGTCAGAGTTGGTGGTTCGGTCACTTTCTGAACAGCTGTACCTTGCATTTCTTTTATTTTTCTTGTTTCTTGAATATCACAGTTATATGCAAATGCAATATTTATCCAGTAATTTCGTCTAATTTATTTGAGTGTATTTACTGTTAAAACCACTAAACCGTTATGAGAGAAGATTTTAGGAGCGTACTTATGAAGAAGAGATTCTCAATTCCGTTGATCGTTGTTGTGTTTCTAGCGGCGTTCATTGGAGGGACTCAGGTTAATCATTTGGTATCCGGAGACAACATCTATGAGCAGTTGTCAAAGTTTAAGGATGTTCTGAGCCTTACGGAAAAATATTATGTAGAAGATGTGGACACCAAAAATCTTACGGAACATGCAATTACCGGATTTTTGAACGAATTGGATCCACATTCCGTATACATCAAACCGCAACAAATGCAGCGTGTGACGGAAGATTTTCAGGGACGGTTCGAAGGAATTGGTGTTGAGTTTTCCATAGTCAACGATACGATCACCGTCGTACAACCGATCGGCGGGGGACCGAGCGCATCGCTTGGAATTATGTCCAATGATAAGATTGTTAAGATCGATGGAAAAAGCTCTGTCGGATTTTCAACCGAACAGGTGATGAAGGGACTCAAAGGTCCGAAAGGAACAAAAGTTTCCGTCAGTATCGTTCGCGCTGGCGTTAAAGAACTATTGGAGTTCGAGATCGTTCGAGATGTGATCCCGCTATACAGCGTTGATGTTTCCACAATGTTAAACGACAAAGTCGGTTATGTTAATGTGACCCGCTTTGCGGAAACGACACACAGGGAAATGGTTGCGGCGCTGCAAAAACTGAAATTGCAGGGTATGAAACAACTGGTGCTGGATCTTCGGTCGAATCCCGGTGGATATCTTGATCAAGCCGTGAAAATGTCCGATTTATTCCTGGAAGCTGATGCGAATGGTAATCCGCGCAAAGTGGTGTATACGGTGAGCCGCAAAAGTGAATTTAATGAAGAATATTTTGCGTATACAAATAATAATGAATTCGAAAAAATGCCGTTGATTATTTTGCTTTCCAATGGATCAGCCTCTGCGAGTGAGATCGTCTCCGGTGCGATGCAGGATTGGGACCGTGGTTTAATCGTTGGTGAAACAAGCTTCGGTAAAGGATTAGTGCAAAAACAATTTCCTCTGTCGGATGGTTCGGCATTGCGGTTGACCATCTCTCGATATTATACGCCGAGCGGTCGATTGATCCAGCGGTCGTACGAGAACAAAGATAAATATCAGGAAGAAGCCTTTACACGTGAAGAGCAAGAGGGTGAAAACTTAGAGCATAAAGAGAGTGTTGCAGACACCGCACGGCCAAAATTCAAAACCTCCAAAGGCCGCGTGATTCTTGGCGGAGGCGGCATCACACCGGATTTTATTGTAAAACCAGGAAATATTACAAAATATTCTGTGCAATTAAACAGACGAAATATGTTTTATGAATTTATCACCGGATATTTAACAAGGACCGGCGATCAGTTGAAGAATACATACAAATCCGATCTGGTCTCGTTCAATAAAAATTTTGTTATTGATTCCACATTGATGAATGAATTCCTCGCATTCACGAAGGAGAAGAAGGTCGAATTCATTGCAGATGATTATAAAAAAGATAAGGAGTATATCGAAGCGCGGTTGAAAGCATACATCGCCCGGAATTTCTGGAATAATGAAGGATGGTACTCCGTATTACTTGGAATAGATTCCCAGGTAAAGAAAGCCATTACATTATTTCCTGAGGCGGAAAAATTCGCGCGTTTGAATTGAGATACAGTATGGGTATTACGCCACGTAATGTTTTGTTATGCTTCGGCAGTGTTGTTACTGCAATGCTGCTGATTCTTCTCGCACCGGTTTCTTCCAGCAACACTCTAGAAGCAAAAAATGCAACTGAGGTTGTATTCGAATTTTCAGGCGAAGATGATCAATTTTTTCTTGGTGAAGAGCTGCAATATAACGTCAGTTATTCAATCTTTGATATAGGATTGGTGAAGATGCAGATCCTTGATACCGCTGTGCGGAACGGTGTGAAAGTCTTCAAAGCCAAAGCATATCTCGATTCGTATTCCGGTATTCCGTTTGTCGATTTGCATCAGGTATTTTATAGCGAAATGGACGCCGATGCATACTCACAATTTTTTGTGACACATAATACTTCAAAACCGACCAGCATGCCGTACGTGAAGTACAGTTATAATTACAAAAAAAATAAAATGTACTATGAGATTGGCGTTGATCCAATTGGAGAAATTATCAGATTCGGTGAAGAACCTATCTTTGAACAGCAACTGGATGGCCTTTCTCTGTTTTTTTATGCGCGTCAACACTTTAAGCAAGTAAGGAAATATAGTGTCCCTGTCGTCGTTAATGAAAAATCATATAAAACACATTTTAATTTCATGAATAAAATGGGCTCACAGGATATCGACGCGGTAAAATACCCGGTAGCGACAATTGAATTTGACGGAACGTCCGATTTTACGGGAGTATTCGGTTTGACCGGATATTTTCAAGGATATTTCAGTAATGATACTGCGGGTATACCGATTGTGGCAAAAATGAAAGTGATATTGGGTAGCGTTCATGTCGAACTGATTAAATGGACCAGACAGGGATGGATACCGCCCCATGCAAACTAAATTATGGGTATCATAACCTACAAAGGCATCCACCCGAAAATCGATTTGTCCGTATTTATTGCGGATGGAGTTCATATTATTGGAGATGTTGAAATCGGAAAAGACTCAAGCGTCTGGTTTAATACTGTCATCCGCGGTGATGTCAATTTTATCAGGATTGGAGAGCGGACCAATATACAAGACAATACGGTCGTGCATGTAACGAACAAGAGATTTCCCACACATATTGGTTCAAATGTTACCATCGGTCACAGTGCGGTAATTCACGCTTGCACAATTAATGATTATTCGTTAATTGGTATGGGGGCAGTGATTTTAGATGATGCCAATATCGGTAAATATTCGTTGGTTGCTGCAG
>Ga0265292_1002388_pt1 | contig 13104 bp, 2 predicted proteins | sample Munlanlewell296A_FD_189080 | JGI IMG/M metagenome (GOLD analysis project Ga0265292, IMG submission 189080) | Leachate microbial communities from a municipal landfill in Southern Ontario, Canada - Leachate well 296A | ecosystem: Engineered > Solid waste > Landfill > Unclassified | place: Canada...
AATTTACCGAGTTTCAGGTTACCCGGGTAGCGCAAGGTGAAACCGTAATCGGGATGGGTGTAGGTCTGTTCTTGTCCTTCCCCCTCTCCTTTAGAAGGAGAGGGTTGGGGTGAGGTCTGACCACCCCCCGCTCCCTCCTTGGAAAGGAGGGGATTGGATTCATTAACCGCGCGGTAAATAAAAAAACCGGCCGCGCCGAAAATGGCGAGGAGGACGAGAATTACAATTGGCTGGATTATTTTATCTTTCGCCGTTCTTTCTTCAAGGTCGTATTTGTTTGAAAATTGAATCATTGAAAATTCATTGAAAATTGATAATTAAAAATTACTGAGTCGAAGTTGAAGTCCCCGTCTCTGCCGGTATCACGATATCCGGTTGGATTACCGGCGCGGTTTCTGTGGCAGGTGCCGGTTCAGCGGGTGCGACTTCAGTTGTGGGTGCCGACTCGGTTGGAACGATTTCATCAATTGAGCTCGCGGTGCTGGTCGCCGTCCCGCCGTCCATCTGATCAATATCGCAAACATCGCCCAGGCCGTCCGCGTCGGTGTCTTTTTGGTCGGGGTTATAGGTCAGCGGACAGTTGTCGGCCGCGCCAAAAATATCGTCGTGATCCGGGTCGTTGGCCGCGATGTAGTTGTTGTAAACGGCGGTCAGATTATCCGCGCTCACCGGTACGGTTGAGGTCGCCGAATTGATGGCCGCTAAAACTTCGGCCGGCACCTGGGGCGACTCCACTCCCACCTTCTTGACCGGTTCATAGTTCGGGAATATCTGCGCCACCGCGTCCAAGGTCTGGCCAATCAATCCCGAATACTGCGTTACCTCTTCTCTTATTTGTTCACCCTCTAAACTCGCTTTGGCCTGTTCTGCCTTCAAGTCTTTCACGATGGCATCATGTTCTTGTTTGAATTCTTCCGCCAAATAAGCGCCAAGGTCTTGCTTAATCTTTTTTGTCACCTTGCGCGACTTCTCGGTCAGCTGGTATTGCCAGGCGTTGCTTTCTTTAATCAGATTAAGGAAGGTGTAGGTTACATAATAATAGTCAACGTCCTGCTCAATCTTCTCAATCTTAAAATCCATATTCATCGCGTCAGGGTTGGCCGTCAAGAGCAAAGTATTATCCACGCCCTGCACGCTCGTAGTTTGTTGCCCGATGGCCGCCTGGCCTGCATCGGTTGCGGCGAAAGCGGAGGCGCCAATGATTAAAACCATCGCCAAAATTATGACGGTTAGGTTGTTGTACTTGAGGAAATGGATGATGCTTCGCATAGGTTTTAGGTGTTAGGTTTTAGGTGTTAGGTTAGATAACTCCTATTGGCCTAGCTTTATAATTATAGTATTTAACATTTTAGAAATTTCTACTATCAATAACTCAATCTTTTTATAATCCAGATTTTTTGTTTTTTCTAATCTTTTAGCAATCTCAATTTGAGTTTCCAATTCAGCGCAAGAACCAAAAGCTATTAATAAAAATTGACGATAGTCTTTACGCGTTCCTCTGCATTTTCCTTCAGCAATATTAGATGGTATTGACACTGCCGCTCTTCGCAGTTGTGAAGTCAAACCATAAATTTCTTCTCTTGGAAATTTATCTGTTAAACTATATACGCTCACCACTAACTCCATTGCTTTCTGCCAAACCATCAAATCTTTATATGAATTAATAACAATTTTATCTTCCATATTTTATTTTCTGCATTCAACCTAAAACCTATCACCTAATACCCAAAACCTTATTTAGCGCAGCGGAACCCAACCACCGGTGATTGCAGGGTCGGGGCGTTGGATAAATCTAAGCTATATAGGCCATTGTAGCCGCGGACGAAGCCGCGCAGATTGGCGTCGCCGGCGCCGAGCAGAATTTGGCCGATGCCGTTTTGGGCCGCGGTGTAGTAGTAGGGCGGATTGATATTTTGACCTTTGTAGTCGTCAACATTATAGTACTCCTGCCATGAGCCGATGCTGGCCGGCGTGGAGTTCGCAAGTGCCGGTAAACCGGTCTTGGTGATCGTCTGGTCAGTCCACTGGCTGATTGTGCCGACGAGGTCGTAGAGCCGCGCGCCGTTGGAGAGAACAAACCCACCCTGGCCTTCGGCCACCCCTCCCGAGAGGGGAATACTCAAAGTGGAGAGTTGCAGACCGGCTGTTGCTTTATCAATATCGTTGTCGCCGATGCGGATGGCATTCTCTGCTACAGTCAACCATTCATTTTCGGTAAGCAGGTGATAGTTGTCGCCCACGCTCTGACAAGCGATGGCCGCTTCGCCCTGGCTGATATTTACCCACGGCGTGGAAGAAGCGTCAGAGATGCTTGCTGTTGTCGGCGTAAAGTCCGCATTAGTCTGCGCTAAGTCCGCGCGTCTCGCCAGGCGAGACATAACACAGAAGCCGGGCATAGTACCGTATTTGCTTGAGCCCGGCACCCAGGCAAAGCCGTCAGCGCAGTAACTTTCGTAAGCGCCGGCTACCACCTTGCCCTCCACGCCGACATCACCGAGCGTTGAGTCAACTGAATTGTCCAATCCAGCCGGACAGACGCCGCCGGAGCAGACCAGAATGCGGCCGTCCACGCCGAGCGTGCCGACGATTTTGACTTCCCCACCGCCTTCAACCGTCATCACCGAAACCTCCGGACCCTGGAACTCGGCAATATTGCCGTCGCCCATCTGTCGTACCACCAAGGCGGTCGCCGTCGAGAGCGCGTCAATCTCCACGATAGCGACCTCACCCTGACCCTCTCCTTCTAAAGGAGAGGGGATGACTCCTCCCTCTCCTGGCGCAGGAGAAGGCTGGGGTGAGGTGGTATTCGCTATATTATTACCCATCTTAATATTACCGAATGCGTCAACCACCATCGACTGGCTAGACGCTAGCGTGCTTGAAGCTAGCTTCGCATTCAATTCTTCAATTCGTAAATCATAAATCGTAAATCTTAAATCCACGCTTTGTCCCAGTGCCGCTACCTGTTGTGCCAGCAAGGCGACATCCGCTTTGGTGCTTATCAATTGGCTGTTTAAATCGTCAACCGAAACCGTCAGACCGGACTTGAGCAGGGCGATCTGCTCGTTCACAATCGGGGTAATTTCCGTTCCCAAATTCAAGCTGTCCACCGCCGAGCTGATCATAATTCTGACCTCGTCCTCAATCTTCATCGCCGCCACGCGGTCGGTGACCGACTGTTCAACCTGTTCCACTGTCAAGCTCTTGTTGCGGCGGGAGATTAAGACGTTAATTACGCCTGTGCCGGCGTCAAGCGATTCCAGCGCCACGCCGACCGTGGAATCGCCGGCCTCGGCGCGGGCGATATAACCAATTTGCTTGGCCGAAGTGAGCGAGTCGCCCGGCCTGACTGGTCCGTTCTCGGCCGAGACCTTGGCCGGAATCTGGCCGAGCATCGCCACCTTAACGTAATTTTTATTATTAACATATTCCGGCTTGGCGTTGCCGACAATCAGCGGACGGGTGGAAACTATGCCGATAATATCATTATCCGCCTGGCGCAGACAGCGTTTTACCGCGCTCTTGTTTTCCACGTCCACGCAGACTGCCTCGCCAGACCCTAAATCGGTGTTAATCGTATAGAAATATTCGGCGTAATCGGCCGGCGCGCCCAGCGTGCCGTTGTCGGCCCAAACCTGGCCGTAAGAATCAACTTTAAAGATGGCGCCGGTCGTGCTGGTGGAGATAACGAAGACGTCTCTTAAGCCACTGCCGCCGCTGTCTACTATGGAGAACGTGGCGTAGGGCGAGCTGGTGCCGATGCCGACTCGGCCTTGGTTGTTGATGGTGAAGATTGATTGATTGGTGGTGGTGGCGATTTGCAGGAGGTTGTCGGTGGCGTTAGAGCTCACGACGGTGAGTTTGTAGCCGGGCGAAGTGGTGCCGATGCCGAGATAAGTTCCGGTGTCATAAATTAAAGAATTATTGAATACTGAACCGGTCCATTTGGGTACATAATTAGCGGATAGACTGGCAGTAATATTTGAACCGAGCAAGCCCAAAGACGAAGTGGCGGTCCAGCCGGGATAGCCGGTTGACTGGGTCATTAAGACCGTGCCATAGGTAGAGCTGGCTAAAGTGGTCAGGCCGGTGGCTGAAGTTGAATAGAGCAGCCGGCCGGCATCCGTGAAAGTAGTTAGGCCCGTACCGCCGTAGCCCACGCCGATGGCACTTCCCTGCCAGGTGCCGGCGGTCACCACGCCCGAGGAGTTGACGATAAAGTCGGTGCCCGTACTGCCGACTGACAGCAAGCCGCTCGGCGTAGAGTTGCCGATGCCGACATTGCCGTAAATATTCATGCCGCCTTGATATATATTGTTCGCGGAAAGAGTGTTGATTTCCCCCTTGCCAGAAGTTATGACACGATCGCCGACGCCGGTACTACCCACCGCTACGAATAAGCCGTTGCCGTAGGTGATGCCATACCAATTGTCATTGTCTCCGGCAGCCGAGCGGGCGGTCCAGTTGATGCCATCGGGAGAAGTCATGACACGATCGACTGAATCACTCACCGCTACGAATAAGCCGTTGCCGTAGGTGATACCCCGCCAGCTGTCATCGTCTCCGGCAGCCGAGCGGGCGGTCCAGTTGATGCCATCGGGAGAAGTCATGACGCGGTCGCCGCCGAAATAACTCACCGCTACGAATAAGCCGTTGCCGTAGGTGATGCCATACCAGCTGTCATTGTCTCCGGCAGCCGAGCGGGCGGTCCAGTTGATGCCGTCAGGAGATGTCATGACGCGGTCGAGGGAAGTACTCACCGCTACGAATAAGCCGTTGCCGTAGGTGATGCCAATCCAATTGTCATTGCCTCCGGCAGCCGAGCGGGCGGTCCAGTTGATGCCGTCAGGAGATGTCATGACACGATTGCCGGAAGTACCCACCGCTACGAATAAGCCGTTGCCGTAGGCGATACCCTGCCAGCTTCCGGCAGCCGAGCGGACGGTCCATGAAGTGCCTTTAGAAATAATGTCGCCAACTACTTCCAGTTTAGCGCCGGGGTTAGTCGTACCTATACCGACGTTGCCATTATCTAAAACTGTCAAAAGCGTCGTTGAGGCGGCGTTGACCACGTTCAGGGTGATGCCGGTGGTCGTGCCCGTGCCCCAGACGGTGAGTTTGGCGGAAGGTGACGAAGTGCCAATGCCGATGTAGCCGCCCAGGAGCCAGGAATTGCCGCTGGCAGCCAATTTATTGACATAAGCGGTGGTGAAGGTCGGGGGCGTGCCGGCGGTTGAGCCGGTGGAGGTGGCGTAGGTGTAAGTGGTAGCGCTGGTGGTAAAGTAGTGGTTTTGCGCGCCCGAGGCGTTGCCGAAGACGCGGTAAGAAGCGGCGCCGGTAACCGCGCTCCAAGAAAGGGTGACGGCATCGCCCGCGGCGATGGTCCGGGAAACTTCGCTTGAGCCGGTGGTGGTGCCGACGCCGTCCGAGGCCGCGACCTTAAAATAATAGGTGCCGGCCGGCAAACTGCCACCGGTGGTGGTAGCGGCGGTGACGCCGCTCGGGGTGGCCATTTCGGTGGCGAAATTAGAGGCGGCGGCGAGGGTCAGTTTTTCCTGGGGACCGGCCGTGCCGATGCCGACGTTGCCATTTTCTAACACAGTAAATAACGTCGTAGAGGCCGAATTTACGAAATTCACCAGTTGAGCGGTGGTCGTGCCCGCACCCCAGACGGTCAGCTTGGCCGAGGGGGAGGAGGTGCCGATGCCGATGAGGCCGGAAGACGCTATGCGCATTACCTCTCCATAACTGGCAGTTTTTAATGCCATTGAGCCAGTAGTCGGCATTGATAATCCAGTCCCATAACTGCCCCTGAAATTAATAACATCAATTTCGAAATCACTGCCAATAAATGAGTTTGCGCCGGCTGAAGAATAAATCGTTCCATTCACGGTCAACTTGAAGCCCCCAGGGTCCGTCGTCCCAATCCCAATATTTCCGTTACTCGCGATGAACAGCGCCGAAGTCGCGGTCAAGTTGGAGCTTGAAGCGGAATAATAAGGTATCTGGCCGGTGGTGCCGTAGCCGATGGTGGAGGTTGAAATATTTGCCCACGAACCACCTGTGTTCTTGAATTGCAGAACGCCGCTATTATCATAGAAGCCGTAGCCGGCCGTGCCGGTGGCCGTGCCGAAGTTGAGGTAGCGGCTGGAACCCTCCAGTAGCAGGTCGCCGTAGACGGTGAGTTTGGAGGAGGCGGTGGAGGTGCCGATGGCCAGACTATTTGAAGACGGCAGCTGCATATTTCCTGCCGGAGTAATAGTGATGCCGTTTATAGTGAAGTTACCGGTTGAAGTCAGCACGTTTTCAGTGAGCAATAATGACGAGGTGCCGACCTTCAGGTTGCCGAGGACCTGCAGATTGTTTTGGATGGTAGAGGTGCCGCTGCCGCCGATATACATCAAGCCGTTAACCGAGAGCGCCTGCGAGGGGCTGGTGGTGCCGATGCCGAGGTTGCCGTTAGCCAAGACTCTTAAAAGCGATGCGCCGGTGGAAGAGGCGATATCAAATACCGGACGCGAACCTGCCTCACCCATCACGGCAAGGGTGGCGAGCGGCGTGGTAGTGCCGATACCAACCGACTTATAGCGAACGCCGCCCGTGCCGTCGGTCTCACCGTAAACCGTAAGTAGCGGATTGCCGTCCAGCTTAGCGGTGTAACTTTGAACTATGCCGGCGGTGGTCGTGGCTACCGGCATGTCAATCCAGGTGATGATGCCGGAATCGGTGTCAAAGTTCATGGAACCGAGGTCAATGGAATCAATTGAGGTGACGCCGGTGGTGCCGTTGTATTGGAAAGCACCCGAGCCCATGGTGATCGTACCGTTTTCCTGGATGGATAAAAGCGTAGTTGATGCCGAATTCACAAAGTTGGCGAGGTAGGCGGTTGAAGTGCCGGTGCCCCAGACGGTCAGCTTGGCGTAGAGCGAGGTCGTGCCGATGCCGATGTTGCCGCCCAGGAGCCAGGAATTGCCGCCGGCCGCCAGTTTGTTGATGTAAGCGGTGGTGGCCGCGGGGGGCGTGCCGGCGGTTGAACCGGTGGAGGTGGCGTAGGTGTAGGCGGTAGCGGAGGTAGTGAAATAGTGGTTTTGGGCGCCCGAGGCGTTGCCGAAAACGCGGTAGGAGCTGGCGCCGGTAACCGCGCTCCAAGAAAGGGTGACGGCTTGGCCAGCGGCAATCGTCTGTGAAACTTCGCTTGAGCCAATGGTGGTGCCGACGCCGTCCGAGGCCGAGACGCGGAAATAATAGGTGCCAGCCGGCAGACTGCCGCCGGTGGTGGTAGCGGCAGTTGCGCCGCTTGGCGTAGCCAGCTCAACTCCCAGATTGCCGCCGGCGCCAATAATCAGCTTCTCTTGCGGCGCGACGCTGCCGATGCCGAGGTTGCCGGTATTATTTACTACTAAAATCTGCTGATTGGTGGTGGTGGCGATTTGCAGGAGGTTGTCGGTGGCGTTGGTGCTATTAATGGTCAGTTTGTAGGCGGGGGTGGTGGTGCCGATGCCGACGTTGCCGCTCGAAGTTACCCTAAAAAGTGAAGCGCCGGTGGAGGAGGCAATATCCAAAACGGGCTGGATGCTGCCGGAGGTACCGGTTACCACGAGTTTGCCGGCCGGATTAACGGCTCCGATGCCGACATTACCGCCGGCATCAATATGAAGTCGGATGGCGTCGCCTGCTTGAGATTCCCAGACTTTAAAACCGGTGTTTGAATCATCGCCCGGATGAATACCGATGCCCCATCTTAGGTTGCCGCCATTCTTGAAATCAATGCCGGCGGTTCTATAGGCGCCACCAGAGCCTCCATCAGTCAGATTGCCTGAATCTATCTGAATGGCCGCCGGACCCCAGTCATTCTTGATCATCATACCAAAAGTATTTGAATTCCAGCCCCTGTTTCCACGCAATTCCAATTCTTTGGTCGGGGCCGCGATGCCTATACCCACCCGGCCCTGATTGTTGATGACAAAAATATTTTGGTTGGTGGTGGTGGCGATTTGCAGGAGGTTGTCGGTTGAGTTTGAGCTGTTGACGGTCAGTTTGTAGCCGGGGGTGGTGGTGCCGATGCCGACGTTGCCGGATATGTAATTCGAAGCGACACCGATTTTGGTTGATCCTTCGTTGTAGTCTTTTTGAATTTCTTCTTGAGAAAGGGCGCGTTTATAGATTTTTACCTCATCCATTGGGCCAGCATGACCATAGCCGGTATTGCTGGTTTTATTGCCAAGGTCCAAAACAGTTGTGCTGTTGCGGGCACCGGTTGTTCGGGAAACAGGAGTGGCGTCTGATGCGCCATTAACGTAAATACGCATGTAAGAGCCGTCGTAAACCGCCGCGACATGGTACCAAACATTAAGAGCAAGCACAGTGCTGCCATTAATTGCAGTGCCGCCACCGGAGTCCTCCATAAGGAACTTAATATAATGGCCTGCTCCCGATGCTTGTTCGGCCACATAGTAAGAGTTGCCGCTGTTGAGCTCATCGGAGCCAGCTGCCCATTTAGCCACAAGGTTACGCCAACCGCCGGGTTGAGATTCGGCTTTAATCCAGGTCATGATGGTAAACGGACCAGTGAGGTCAACGTTATTGTTATCAGGGATTGTTACAACATCTCCTACGCCGTCAAAATTAATAGATTTGCCTATGATGCCATCGGTGGTATAGACAGGATTGCCACTAATAGTGCCGTCATTGTTGTAGGCCGAAAGATCATAGACATTGGTGCCAGATCCCTCGTTGAACGTCCAGTAACCAACAAGAGAAGTATCGGTGATCCCCTGATGTCCCACGGTACCATTTACTTCTAATGTATAACCGGGCGTCGTCGTGCCGATGCCGAGGTTGCCGCCCAGGAGCCAGGAATTGCCGCTGGCAGCCAGTTTGTTGACATAAGCGGTGGTGGCCGCGGGGGGCGTGCCGGCGGTTGAGCCGGTTGAGGTGGCGTAGGTGTAGGCGGCGACGCCGGTGGTAAAGTAATGATTTTGCGCGCCGGTAGTATTACCATAGACGCGGTAAGAGCTGGCGCCGGTAACCGCGCTCCAAGAAAGGGTGACGGCTTCGCCCGCGGCGATCGTGCGGGAAACTTCGGTTGAACCGATGGTGGCGCCGACGCCGTCCGAGGCCGCGACTTTAAAATAATAGGTGCCAGCCGGCAGACTGCCGCCGGTAGTGGTGCCGGTGGTAACGCCGGTCGGGGTAGCCAGTTCGGTGACTAAGTTAGAGCCGGCGGCGAGGGTCAGTTTTTCCTGGGGACCGGCCGTGCCGATGCCGATGTTACCGTTATCCAAAATCGTCAACAGCGAGCTGGAGGCGGCGTTGGCCACGTTCATGGTGATGCCCGTCGTCGTGCCCGTACCCCAGACGGTCAGTTTGGCCGAGGGCGATGAGGTGCCGATGCCGACGTTGCCGGTGCCAAAAATTCTCATTGAACCTGTGCCTATATCTACATAATCGCTTGGTCCATTAATACTAATTTGGTCCCCTTGAGTTACTGTCCCCAAGTTTAAATATTGATATCCAACAATAATTCCCGTGGTCTGACTCTGGCCATACATAACAAGGTCATTAACTCCTCCCTGGGTAAGGGTTATTTGTGGCGTACTCCCCGCTCCAACACTTATTTGCAATTCATCCGTTGGATTTGCCGTCCCAATCCCCACATTCCCATTATCCAAAACCGTGAGTAGAGAGCTGGAGGCGGCGTTGACCACGTTCATAGTGATACCGGTGGTCGTGCCCGCGCCCCAGACCGTCAGCTTGGCCGAGGGCGAGCTGGTGCCGATGCCGAAACGACCGGTTGAGGCTTTAATGCGGGCGGCTTCAGCAGAGTTAGCGGTAAATATAATATCATCTCCGCTACGCGTGGTTCTTAAGACTAAATTATTATAGATAGCGTCTATAACGCTGTCGGCGCCGCCATTAGTTGATAAAAATTTAAATCCTTCTCCGGTGCCGTTGTTGTCTGTGATTATCGCAAGCGTCTCGCTTGGCGAAAATATATGAAGCAGGGCCTGGGGGCTGGTGGTCCCGATGCCGACTCTGCCGTTGGGCAATATCACAAACTTGCTTGATGAAGCCACCTTCAGATTCATCAAATAATTTTGCGCTGTTGAGGTGCTTATCTCGTTTATATCCATACTCAAGCCGACATAACCGGCAGTAGAGGTGGCGGCCACATTAATGGTCGGGGTGATTGAAAGGGCGGCGATCGGCGCCGAACCATTGTAAGTGGAAGTAATGCCGTTGCCGAAAACAGTTTCCAAGCTTAATCCTGTCCAACTACCGGTCCAGGTTCTGGCAACGCCACTGTAGCCAAACGTTCCCTGTATGGATAATTCTTTTGTATCCCCGGTGGTGGGTAAAATTGTGGATCCCACGCTAATTGTGGTAAATTTGCCGGCGACGGTCGGTTGCCAGGAGGATCCATAAGGCTCTATTTGGAAATAGCCGTTGTAGTTTGGGCGCACAGAGAAAGTTGTGCCATCGGAAAGATTATTAATTCCATTCCCGGTCATAAACAATGGGCCACCGTCATACCTCAAACTGTTTTCAGTTGCTTCACGATATAATTTTATATTTGACCCAAATTGAATGCCGCCGGCGGCGATGGTGCTGTCGGGCAAAGTGATTTTAGCGGACGGCGTTGTCGTTCCATAACCTACATAACCGTCTGTTGAAATGAACAGCGACGAGGTGGCAGTCAGACTGGTGCCGGCCGCCGCGTAATATGGCACCTGGCCGGCAAGCGTAGCCGCGCCAACCGTGCCCGAGCCGAAGTTGGCCCACGAGCCGCCGGAGTTTTTGTACTGCAGGGTGCCGCCCGAGTCATAGAAACCGTAGCCGCCGGTGCCGGTAGCTGTGCCGAAGTTGAGATAACGACTGATACCTTCCAAGAGTAGGTCGCCATAGACGGTAAGTTTTGATGAGGGCGAGGTGGTGCCGATACCAAGGTTGCCGGAATTGGTGATCCTCATTCTTTCATAATTCGCGCTTGAAGCCCTAGTAGCAAAACCTAAATATCCTGTATTATTCGAGCCTGCCCTAAAATAAGTTCCTCCAGTAGAAGTTATCTCAAATGCCGCTAATCCGCCACTACCAGTACTATCACCAAACCCCATTACTCTTTCTGGTGATATGCTCGGAGTAGTGTATGTTTCTGTGTTACCAGAACCACCAATCACATATAATTGATATGAGGCGGAACTGCCCGCACCAAATTGCACTTTACCTATAACCTGTAAAGGATTATTCGGCGCTGCCGTCCCAATCCCCACATTGCCGTTCTTCAAAATCGTCAATAAAGTGCTTGATCCGATGGTGGTTGAGGTGCCGATCTTTAAGGCGCCATCGGCGTTGTCCAGAGCCAGGTAGAACGGCGTAGAAGAGCCGGCAAAAATCATGCCGACGTTTTCGTTTAGATTATTGCCGATGGTCATTATAGAACCGCCGGTATAGCCGGTTGGGCTGATGGTGAACTGACCGTCCGAAGCCACGGTGAAGTCAACGTATTTTGAACTGTCATAGGCGAGGCGCAATTGCGGGCCGAGCGTTGAGACGACCGTCAGCTGGCTTCCGGGAGTAGTCGTACCGATGCCGACAAATCCGTTAGTCGCGAGGAAAAGCGAAGAGGTGCCGGAAACCGCCGTGCCATTGGCACTGTAGTAAGCGAGCTGGCCGGCGGTGCCGGAGTTGACCGAGCCGGTGGAGGTTGAAAAATTTGTCCAGTTGCCACTCGCGTTCTTGAATTGCATGGTGCCGTTGTTATCGAAGAAGCCGTAACCGCCGGTGCCGGTCGCCGTGCCGAAGTTCAGATAGCGGTTAGAACCGGATAGAATTGCGTTGCCGTAAACATCAAGTCTAGCAAGTGGTGAGGTGGTGCCGATGCCAATATTACCGGTTGATAAAATTCTCATCTTTTCACTTCCACCAGCATTAATAAGGACATTTCTGTTAGCTTCCAGAAGTAAGTCTGAATTGGTCAAAGTAGACGATATTATTGATCGACCGTCTCCGCCGTCCGCACTAGCAATATAAAATGTTTCCGTGCCATCACCACGCGACAATGAAAGTCTTATCCCCATGCCAGCACCCTTGGACAACACCCTGAAATAAGAATCCCCATTCTTAAATTCAGCCATATTGTTCCCGGCGACAGTGGCAAGGCTTAATGGATAGGTTACTGTCGTCGTACCAATCCCAATATTCCCATTCGCCGCGATAAATAATGCCGAAGTGGCAGTCAGGTTAGTGCCGGTGGCGGAGTAGTATGGGATGTAGCCGGTGTTGCCGGAGCCGATGGCGGTTCCGCCCATCAAGCCGAGCGAGGAGGTGGAAACCAGATTATAGCCGCTGGAATTGTTACCCAGCAACAGCTGGCCGTAGCTTGGGGTGGTGGATGTCCCCGTACCGCCGTAGGCGATGCCGATTGGACTTCCTTGCCAGGTGCCGCCGGTGACCACACCAAGGTTGTTGACCCGGAACTGCTGTGAGCTAGTCGCGCCAACGGTTAACATTGCGGATGGTGAGGTGGTGCCGATGCCGATGTTGCCGGAAGTTAACAAGGTCATAGCAGTTAAATTGCCTGGATTAAGCGTAATAGAACGCCCATAAGAAGCAATCATAAAATCTGTCGCGCTTCCCCCATAGATTCTTCCTATGTCGTTTCCTGAACCAGTTCCCTGCTTAAAACTCAAACCGACAGCTCCGTTTGCTGATTTCTTTTGCAAGACCAGAATGTCAGATGTGCCTCCATCTGCAGTATCAATAAAATAGGCGGCTGTGGTTGGATTGGCTTCATTGGTAGAAACTGACAGCAACGAATCAGGATTTGTCGTCCCAATTCCCACCTTACCATTTGGCAATATCGTCAGAGCCGAACTCGACCCCATAACAGTTGAGGTGCCGATACGGAAAGAGTCTGTCACATCATCAATGCCAAGATGGAAGGTTGAAGAACTGCCGGCCAGAACCAGGCCGACATCTTCGGGGCTGTTATCACCAATCACTACGGTGGAACCGCTCACGGCGTCGTTCATGCTGATATTCAATTCACCGGCGGAGTTAACGGTGAAGTCAGCATACTTAGTTGCGTCATAAGCCAGCCGCAGC
>Ga0265292_1002389_pt1 | contig 13101 bp, 7 predicted proteins | sample Munlanlewell296A_FD_189080 | JGI IMG/M metagenome (GOLD analysis project Ga0265292, IMG submission 189080) | Leachate microbial communities from a municipal landfill in Southern Ontario, Canada - Leachate well 296A | ecosystem: Engineered > Solid waste > Landfill > Unclassified | place: Canada...
TCCCGGTAAAAATACTACTTGCCCCGCCGATGGCGGGACATAAGAAAATCTAAACTCTCCGCTTATTTGCGGTTCGTTAAGATTTTCTAATGTCGGGCCGCCGATCCGCCAGCTGGCGGGGAACTCAGTCTACCTGCTCCTTCACCCCGTTAGAAATTTTCCAGTCGGACTGCTGGGAGTCGAACCCAGACCGCGTGCTCCCAAAGCACGCATACTACCGTTATACTACAGTCCGTTTTTATTTCTAACGGGGCAGGCGTACTGCCAGTATACGACGGCCCGCCTTCGCTTCTGCTACGGCGGGCAAGCCCGCTTCGCCCCTTTAACTTATCGGTTTTTTCATATATTATCAAGCAGAAATGAGACGTTGATGTGGGCCAGCCCCCATAGTTTCCGCCAAGGGCGGATCCGCCTCGGGCGGACAATGGATATATTTTTGCCCCCGTAGCTCAATGGATAGAGCGGCGCTCTTCTAAGGCGTTGATGTGGGTTCGATTCCTGCCGGGGGCGCCGTTATGAAACTTATCTCTCTAAATATTTGGGGCGGCGCGGCACATGATACTTTTATAACTTTTATAAAGGAACACTCTGCTGACACCGATATTTTTTGTTTTCAGGAAGTATACACTTCTTCAGAAAACGCGGTCAGCCGGGGTACGCATTTGAATATTTTCGAAGAACTACAATCGCTTCTTCCCGATTTTCAAAGTTTCTTCGCGCCGATTCAAGACAACATAGACGAAGAAGGAACCATCGCCACTCCCACCGTCTTCGGTTCGGGAACATTCATCCGAAAATCTCATAAGGTGGAGGGTAATAATTTTGTATTCGCATACCGAGGTCAAAACACATTCGAAAACGATGACCTTTCCACGCTAGGGGCCGGATTCCATCATTTCTCGATTTTGATGAACGGTGAATCGCTCACCGTGGTCAATATGTATGGCACCTCAACACCGGGGGACAAACTCGATACTCCGGCACGCCTTGCACAATTAAAAGTTCTTAAAGAATTCCTCGCCAGGGTCGCTGGACCAAAAATAGTGTGCGGCGACTTCAATCTCTCTCCCGAAACCAGGAGTATTATGATGTTAGAAGAAACCATGAAGAATCTTATTAAAGAATTCTCGATACGCACTACGCGGAGCATTTTGAATGAGAAGAAATATGTCGGCCAAACAATCCAAAGGTTTGCCGACTACACATTTGTTTCGCCCGATATCAAAATTAACTCGTTTGAAGTGCCGAATATTCCGGTTTCTGATCATCTACCGATGATCTTGGAGTTTTCATTGGTATAGAGTTGCGAACGGCGATGGCTCCTTGCTACCATTCAGGAGCGCGCGCTTAGCTCAGTGGTAGAGCGACTCGTTTACACCGAGTAGGTCCGGGGTTCGATCCCTCGAGCGCGCACCTTTTTTGAACGAAATTGACGCTCCGCCCCGCCGCCGCGAGCTAACACTCGCCACCCCAAAGAAAAGTTTTGTTCGCGATTTCTGATTTATGCGCGCCCGATTTTTTCTTCTAAAAGGGTGAGAACATTTTTCTGCGGGTCTCTGCCCTCAACGATTCGGGCAGGGCGGGGCGAGATTTCTCCTTCACACCTTCTCCCAACTCTCTTTTTCTATCACACCTTCATTTGAAGCAGAAGGAAACATGCGATGTCAATAATCTGACTAATTTCCTGCCATCACATCCGCAATCTCCCCCGCAGACAAAGCGCGGTTGTAAACGCGGACGTCGTCAATGGTTCCTGCAAAGAAATCTTGAGCGTCTGCGGAACCGATTCGCACCAAGGCGGCTGCGTCAGAATCTAAACTAAACTGATTGGTGGTTTCATTAAGAACACCGTTCACATATAAATCAGTGCCTCCTGAACGAGCCACGGTTACCAGGTGTGTCCAGGCATTGAGCGGTGGAACATAGGCAAAGATGGCACTGTTACCCCCCGAAGATTGCAGCACAACTACGCCGGTTGTGTTCCATATGAGCCAACCGAAACGCATATCAGTGGGGGCAAAACTATCCCGTTTGGCTAGTATGGTGTTCCAGTCTGCGAAACTCGTGGGCTTCACCCACGCAGCCAGCGTAAAAGGAAGGCTTGGGGTATCTAAACTTGTGCCGGCAGCTACATAATCATTTAGCCCATCGAGGCCTACGGCATTACCTAACTTACCTGCTGTCCAGGTGGGGCCATTGGTAAGAGTGCCGGTTCTACCGTTGCCCGATGAGTCAGCGGCAATCGTGCCACTCCCCTCATCAAACTTCCAGTAGCCAACAAGACCAGAGGGAGGTGGAGACGAAGCAAGCGTGGTAGCAGATGCCGCAGCTGATTGAGCCGAGACATTGCCCGCCGCGTCATAGGCAGCTACGGCGTAGGTGTAGGTTGTAGATGCGGTGAGGCCGGTGTCAGAGTATAAAACTAATGTACTGATAGCAATTTGAGTTCCTCCTCGAAATACCCGATATCCAGTAACTCCTACATTATCCGTGGAAGCACTCCAGGAAAGGTTGATCTGAGAGGATGAGATGGCGGTGGCTGTAAGGCCGGTGGGAACCGTAGGCGGCGTGGTGTCTGGCGCATTGAAGACAGTAACCATAACAGGCGCTGAAGTTGCCTGATTGCCTGCCCCATCTCGGGCAACAGCCACCAGCGTATAGGCGCCGTTTGTTGATTGGGCCGTGTTCCAGGAAACAGAATAAGGAGTAACTGTGTTTTCGGCTCCCAAGTTTACCCCGTCGAGTTTGAATTGGACGCCGGAGACACCGACATTATCGGAAGCGGCAGCAGAAACGGTAATGGTGCCTGAAACCATTGAGCCTGAGGTTGGAGAAGAGATTGAAACCGTGGGCGGAGTGGTGTCGACGGGGACCGTTGGAGCTAATTTGAAAGCAATGATGTTGATTACCCAACCCCCTGCTGAACTTAACGCGGCTGAGGCATTGCCGGTAAACGTGGAAGAAAAAGTTTTGTACCACATTTTCGTAAATTCAATACCAACCGTCCCGCCGGCCGCTTGCCCGTTAAGAAGGGGGTTACTTAATGCTCCAGTTGAATATTCCCCATAGCCGCCCAACACTAATTCGTCGGTTCCCGTAGTTGTAATGTTTCCGGATGCGGGAGAGGCACTAGAGCCGTTACCCGTATTTTGTGCATCAAAAGATATCGTGCCTGTATATGAAAACTCGGCTATTCTCAATCGAGGAAAAAGAGCGCCAGTAGGGAATATTACCGTATACGTTCTGTTGCCGCCGTTGGCGCTCAGTAAATACCCAAACTGGCCAGATGGTTGGGAAGTTCCGAAATGCGCCGCCGTTCCCATAGTAAAGGAACTTGTGCCGTCAGTGATCGACGCACTCCCACTTACGGATGCTTCTTCCCATTTAACCCAGACGACAATGAGATTTCCGGCAGTTGCATTATTTAAGGTAATGGTGTTTGTGTTATCTGCAGCGTTGCTTTGAACAAGGGTAAACGCCGCTGGTACGGATGCCGCATTTGAAACAGTCACCGAAACCACAGCCGAAGTTGTTTGATTGCCAGCCGTGTCTCGCGCAGTAGCTATCAAGGTATGGCCACCATTTGTAGCAGTAGTGGTATTCCAAATTATTGAATATGGCGAAGTTGTATCCTCGGCTCCGAGATTTGCGCCATCCAGTTTGAACTGCACTCCTGCAACTCCAATATTATCACTGGCATTGGCGGAAACCATAATTGAAATGCCGGAAACAGTGGAACCAGAAGCGGGAGCAGTAATTGAAACCGTAGGCGGCGTGGTGTCTGGCGCATTGAAGACAGTAACCATAACAGGCGCTGAAGTTGCCTGATTCCCTGCGGCATCGCGGGCAACCGCGGTGAGCGTATGAGAACCATTAGTTGCTGTGACAGTGTTCCATGAAATTGAGTATGGGGAAGTGGTATCTTCTGCTTGGAGATTTGCTCCGTCTAATTTAAACTGCACTCCCGATACTCCGATGTTGTCGGAAGCGTTAGCGGAAACGGTTATTGTTCCAGAAACTGTTGAGCCGTTGGCTGGAGAAGAGATCGAAACTGTGGGAGGAGTGGTGTCTGGAGAACTGCTTGCTATCCCAGCCGCATATTTTATACCTCCCAAGGTGTGGCTTAAGAAATATGTTTGGGAGTATTCGGCATCGTTCGCCCCGCCATTGGTATACCACATTCTGCCGCCATCATAGGGCTTATACCAAGAGAAGGGATGGTCTGAACCCATGGTTCCGCCCGATACCGTCGTCTCATCAAGATTGAGAAGCACAACAGCACCAAGTGCTTTGGGGTTTTGGTTGAAATTGTATGCTTCTTCCGTGTAGCACCAAGGATTGGGCAGCGAAGCGGTGGAAGGATGCAGGGTGGTCAATACCTGTAAACACAATGGTTGCGTACCGATCTCGCTTTGGTACTTTGCACCAAGCATGTTCTGATACCACGTCCAAGCATCCATCGCAGGATCAAGAAGGGCGGTAGCATTGTGAAGGCCTACAAATCCTTTGCCTCCCTGGATAAATCGTTGGAGCGCGCCTTGCTGGGAAACGTCAAGGATATTACCGGATGGATTGAGAAAGATGACGGCTTTATACTGAGCAAGATTGGCGTCGGTAAACATAGTGGAATCCTCGGTAGCATCTGCGGTGAAATTGTTTTGCAGACCGAGATTTTGGATTGCCGCAATGCCGGCAGGAATAGAAGCATGCCGGAAACCGAGAGTTTTAGAAAAGATGAGAACCTTGTAAGGAACTGGATTTAAATCATTGCGCCATAGATTAAGGGAACCACCGTCTGGCGAACTCGTATTCCAGTTGGCTCCCACGATGTCGATATCTCCGTCGCTACCTACATCACCCACCGCAATGTTGTGTGATCCGGTTGTTGCAAGAACCTGAAGCGTCCATGAGGCGCCGCCGCCATTGTTGTAGTAGACACCAACACGCTTGGTTGCAGATTGATGCATTTCCGCAAATGCAATATCAAGGAGGCCATCGTTATTAATATCTACCAGATGGAATCGGTGGACATCTGCAACCGTGTCAATATCGTGTTTAATCCAAGTGCCATTGATGGGATCCACGGGCGCTTCAAACCAAGAGAGCGTGCCTACTCCAACCTCGGATGCCGCCAAAAATATATCCAGCCTGCCATCTCCATTTATATCTACCACATCAGCACTCGCGCCCGCGGGCCATACGCCAAAATCGCGGCGAATCCATGACGAGCCGTTGGTAATGTTGGTGGTCGGTTGCTGAAGCCAGTAGCCGTTGCCTATAATATCTACCCTGCCATCGCGGTCGACGTCAGCAAGAGCACTTCCCTCTCCGTTGGGCGCATTGGGCATAGGAACAGAGAGCCATGTGTCAGGAGTAGCTCCTTGAATGTAGAGAGTGGTGGGACCGAATTCTCCTCTGGTTAGCACATCAGACTTACCATCAGCATTAACATCTCCTAAGACAATATCGTGACCATTGTTGGCAGCGTCAATGGTGTGGCGGGTCCAGAGGCCCTGAATATTGCCGCCTGTGCCTCGGGGGTTTTCATACCAGTAGGTGCCGCCATTGACCACTACATCGAGTGTCCCATCATTATTGATATCCCCTATCTGAAGATCATCATCCCCTCCCACTGAGCCGATTTGGAATTTAGACCAACTAGGATATTGATACCAATAGATATTGCCGCCCGGGCCGCCACCCCCTACGATTATGTCAAGCTGACCGTCTCCGTCGAGATCTCCAGGGTTCTTACCCCAAGGAGACTGGTTGGCCTCGACAACAACTTTAGTGAAAGGAATATTGAGTGGAGACGAAGCAAGCGTGGTGGCTGAAGCTGCAATAGACTGTGCTGACACGTTCCCTGCGGCATCGTAGGCAGCAACGGTGTAGGAATAGGTGGTAGATGGAGCAAGGCCGGTGTTCTGATACGAGGTTCCGGAGGTGACGCTTGCAATCTCGACTCCTCCGCGATAGACGCGATACCCCGCGACTCCCACATTATCCGTGGAAGCAATCCATGAAAGGTTGATCTGGGATGAGGAGATGGCGGTGGCAGTAAGGCCGGTGGAGATGGAGGGCGGGGTGGTGTCAGCGAGATTGGAGACGGTTACGGTGACTGCGGCCGAGGTGATTTGATTACCAGCCGTGTCTCTGGCACGGGCGCTGAGCGTATGTGAACCGTTAGTTGCTGTGACAGTGTTCCATGAAATTGAGTATGGGGAAGTGGTATCTTCTGCGCCAAGGTTGGCGCCATCAAGCAAGAACTGCACGCCAGTGACGCCGACGTTATCAGACGCGTTGGCAGAAACGGTAATGGTGCCGGAGACAGTTGAACCCGAGATTGGAGAAGAGATTGAGACAGAGGGCGGGGTGGTGTCTGGCGGACCACCAAGATCGTTATACACATCCAGAACTTCCTGGGTAGACAAAGCGCGGTTGTAAACGCGGACGTCGTCAATGGTTCCTGCAAAGAAATCTTGAGCGTCTGCGGAACCGATTCGCACCAAGGCGGCTGCGTCAGAATCTAAACTAAACTGATTGGTGGTTTCATTAAGAACACCGTTCACATATAAATCAGTGCCTCCTGAACGAGCCACGGTTACCAGGTGTGTCCAGGCATTGAGCGGTGGAACATAGGCAAAGATGGCACTGTTACCCCCCGAAGATTGCAGCACAACTACGCCGGTTGTGTTCCATATGAGCCAACCGAAACGCATATCAGTGGGGGCAAAACTATCCCGTTTGGCTAGTATGGTGTTCCAGTCTGCGAAACTCGTGGGCTTCACCCACGCAGCCAGCGTAAAAGGAAGGCTTGGGGTATCTAAACTTGTGCCGGCAGCTACGTAATCATTTAGCCCATCGAGGCCTACGGCATTACCTAACTTACCTGCTGTCCAGGTGGGGCCATTGGTAAGAGTGCCGGTTCTACCGTTGCCCGATGAGTCAGCGGCAATCGTGCCGGAAGTTTCGTCAAACTTCCAGTGGGCGATAAGGCCGGTAGTGGGAGCGGCAGCTTCCACTTGCAGGATTCTGTTTATTTCCAACCAAGACAAAGTTATCCCGCCGACAATTACAACCCCCAAAATCACCCACTCCCAAAAGCTTCGTTTTTGAAGCAAGTTAAACTTTATAACATTTACGTTTGGTTTATTCATATTTTTGCTTAGCTTATTTGGCCAGTCAGTAATTAATACCAACTGTTAGCCAAGCGATTCTACACATTAGCTTGGCCTGAAACAAGACCGTATAAATTATTACCTCTTTTACGTTATTAATCGTAGTCAGTTTAAAAAACAATGTCAATGCACTGCCCGAATCGTTGAGGGCAGAGACCCGCAGAAAAATGTTCTCACCCTTTTAGAAGAAAAAATCGGGCGCGCATAAATCAGAAATCGCGAACAAAACTTTTCTTTGGGGTGGCGAGTGTTAGCTCGCGGCGGCGGGGCGGAGCGTCAATTTCGTTCAAAAAAGGTTCGCGCATTTTCAAACAATGCGCACCACTCTTTCTCTCGAGAGGACTAAACTTATTGAGGTTGTTTCTTGCCACAAGTATTAAACTTGTCTCTGGGCATCTTGGCGTAGGAGACGTTGTCCGTCTTAAGCGGGCTGGGCAATATCCGCGTTCTCCGCTCCTTTGACCTGGCGTTTTTTCCTTCTTGCGAATCCTTCTATCAGAGATATTATCTCCTCTTCGGAGTAGACTTTCGAGCCCAATATTTCCAGAAAGTTCTTAAGATATGGCATTTCGTGTTTCGAGAGAAATTCATTTGTCAACGCGAGAACATTTCCTGTGCCGCCCACCTTCTCGACGATATCCACTCCAAGCCCTCGCTTCAGCTCCCGGACTTTCTTGAGAGCAAATGCCCACGCGTTCCGCTCCGACTGGATAATAAGGCGGTGCTCTTCTTGGAGGGCGCGAATGCGGGATTCAGGGTACGACTGGAGTGCATCTTTCTCTGTCTCGAGTATACTCAAAACTTTTGCCACCGCAGCAGCTTCTCCCGTCCCGAGATCGCGGAGATGTCCAATCTCATGCAAAAAAGCAAGAACCCCCTCCGCGTTCTTGAACTCTCCCACCTCCAGTCCAAACTCGGGCGCCTTGCCCTCGGAGAATCTCCACCAAGCCTTCCATACACCGTCCTTGTTCGGCCGAATGACGGTACCAGGCGGGGCAATAGTTCCCATATTAAAGGTTTCCCTTCCTTCCTTTTCAAGCTGGAGCTTGAATGTGCCGTCCGTCACCTCCGCAACGGCACGCACGGCACCTCCTACATCGAACTTAACTGGCTGAAAATGAAGCTCCCGATCCAGCGGAGGGGGCTTCTCTAAATTCTCTTTATGTTGCGAAGCTTCGAACATTGTTTGGATATATTTTATATATTTTCTTCCACCTGCAAAGGCTTATGCGACGTTCAGCGCATAAAAATTCTCCAAAAGCTTCGCGACAAGTATCGGTCCGGTGCCGCCAGGGGTTTTTGTATAGTCGATCTTTTTCTCTTCGGCTCCGTCCGGATCAAAATCGCCAACGATCTTCTCGCCAACGCGGTTAAAACCGAAGTCAATCACGATCGCCCCCTCTTTCAAATGTTTTGCGCTAAACAAACCAGGGTGCCCCGCGCCGCTTATCACGATATCGGCATCCTGAAGCCGTTCATGAAAATTTTTCACCTCTGAATCGAGGACAGTGAGCTCGGAAACCCGGTTTTGAAGCCAAAAACCAACCGGCTTCCCGATCAAAAATCCCGCTCCGGCAAGAACAACTTTCAAGTCCCGAAGGTCGCGATGCTCCAGTTTTAAAATTTCATCAATTACTCCAACCGACGGCGGGGCGGTTTCCGATCGGCCGGTATAGAACGCGCCGAGCGCCGCCTCAGTCAAAAAATCGACGTCTTTCTCTTTCGGTATCGCGTTCAATGCGTAATGCCGGTTTATTCCCTCCGGGAGGGGAAGCTGTACGATGAACCCTCCGCAGTTTTTGGGCCGGGCAAGCGTGCCGATCTCCTCCCGCAGTTTGTCGGTTGTGATCCCGCTCGAGAGTTTATAGAGACGAAATTCAATCCCGAGCCCGGTCGTAATCTTCTCTTTTTGTTTCAAGAAATTCAGCGACGCGTGATCGTCGCCAATAAGCGCCGCGCCGAAAAATTTATCCGGTTTTGGGAGCAATTTCAGCCGCTCGACAATATCCTCGGCGATTTTTTTGCCGTCAATAACCATCGAGAGCAACCTACCGTTTATACGGCGGAAATGCAAGGCAAAGTTTCCTCACCTGCGTTTTTGCGTTCTTGTTTTTTATCAAGGCGTCTGCCATAAAACCGGCAATTTTCTTCATTTCCTTTTCTTTCATGCCACGACTTGTAAGCGCCGGAGTGCCCAGGCGAATCCCCGAGGGATCAAAGGGCGATCGCGTATCATAGGGAATCGTATTTCTGTTTACGATAATCCCGGATCGCTCAAGGCGCTCCTGTCCTTCCCAACCAGAAATTCCCAAACTCGTGAGATCGATGAGAAGCAAATGGTTGTCGGTTCCCCCGCTCACCAAACTAAACCCAAGTTTTATAAGCTCGTGCGCCAGCGCTTTCGCGTTCTTTACAATCTGATGCCCATATTTTTTAAATGCCGGCGAGAGCGCTTCGAATAATCCGATTGCAATCGCCGCTGTCTGGTGATCATGCGGACCGCCCTGAAGCCCTGGAAAAATCGCCTTGTCGATCGCCGTGCCAATATCAAGATTATTCTTTTTCCCCACGACAGAATTCCGGTTCGCGAAAAGAAGCGCGCCCCGCGGTCCGCGCATTGTTTTGTGCGTCGTTGTCATGACCACGTCCGCATACGGAAACGGCGAGGGGTGCACGCCCGCGGCAATAAGTCCTGAAATGTGAGAGATATCCGCAAGAAAATACGACCCCGCTTCTTTCGCTATCGCTCCAAATTTCTTGAAATCAATAATGCGGGGATATGCCGTAGCCCCGGCAATAATCATTTTCGGCCGCTCTTTTCGGGCCAGTTTCCGGACTTCGTCATAGTCCAAAAATCCGTCGCGGCCTACCGTATATTGAACCCCCCGATACAGGCGTCCGGAAAAATTCACTTTCCATCCATGCGTCAGGTGCCCACCGAACGGCAAGCTCATCCCCAGGACCGTATCTCCAGGATTTAACAGGGCGAAATAGACCGCCAGATTGGCAGGAGATCCGGAATATGGCTGCACATTCACGTGCCAGTTCTTTCCGAGATGAAACACCTTTCGAGCCCGCTCCTGCGCAATAACCTCTATTTGGTCTATGATTTCATTTCCGCCGTAGTATCGCTTTCCCGGATACCCTTCGGAATACTTATTTGTCAAAGGGGATCCGAGCGCTTTCATAACTGCCGCCGAGGCGATGTTCTCCGACGGGATAAGGTTCAGCGTCTCCGCTTGCCGTTGGACCTCGCGTTTGATGAAGTTTTCTACGATATTATCTTTCACGTTTATTTTTTGCGCTCTTCGGCGCCGCGCCGTGACGCGCCGGCGAATTCTTTGCTTCTCGGACTTCCCAGTCAAGATGCATCCTCGGCAACATCATCTCCGGCTTCCACGAAGATTGAACTTTACCGATTTCCTGTGACAGCTGATATTTTCCGCCTTCTCCGACATAATCAATTTTCTTTTTCTTTAAAGGAGCGACTTCGTAGAAAACCATTTGAGCGATTCGGCGGCCGACAACCAGTGGAATTGAAAAATATCGCGAGTTGTTCGTGACCTCCATTGTCCAACGATTAAAATATCCGACGTCGCCCCACCCCGCGTCTTTGCATACTTCGACGAAGTTTCTTCCCAACGAAGACCGTGCATACATTTTTGCGACGCAAATGTCCCGGCCGCCGATAAACTCCTGCGTATGCGCGAGGATGCTTTCCCCCGGTTCCAAAAGAATTACACGCGAACCGTCGGGAATATTCTCCAGTGGTTGGCGAAGCCGTTCGCGGACGACCCCTATTGATTCTGCTTCGTACGGCCCGGACCACACTGACTCCGTGGAATCATTGTCATAAAGATTATGCACCGTTGCACGGCCGCCCGGATGTTTCTCGCGCCAATACCAGTTTCCCAACGTAACGTCGTAACTCGTCGTCTTAAGGTTCCGATCGTCATAGGGCTCGATTATGATCGTTCCCTTTTTTCGGTGTTTCAAAATCTGATCGCGAGATAAAAGCATAGTTCCTATAATCTACAACTAAGAGCTATTTTTTACAACGTTCCGCTCGACAACCGGAGAGCTACACAAGCGTCCAAATCAGTTTTGCGGTTTTCTCGGGGTCGTGACGGATAAATCCACGAGGGCGAACCAGGTTCCCAAGAATCAAAATTGGACGACGGGAAAACGAACTCGATAATCGCTTCGATTGCGCGAAGTTCTCTTTATCAAACTTCACCCAAAAAGCTTTCTCGCGCGCATACGGCTTGAGCCGGGCCGAGCCGGGCTTCTTGCCCGATGCGACCACATAATCAATAACCCCCTTGCCGGCATATTCTTCCATAACCCTTAAGAAATCCGAGGCGCGGAAGTTATTCGTCTCGCCAAATTTCGTCATAAGGTTCACGAGATAGACGATTTTCGCCTTTGTCCGCGAAAGAACGCCTCGCATTCCGCGGGCAAGAATATTCGGCAAAAGGCTTGTGTAGAGATCGCCCGGGCCAATGATGACAATGTCGGCCCGGAGGATCGCCTTTTCTGCGGCAGGATTAACCGAGACCGGCGGGTCGAGCCAAATCTTTTTTATCCGCAGACGGCCGTCATGTTGAGGAATATCTATGTTCGTTTCCCCTTTTATGATTTGTCCGTTTTCAAGTTCGGCGCACAGCTTGGTCGATTGAAGCGCCACGGGGATAACGCGCCCTTGAACGGAGAGAATTTTCGATGCCTCGGCGATCGCTTTTTCAAAACTTCCCGTAACGCGCTCGAGCGCAGTAATCATAAGATTCCCGAAGCTATGGCCCGAAAGCCCTTTCCCTTCTCTGAATCGGTAGTTGAAAAGTTCCGAGAGCGTCTTGTTGTCTGTCTCCGAGAGCGCAACGAGCGCTCGCCGAATATCTCCCGGCGGCAAAATTCCAAAATCCTCCCTGAGGACGCCGGTCGAGCCGCCGTCGTCAGCCATCGTCACGATCGCCGTCAAGTCCTCGAAATATTTCTTCAGTCCCGTAAGCACCGTAAACACGCCGGTTCCTCCGCCAATAACCACAATTTTTGTTTTTGTTTTCTTCCCCATCTACATACAACCTCCAAATGTGAATGCGTACATCCGGAGACCCGCGTCTTTCGCAAAGATTTTCAGTTCCCCGCTCAAGAGCTTTGATCCGTAAATTAAGCCGTACATTTTATGTTCTCCAACCTCAACGTCCCCCAACGGTTCGCCATTGAGCTCGATTTTTATTTTTGTCGAATTGCCGTGCGGCATCCCCATCACAAGGTTTACCTCGCTTGCTTCGAAACGTAACGAGAGGTTGTCCTGATATTCTTGTTTTTTTTCTTCGTGCTCCACAAATTCCGGATAAATTTTCCAGCCGCTGGAAACACTCCAGGCGTTTCCCGGCCGGCCGCGAAGAGACCCTAAATACGTTTCCGGCGTTGTCGGATAACAAACACCGCCGCCTCCTTCGTCGGAAGTTATCGCGGGCAGTTTTATTTTCGGATTGATTTCTAAGAGCGTCTTCTGTATCGCTTCCTCTGTTTCCGAATAATTGCCCTCGCCGGCATGTTCATACACAATTTTGCCGTCCTTGTTCGCTAAAAACTTGCTTGGCCAATAGTGATTCGAATATGCGCTCCAAATTTGGTAATCGCTGTCCATCACGACCGGGTATGTGATCTGAAAATTTTTAAGAGCCGGCTCAACGTTCTGGACTTCTTTCTCAAATTCAAATTCCGGCGTATGGACGCCGATGATCACGAGGCCGAGCGGTGCATATTTTTCATACCAGGTTTTTACGTGCGGCAATGTTCGAATACAATTCACGCATGAGTATGTCCAAAAATCTATAAGAACCGGTTTGCCGCGCAGCGCTCTCATCTGGAGCGGCTTCGTGTTAAACCAGCGCAAGTCTTGCGGAAATTCGGGCGC